>ENA-ORSO01001797-ORSO01001797.1-human-gut-metagenome-genome-assembly--contig:-NODE-1797-length-11650-cov-3.416904_pt1 | contig 11650 bp, 4 predicted proteins | sample MGYA00241902_ERZ509168 | MGnify/ENA primary metagenome ERZ509168 (study PRJEB26280, sample SAMEA2338806) | human gut metagenome | biome: human gut; feature: human-associated habitat; material: faeces... | reverse complement strand
TCGGGTTTCATGGTGAAGCCGAGGTCGACGATGGCGCTGTCGCCCTTGAGGCTCGGCGCATCAAGCGCGGCGGTGGCGCCCGCGAACTTCAGCTCGCCCTCGGCCTTGCCGTCGAAGACGTGCTCGTATGCGAGGCCGGCGTACCAGTCGAAGGTCTGGAAGGCGCCTTCAAGACGAGCGCCGAGGCGGACCGCATGGGTCGTCGTGTCGTCCATGGAGAAGCGTTCCTTCGCATCGCTTTCGAGCGTGACGTCGTCGCCCTCGACATAGGAGAGGAGGTAGCGGCCGTAGGCGTCGAGCTTGACGTCGGCCGTCAAGTCAAAGACGTAGCCCGCGCCGATGTGAGCCGTCGCATAGAGGCCGTCGGCGTCGTACTTCGCGGTGCCCGTGCCGTAGGAGCCGTCGAATTCGGTCGAGATCTGGCCGAGGCGGACGGCGCCGTCGAGGTAGAAGGGCGACTGGAAGTCATAGCGCATCGCGGCGCCCACGCCGTAGTAGTCGTGGTCGGCGTCGGCTTCGGTGGAGGCGACGTGCGATTCGGACGAGGCCCAGCCGGCTTCAACGAAGCCTGCGAGCGTCAGGTTGTTGATGCGGCCGGCCGTACCGACGGCAAGCGAGAAGCCCTCGACGTCAACATGCGAGCCCGTTTCGTAGCGGTTGTAGCCGCCGGCCATCGCGCCGAAGGCCGTGAACGAGCCTTCCTTCGCGGCGGCGCGGATCGAGCGCATGCCTTCGTCGGCGACGAATTCGGCACCCTGCGTCACGAAGGCGACGGAGCCGAGCTGGGCTTCGGCGAGCGTCTTCGAGCTCTCGGAGACCTTCACGGAAGAGGCGCGGATCGTCTGGGCCGTGTCGCCCGTGCCGATCACGATGCCGGCATCGGTGAGGAGCAGGTCGGTGCTGTCGATGGCATCCTTGCCGAGGTCGTAGACCACGTCGCCGAAGGCGTTCTCGAGGGTCACCGTGGTTTCGGCGGCCGTCTTGTACTTGCCGTCAACGAGGAGCGTGCCCGAAGCGACGTTCCTGGCGACGATGTCCTTGTCGCCGGACATGTCGAACGAGGCGCCTTCCTTCGTGAGCGTCAGGATCGCCTCGCCGGCGGGCGTGCCGGTGCCGTCGAAGACGATTTCAGAGGCCTTGCCGCCCGTGATCGCGCCGACGGTGTTGCTGCCTTCAAGATAAAGAGACGTTTCCGTGTCCTGCTTGACCGAAATCTGGAGCGTGCCCATCTTGGAGTTGATGAGGTTGATCGTGCGCTGGGTCTTGTTCGCTTCAGCATCACCCGCGCCCGTGTCGGCTTCGGCGAGGCGCATGAGCGCTGCGTTAACGGAGGGCTCGAAGGATTCGGTCGAAACGGTACCAGTGACATCGGCGCCGTCAAGCGTGATGACGGAGCTTTCGACCGTGACGTTGCTCTGTGCGTCGGCCTTGTTGCCGCCGCCGTAGACGTTGCCGAAGATCTTCGAGTTGGCGATCGTCACCTCGGAGGTCTTGACCGTGGAGGTCGCGCCCTGTGCGGCGTAGCCGCCGGCAAAGACGTTGACTTGAGAGTCCGCAGCACCGAGCGTGGCGTCGGCGATCGTGAGACGGGTGCTGTTGACGGAGGCAGCAGTCTTGGCGCCATGGGCAAAGCCGCCGGCGTAGATGTCGCCGGAGAGCTTGACGCCCTTGCCTGCGATCGTCATGTCGACGTTTCCAACGGTGGCTTCCACCTTGTTGGTGGTTACCGTACTCTTGGAATATGCCACGCCGCCCCCCACGACGGAGGCCGGAATCCCGAAGTCGTCAAGACCGCTGTTGTGATCCATGGTGTTGATCGTGCCGCCAGTAATATTGGCTGCCACATTTTCAACGTGGGTCGTCACAACGGCGTCGGTCAGTGCAGAGCTGGTGTACAAATAGCTCAGGCCGCCGCCGACGATGCCGTTGAGCGTGCCGCCCGTGACGTTCACGCGGGCCGTGCCCTTGACGTCGGCGGAGACGTCGCGCTTGGTGGATACGTCTTTACCCTGGCCCGCCTTGGCGGAGCCGCCGCCGAGCACTGCGGCTTCATAGGTGCCGCCCGTGATGGTGAGCGAGGTGTCGCCGAGAACGTCGTTCGAGAGACTGCCCGTGAAGTCGTTGGACTTGCCGCCGGCGATGACGTTGGCCTTGAAGGTGCCGGCCTTGAGGATGAGATTCGTGCTGCCGACCGTGGCGGAAACGAAGCTGTCTTTGTCAGTGTCCTTGACGGTCTGGCGCAGATACGTGCCGCCGATGACTTCGTCCTTCACCGTGACCTTTGCGGCGTCAACGAGGATGTTGGTTGCGCCCTTGATTTCGGAGGCCGTGTATTCCTTGCTCGAAGCTGCGGCGTTGCCCATCTTGTTTTCAGCAACGTAGCTGCCGCCGACGATGCCCTTGCCGAGCGTGATTGTGCCTTCACCCGTCACGGTGACGGAGGTGTTGCCTTCAATTGCGGACTTGCCGCGGTTGGCGAGGTAGTCGCCGCCAATGAGAATGTTATCGTTCCCGAGGGTGACGGTCTTGTTCTTGGCTGCATTGATCGTAACGGCGGCGGATTGGGCCGTGGAGGAAGTTCCCTGTCCCGTGACGCCGCTGCCGGCCACGACATGGCCGTTGTACGTGCCGCCATTGATCTGCAGGGAGGAGTTGCCGGTCGTGAGCTTGAGCAGCATGTCGGGCGTTTCCACGTGAGCATAGTTTTCGGCGAAGCTGCCGCCGTAGACGGAACCGCCGAAGGTGCCGCCGTTGATGGTGACGGAGGTGTCGCGGACGGTGGAGTTCGTTTGGGAGACCATGCCGGCGTCGGGACTTGAGGCCTTGATGTAGTTTCCGCCTACCACGGCGCCTTTGGACGGGTCGGCTTCGTACTGAATGATCCCGTCTTCAATAACGAGCGTCGTGTTTCCGTTGACGATGGAGCCTTTGCCCATATTGTTCGCCTTGCTGCCGGCGACGATGTATTCAGTCTTGACGGCCTTGACGGTCAGCTTCGTGTCGCCGATGGTGGCTTCATGCGTCTTGTCGGCGAGGCCCGTGGGCTGCTTGATGTAGTTCCCGCCCACGATTTCATCGACCTGTTTTTCGTTGGTGAGATCAACGGTCAGGTCGCTCGTGGAACCTGCATGATTGAGATCGGTCTCAGCGGTAACCAAATCCGTGTAATGCCACCAACCGCCGATGAGCTGGCTCTTATCCGTGACGTTTTGAGTCTGAGTGTTGACGGTGAGGGCGGAACCTTCACCGGCGATGCCAGTCTTGCCGTCCTGTTCATGGGTCGCCGCTGCGGCTGTCCCTGCAGCGAAAAGCGCGCCGACACAGCACGCGATTACAGTCTTTTGCATGTTTCCTCCGAGAATTTTTGGTGAAAGAAATTGGAAGAGTTGTTTCAACGATAGAAAATCTTTGGAAGGGGGGGGGTAGGGAAAACCCGTATCCGCATTAAAATGGCAACAAAATTGGGAAAACAGCTGGGCTTCTGAGGTGCTTTTACAACACATCGGCTTGAGAAAGCCGTTCGGGTTGCTCCCGTCACGAGAAAGTCGCCTGATTGGGAGGAAGTGGGAGGGGCTATGCAAAGACTTTCTGCGCGGCTTGTACTGGCGAGGACGGAAGTGGAGGCTGGAGGACTTGAGAAATCCGAAACGACATCATCATGTCGAGAAGCTGCGGTTGGTCTTCGGCTACTTTTCGAGCGTCGTCAGCGCGGGAATTCAGGTTCGGCTGGTAGGCTTGAACGATGATGCATGGGCGGAAATCATGAAAAGGCGCGTGCTTCCGATGTCTTGGTGGTTTCTCAGCAGTGCGAAACATCTGTTTCGTTGAATTGGAAGGGAAAGCGTCTGTGCGACGAGGGTGTGTGCTGAGACGGGCGGTGGATTCGGGCTTCTGGGGGAGCTGGGGTAACACCCGCAAATCATGACGGTGTGTCGATCCGGAGTGCTGTTGCGAACCGATGCGGGAAGGAGCAGGGATGGAGTTCGTTTCTGAGGAACTCAGGACCTGACGGCCGGAGAGGGCATCGAATGCCGGGGCCGGAAAAAGGAAACCCCGCGGAGTGAGCGTTTTCATTGTCTTGCGAGAACGAAACTAAGCTTGCGGGGTGTTGTTGCTGAGATGTTAACAGAAAATAAGTCGGGCCTCCACATCAAGGTCGTTCTTCGACAGTGCCTGTTCTGAGAAGCGACAGTACATCATGCCTGAGGATTCCTTCAGTCTTCCTCCTCGTCCTCTTCGCGTGCCTGCGCAGCAAGCTCCGCCTTGGCATCCTCGGCGATCTCCATCACCTTTTCGCCCACGAGGTCAAACGCCTCGAGGTTGCCGTTCATCATGCGGATGATGCGGAAGGTCGAGACGAAGAAGGTCATGAGGATGAAGCCCGTCATGCCCGCATTGAGGCTCAGCCATTCACCGGACATGTAGCCCGTGACGACCCAGATGAGCATCAGGAGCGGTCCTTTGTCACGAAGAAGGTCGGCAGGAATGCTCGAGGCCGTGGTGGCGCCCGCATCACGAAGAAAGAAGAGGACGTTCGGGTGCAGGTCGGGTGCACGCACTACCGAGTGGTTCCAGGCGAGGACGCCGAGGAACCAGACGGGAATCCAGTCGGGCATCATGTGCGCGGACTGCATGACCGCGCCGGCGCCAAGCACGGCGGCCACCATCGCAACGGTCCTGAGGAACTTGGGACGGTACGTGCGGCAGTACTTCGTGTAGAGCGTGGCGAGCTTCAGGTACATGAACGCGCGACCGCGCTTCTGGGCGGGACGGAGCCTGGCGAAGTCTGCGTAGCGAAGCTGTCGATCTCGGGGAAAGCCGAACTGCATGAGGGCCTTTGTAGAAATGATTGCCTGGTTGGTTGTGATTCTGAGATGGTCCGAAGATTCTACAGGCTCGGACGACGAGAGTCACGGCTTGCTCGTCTCCTGCTTCCCGATCACGCAGACATGCATCATGCCGTTCGCCTCCCAGAGCGCGGCAGGGAAGAGATACGAGCCGCCCACAACGGGGACCTTGACGACGTCGCGGGGAAGGTCGAGCTTGAGATCAGGCTCGAAGGACTTTTCAATGAGCGTTGTGCAGTAGAGTGCATCGGGATCGTCGGGCACAAGTCTGAAGGCTACGCCCGTCATGCCTCTTGCACGTCCTGCAGCTGCCGCCTTGAGAGCATCGCTCCAAGCGGGTCTCGCAACGCCCGCCATGTCGCCCATGGAGAGAAACTCAGGAAGGCTGGAGCTGATGACGCTGTTTGGGTGTGCCGGATCGTCGGATGTCGTGGCGTGCACGATCATCACGGGATGCTCGGAAACAACCATGCCGACGTGAGAGAAGGGCGCCCTGTTGGGACCCTGAGCCTCGATGATGAGGCGGCTCTCCGTTCCGAAGCCCCTGCGAAAGACCAGATCGCCGGTCCTGAGGCTGCCGCAGGGGGCGAAGTCGTCAAGCGTGACGCCCGTGGGGACTTCGGCGGACGGTGCCTCCTGAAGCCCAGGAAGAAGCACCGTCGCGACTTCGATGAGCTCACCCTTGACGTCCTCATGCATGAGGACGATCCCTGTGGACATGAGAACGGCGGCTGCCGTGAGGAGAGCCGCCGTGCGGGCATTCATGAGAATGGAGTCAGAGGCCGAAGGTTACGAGCCAGCCCTTCTCGGTCTTGATGAGCTGTGCGGTCTCGACCTTGCTCGAGCCGTTGCCAAAGGCCACCTTGACGCGGGCGCGACACTTGCCGGTCTCAACAGCTTCCTTGGCGACGGGTTCCATGATGGAGACGTCGCGAAGACCGCCTTGCTTCGTGGCGGAGTCCTTGGCCTGGGCGGCGCTTTCGCTGATCTTGGCTTCGGCGATCTTCACCTCGGCGTCCCTGGCGTCGGCGGGAACGTGGAAGAACTTCGTGGCCTCGGCGGCATCACCGCGGTAAAGGGCGCGCACGAAGGCGCAGGCGACGTCTTCAGGCGTTTTGGGGCTTCCGCAGCCCGTGAGGGCGAGCGTGGAGGTGCCGGCGATGAGCAGGGCGGACGCCTGGATGAAGCGGCGGCGGTTGATCATGATGGTTTTCTCCTCTATCTAAGCTTTGGCCCGGCACGTCGATTGACAAGTCTGAGGACGTGCGGGGGTTTTTCCGAAGTCTACCTAAAAGCAACGCGAAATGCGGGACGGCGTGATTTCCGAACCGTATTCAAACGCAAGAGGGACGCTGACGGGGCGTTGAGGCAGAGCCGGGGGAACTCCGAATGGAGACAGTAAAAAGACCCCGCATCCAGTGAAGGACGCGGGGCCTCAGGCTTGCGTTCAGATTTGATCATCCGCAGGAGCCGGAAGGCTCCATGCGGGGGGATCTATCAGAACATGTAGCGGGCGTTCAGGTTGAGCGACTGGTTCTTGCGGTCTTCCTTGCCGAAGCCGTACTTGTAGCTCAGACCGAACGAGAAGTTGCCGGTGGCAGCCTCAACGCCGAGTTCGGTGTTGTAGAGGTTGTCGATGACGTCAACGGAACCGAGGACCGTATCGACATCCTTGTCGCCGAGCTGCGGAACGACCGTGAAGTCGACGGACGGCTGGAGGGTCCAGCCGGCGGCCGGTTCGAACGCACCGGAGACCTTCACGCCGAACGGCATTTCAACGACGTTCATGTCGCCGATTTCGAGGTCGCGGTAGTCGTCCATTTCAAGGAACGTGTAGCGCAGGCCGGCGTGCGGGGCGACCGTGAAGGCGCCTTCGTAAGCTGTCCAGTCGGCGCGCAGACCGGCCGTGAAGGCCTTGCCGTCGAGGGATTCGTCAGCGGAGGCACCGGCGACCGAGCCCTTGATGTCGTTTTCGAACATCAGGTAGGACAGGTTGCCCGAAATGCGCAGGCTCGTGTCGGCAACGTTGCGGCCGGCGTAGAGCGAGATGCCGTAGAAGTCGGCGTCCGTGGAGTAGCCGTGGACCGTGCCTTCGCTGTCGGCATCGCCCTGACCGATCGTGAACGCAGCACCGATCTTGGCACCGCAGGAGACGGTCGTGTCAACACCGAGCGTACCGCCGGTGATGTCGGCGCTGTAGCCGAAATCGCCGTAGCGTTCGGAATCCTTGTTGGAGGCGTAGAAGACGTCAGCCCAGACGCCGTCAGCCTTTTCAAGGACGCGGTTCTCGACAACGGCGTTCACCTGAGCGGTGGCGTCGTAGGCGAGGTTGAGGGCGCCGGCCGTGAGCGGAGCGACGAGGTATTCCTCAACAGCCTGAACACCCTTGTCGGTGAGGGCCGTACCTTCCTTGTTCACCAGACCGGCCTTCTTCGTCGTATCGGCGATGGCGGCCAGCACGTCGGCGTTCTTCTGGTTGTGAGAACCGTCGAGCTGGGTCTTGATCACGTCGTTGAGTTCGGCGTCATCGGTGACCTTGTCGTTGAACACGGTGCTGACGATGAGGCTGCCGTTTTCAGCCTTGTTCAGGTCGCCCTTAAAGAAGACGTTGTTGTCGATGAGATTGATGCCCGGTTTGGCATCGCCGCTGCCCGTTTCCGTCGCGAGGATGAAGCTCGTGTTCGTCGTCAGACCGGAGAGGATGACGGGAGCGTCACCGGAGAGGTAGAGCTTGGCGTCGAAGACCGTGTCTTCTGCGCCGAACTTCTTCGTGTCGATCACGACAACGGCGTCCTTGGCGATGGCGACAGTACCATTTCCCTTGTCGTCGATCGGATTGCCGACAATCAGCTTGCCGGTCGTGTCATCAACGCCGATCGTATGATCAACATAGAGACCGACGTTCTTTTCAGCGTCGAAGAGGTCGCCGGCAGCGGCGGCAAAGAGGGCCTGACCCTGCTTGTTCGTCGTCACGAGAGCACCGGGCGTTTTGGCGGTGACAACCTTCTGAATCTGATCAACGAATTCAGGGGCGGCAGGGGTTTCTGCGAGCAGAGCGCGCTTGGTCGGGGCGAGCTGACGTTCACCGAGGACGAGGACGCCGGACTCGTCAACGGTGACGTTGGCATCGATCACGTCGGCAACGAGAGTGCCGGCAACAGCCATCTTATTCTGTTCGCTCGTGAGCTTGGCGACGTCAAGGAGGGCGCCTTCCTTGATCGAGCTGTCGGCCGTGAAGGACACGTTTTCAGCGTCAAAGGCACCGACAACCGTGAGGGTCTTGGCAGCAAGGTTCTCAACGTTCACGTTGCCGGAGTTGCCGGCCGTGCCGAGAACGAGGTCGCCCGTAGTGACCGTGGTGACCTTGGCGCCGAGGTTCTTGAAGACGTCGCCGCCGTTGCCGGCGAGCGTGAGCGCGGCGGCGTTGTCAAGGGTGATGCCCGTAGCTTCCTTGTCCTTCACGGCATTGAAGTCGATCGCACCGATGGTGGTCGTGGCGGTCACGGCGAATTTGCCATCAGTACCAGCCTCGCCGGTGTGACCGGCAAGGTTGAGACCGCTGATGGAACCGGCATTCAGCTTTTCGCCATCCTTCAGCGTCAGCGTACCGTTGGTGAAGACAACCTTGATGCTGCGATCGTTGTCGATGAGATCCTGAGCGGCAGTGAGGTCTTTGAGCGAGTATTCGAAGGCCTTGGACGTCACGTTGACGGTACCGGTGCCCGTGATGGCATTGGCGGCATCGGTGGCTGCGTAGGTCTTCTGGGCATCCGCAGCAGATGCGGTGGCAGCCTGTTCCTTGAAGAGGCTGCCGGCATCAACCGTGAAGGTGCCGTTGTTGAGAGTGAGGGTCGGAGCCTGGTTTTCAGTGCCGGCAAAGACCGTAAAGCCCTTGTCGTCCGTCACAGTGAGGGAGCCGCCGTTCACATTGACATTGCCCTTGCTGAGGTGGAGAGTTTCGGTCGTGATGGAGCCGTCGGCCTTGACGTTGACCGTGCCGGACTTCTGGACTTCCAGACGAGTCAGGTTGAGAGCGGAACCCTCGGAGACATTCAGTTCGCCGGAGCCCTTATCTTTACCGGAGCCGATGCGAAGCGTGCCGGTATATTCGGTGCCTGCGACATAAAGCTTGCCGCCGTTGAGATTCCAGGTGGTGCCACGGGCAAGAAGAAGCTGGTCGTTTTCAGTCGCGCCCTCGGACTTCGAGTTGAGCTTCGTGACGTTGAAGATGCCGTTTCCCTTGACCGTAACGCTCTTGAACGTGTTGTCGGGACTCCAGATGGAGGCGTTCAGACGGGAGTTTTCAAGAGCGACCGTTTCAAAGGTGGCAGCCTGACCGTCCTCAAGCGTGAGGTTGGCATTGTTCTGCAGGTCAAGGTGTGCAGCAACAGCGGCCTTGCCTTTCTGCTGTTCAGTCTTGATCTTCATCGTGTCGACGGTGCCGTCGAACTTGAGGGTCGTCTTGCCGGCTGCAAGGTGAACGAGACCGTTGACATCGGACTTTTCACCGAAGTTGAGGGTGGTCGTCGTAGCGCCGTCCTTGACTTCAATCGCGGACGTACCCTCGGCGGTAGCGTTGATAGTGCCGTTGTTTTCAAAGGTGTTCGTGGCGGTGTTGATCAGAACGCCGTGAGCCCACTCGTCCTTACCCTTATTCTTGTCGAAGACTTCGCCGACGGTGATCGTGCCGTTATTGATGCCGATGCCCTGGACGCCATCACCGCCGAGTTCGAAGCCGGCACCCTGGCCTTCAACGACGATCCTGCCGTCGTTCTGGATGGTCGGCGATGAAGTGCCATTTTTGGAAGTGCCGATGAACATGCCGTAGGCGTTCTTGGCGACGATGGTGCCTGCGTTGATGGCCTTAGCACCGTTGGCGGCACCCATGGCGTGGTTCTGCCAGGAGGTCTTGCCCGTCACGTAGATCTTGCCGGTGTTCTTGATCGTGGAGCCGTTGGCAGCCCAGAGACCGGTGGCGCGGGTGGCCTCCTCAACACCGTTCACCCAAAGAGACTTGTCGAACGTGAAGGTCTTGTCCATTTCGGAGGCGCCGAGGAAGGCTCCGGGGTCTTCGGTATTCTTCGTCGTGAAGAGGTAGGCGTTCTTGTCAAGCTTCCAATCAGCAGGGGCGGACGTCGCGGCATCCTTCGGAGCCTCAACCCATTCGGCAGCCATCGTGGAGCCGGCAACACCGGCGAGCATCGTCGCGACCGCAGCGGCCACGACCGTCTTCGTGCCCTTGCCCTGCACGGAGGACGTAACTTCATTTACAACCATCAAGGCGCCGCGCGCCTTGTTGAAAACAACCTTGAATGTCGAATTCATGTCAATTATTCCTTTTGGGAAGAAAAAACGAATGCGAAGGTTCTCTTGCGAAAACTGCGCATAGCGAAGTTTCAGGGATTGGTGTTGGCGGGGGGGGGGAAACCCTAATGCGTCCAAATGAATTAGGTTGATACATATGAGATCGACTGAAACGCAGGGTATTTAAAGGGGGTTAGGCAAAGTTTTGTGAGGTTGTTCGATCGTTTGATAGCTGTTGCTATTTTACAACGGTCATTTTTCGATGATCAAAATTTGACGAGTGAAACAACTGACGCCAAGGAATGAAGGCGTTTGAGACTTCAAAGGTTGAAGTCCCGCTAGGGAACGGACTTCACGTAAGGTATCGCCGGAAAAACCCTTGTGACAAACGTATTTGAGAAAGATTCTCGCTATTGGTCCCGAACGGGAAAGTGTGGAGACACTAGGACGACTGCGCCTGAACGTTCTGAAGGACATCGTGTTCCCGTTCAGAAAGAGGGGTGCGGCGGCTCGAATGCAATTGTGAGTGCGTAGTGGCCGGCGGTCATGAAAAACGGGCCGCGGCGGTGCAGATGTCCGCAGCGGCCCTTTGGAAAAGACAAAAAGGGGAGGAGACGAAATCCGGGGAGGCGGATTACAACGGGGCTTCGGTTGAGTGTCTGTAGTGAAGAACATCGAATTCTAGGTCCCGAAGAACCTCGGGGTTTCGGCTTCGCTTGCCCGCGGAGGTGAACGGCAGGGAGCTGACCCATGCGATGCGTCGAGGAGACTTCCAGCGGGCGAGGCGTGCGGCAAGTCCGCAGACGATGGCGTCAGACTGCGGATGGGGATCGGTGTCGGAGACGAGAAGAGCCGTGACGATCTGCCCCCACTTTTCATCGGGCATGCCGACGACGAGCGCCTCGCGAATCCCGGGGAGCGATTCAAGGGCCGACTCGACTTCGGAGGGAACGACCTTTTCACCGCCCGTGATGATCATGTCGGAGGTGCGCCCGAGGATGCGGATCGAACCGTCATGATTGATGAGTCCCGCGTCGCCCGTCTCGAACCAGCCGTCATGAACGGGTGCGGGGCGTCCCCAGTAGCCGGCAAAGAGCATCGGTCCCTTGAGGCAGAGGACGCCGTCGACGGTCCTGAACGAGGTGCCCGCGATCGGCACTTCGCCGACAGGGACAGGCGAGAGGCGGGTTTCGTAGGCCGAGACCGCGGAAGTGCTGCCCGTTTCGGTCATGCCGTAGGTTGTCATGATGGGAATGCCGCGTCGGGCGGCTTCGGCGCGAAGACGGTCGGGGAACGGGGCGCCGCCGATGAGGATGGCGCGCAAGTGGGGCGGATTGCGCCAGTCCGGATTGCGCTCGAGGACGTCGGCCAGCATGGCGGGGACGAGCGAGGCGAACGTCACGCCGTCTCGGGCGAGGGTCTCGGGAAAGCGGGCGCCCGAAAAGCCCGGAGACAGCGCGATCGTGCTGCCTGCGGCCTGGGTTCTCATGATGATCCCG
>ENA-ORSO01001787-ORSO01001787.1-human-gut-metagenome-genome-assembly--contig:-NODE-1787-length-11703-cov-3.755237_pt1 | contig 11703 bp, 10 predicted proteins | sample MGYA00241902_ERZ509168 | MGnify/ENA primary metagenome ERZ509168 (study PRJEB26280, sample SAMEA2338806) | human gut metagenome | biome: human gut; feature: human-associated habitat; material: faeces... | reverse complement strand
CCGCAGATAATCCAAAGCTGAAACAGATTATCTGCGATATCCTGACAAGGTATGCCATCATCCGGCATAGACTCATTCTTTTATCCTGTAATCGTCCCTTGAAAATGTATGCGGCCATCTGCCAACGGCCTTCCATTCTCAGGCATATGTATAAAATTTTATTTGTCTCGGTTCTTAAGCATCTCTTTAACCACCCCCGTCAATGCAAACAGCGCAATCGCATTGGGAATAACCATTAACTGGTTAAACATATCAGATAATGACCATACCAAATCACTTTCCCCGATTGTTCCAAGGAAGATAAATACCAAAGCAGCAAGCACGAATGGTTTTTGTGCTCTTTTCCCAAATAGATAAGTCACATTAATTTTTGCAAATAAGTTCCAACCAAAAATTGTGGACAATGCAAAAAAGAACAAACAAATAGCATACACCAACCATTGCCACGCAGCCTTGTTCATGCGGATTTTTCACCGCTGCAAGTGCATGGGCATGCGGAGTGGAACCCATACCGGCTTCATTTGAAAACAGGCCTCTTTTTGCTCCCTGGCTAATAGCCGTCTTAATTGCCATACCAAATCCGCCGCCAATAATTGCCTGTGGCCGGAATGCGTATTTAAAGATCAGACCAAATGTGTCCGGAATATACTGAAACCGCACCACGAGTACTCCCAAACCGCCGATCAGGAAAAATGCCGCCATGACCGGAACTAATTTTTCGGTAACGGAAGCAAGCCGGTCTACACCTCCCATGAAGATAAATCCACAAATAATAACAAGGATTATGCCAACAACCCAGGATGGAATCCCGAATGCCATCTGAATTGTGGATCCAATTGAGTTGGACTGTACCATGCAACCGAAAAATCCAAGAGCAAGAATAATTGCGATTGAAAAAAAGCCTGCCAGGAATTTGCCAAATTTGCCTTTAAAGGCTGTCTGGATATAATACACCGGTCCGCCCTGAATATTGCCCTCTGCATCTGTAACACGTGTCTTCTGCGCCAGTGTTGCTTCTGCATAGATGGTAGCCATGCCTAGAAATGCAATTATCCACATCCAGAAAATAGCTCCAGGTCCACCCACAAGAATCGCTCCGGCTGAACCTACAATATTCCCTGTGCCGACCTGTGCCGCGATTGCAGTTGCAACCGCCTGGAATGAACTCATTCCGCCTCCCTGTGAACCGCCTCGCAGTGAAAAACCGCCAAACAGCTGTTTTAAACCTTTCCAAAGGTACCTCTGAACACATTTTGTTTTGACTGTATACCAAAGGCCTACAGCCACCAAAAGAAATACAAGTATGTAATCAGAAAGATATGAATTAATTGTGTTAACTATCTGCAGCATATAATGTCTCCTCCTAATTATAAAGTGTAGGGTTTTAGTCCCCAACGGCCCGTCAACCTATTATTTGCAGCCATTCATTTTAGATAGGCTGAACCGCCTGCCAACCGAAAGCTTATGCCATCTTTTTAGTTTCTCATCCTCCTTTTGCTGAGACGTCATATGATTGATGGCGCTGTGTATCTTTGAACTGAATGGATTGGAGTATTCCTTTGCCGGACAGGAACGCTCCCATGGCACGTCTTACTGCGTCTGCATGCCTGATGGTGCAAATTGTCCGCATCTATTACGGTAAAGTCAAAAAATAATCTGCGTATCTTAGAGCAGGCTGTGCACACCTTTCTACACTTTATCTTCAAAGACAGGCTTTCAGGCGTCCATAAAGTTATACCCTAAAAACCTTATCAAGTTACTTAACCAGGAAACTTACTTATGCTTTTTTGTGAAAACTAACCAAAAAGTTTTGCTTTAGTAACAGTATACTCCCTAAATTCTCTAAAATCAATCCCAAATTCCCACTTCAGTGTTAAGATTGCGTGAAAATTTAGCAATAAATACACATTTTTTTAACACTTTATACACACCATGCCCCTAAAATACTTGTCAGTAGAAACTATCCTTTTAAAACATGCATCCTGCAATGTCCCTGTAATGTACCAGAATGGACAGGAACGGTCTTTCGCGGTAAGCGCCAACCCATTGAACATTTTATACTCCCCTCCCCCGCCCGGCGAAAAGCGCTCCGGTCCCTCGTCTGACATCCGGTTATCCCTCTGCCTTTCCAGTAGTAGTGAAAGTTCAAACCTATATATTGTGAAATAACATCAAACGTTGTATAATCAGCCTATAAACTGATTCGCTTTTACAACTATGTGAAGCTCTTACTATTGCAATGGACATTACATTTGCCAGCAGATAGTTTTGTATAAAAATATATGAAAAGGGGGGACGCGGGATATAGATTGAACACATACCCGGATAAATTATGAAACAATGCCCATACTGCGGAAGCGATCTTCCAAATGACAAAGAAATATTTTGTGTCAAATGCAGCCATATAATCGACGATGATTTCCTCCTCCGAAAAGAAATCAAAAAAGAACTGGAATCAATGAGTCCGACCAAAAAGAAAGCAAAGAGTAAAAAGAATCATACACAACCATCTGTATCCAACAAACGTAAAAATGACGGTTATGTTTCTGTAAAATATGATGAAAAAAAGTCATATGCCAATATAGTTTTAATCGTCATTGTAGGGATTCTCCTTTTATATTTGTTTTTAAAATAATTATCTGAGATGCTTTGTTGTGGCGCTCAGTTGGTTTTTGACACACTAAAATAAGCCCGTGAATATGCAATGCAGCTGCATACTCATGGACAGTCTGAGGGGACGCCAGATTGACGTCCCCCCTTTATTATATTATTATAATATCTCTAAAATTAGTCCTCAGAGAATGTAGAAACAATTTTGCCGCCATACAACTTGTAGTATACATTGTTTCCATCTTTGCACTTCGCGTTGCCGGCACTGACAGTACCGGATGTATTTACTAAAATAAAGCTATCGGACGGTAAACCAAGCTTATAGTTCCCTGTGGTGGAGTTCTTGTATCTAAACACAGCTAAATCAGCATACTTGTCATCCTCTAACTTGTTTCTGGTCAAGCCGCACTTAGCCAGATCAGCATCGGATAATTCATTAAGGATCTCTTCACGTTTTGTTAACACTTCAAGATTGCTATTGGTCTGAGCTTCATCAATAAGATCAAGTGCAAACTGATTGGCATCGTCATAATTCCAATATCCAATCACATAGCTTCCTGCAGCATAAACAGCGTTAGCACTATTACCTACCGGGAAGATAACCTGATACTTTTCATCCTTACCAGCGGCCATCAACTTACCAGAGCTATAGTACTTTTTGTCTTCCTTACCAGTCTTACCAGCACCCTTTAAGCTACCGGCCTTACCGAAATTGAAGTTGTACTTATCTCCGCCAATCTCTACCTGAATCTTACCAGTCTTTAATGCTCCATCGTTTTCATCTCCGAAGTAGTAGCATTTATAACCCATATCAGACAAATACAGTGAATTTTTATTAAATTCACACTCTGTATCAAATGGATAATTATCGTCATCATCGCTGACAACTTGATAATTATCTGTAAGAATATTGCTGCCACTTACAGCCAGGAACTTCATGCCATCCAGCATCTTGCCATTCTCATCAAAGCCATACCTCTTACCCTTGATGGTCTTCAGCTTACTTGCATACAGATGACCACTGTTATCCGCGTAGTACCAACCATCCTCGTCATCATTGTACTTGCTAGCGTCCAGTCCTTCTGCCGGAACCACCTTAAACCATCCCCTGGTTACTCTTGCGCCATCCTCAACACTGTTAAAGTACATCCACGCCCGGGACCACTCTTTATTACCCTGGTTAGAGGTTACTCCACTTCCAGTTGCAAGTTTCTTAAGAGTTCTGCCATAGTTGCTGGAAGCCTGATCAAAGTCAACCGCCCACTCAGCTACCATACGGCCATACTGGTCAAACGCATATTTTCTCCCGTTAATGGTCTTCTGCTTTAACTCCAAGTCTCCCTCAGAAGCAGTCAGCTTCTTACCATTTCTCTTGAACCAGAACCAACGGCTCTGATCCTCATCGTCGTTGTACGCCGTCTGGATCCAGTTGTTCCCGTCGCTGTCAGTTGTTGCATTATCATCTGTAATATCAATTAGTCTCCAGCCAAAGGTCATGGAACCATCGTTGTGGTCGCCGAAGTAATAGTCGCCTCTCATCCATGCATCGTCATCATCTGTGATGATGGTTGCATCGTCTGCATTAACCCAGCCATAAAGCATCTTGCCTTCGGAGGTAAACGCATACTTCTTACCGTTTACAGTCTTTAAGGAAACCTTGTTGTTTTCCGGTCCCTTTAAAGCCTTACCGTTTGCCTGGAAGTAATACCACCACTCATCCGGCTCATTATCGGTTCCAGCGTTCTCGTTCTCAATGGCCACCCACTGATTGGTTACCATTACGCCGTTTACATCTAAATAATAGTAGTTGCCGCCGTCCTCGATTAAGGTATCAATAGCCATCTCGCCGGATCCATCCAGGTAATACCAGTTATCGCCGGACTTGGCCCACTTATCAGTTACTCTGCCGCCATCCTTATCATAGTAAACCCATGTACTATCTTCCTCAACCCAACCTGTAGCTGCGAGAGAAGTCATGGATGCACCAACGGCGAGCAGCGCTGCTGTAGATAAAACAGCAACTAACTTTGTCTGCTTTCTCATAATTAATGCACTCTCCTTTTTCTTTTTGAAAAGCGAGGTTCATCTGCCCTTAGAAAAACCTTATTCCAGGTCATGGACTGTCTCGTCAAAACGAAACTGCCGCCCCCATATATGGTTTATTGATAAAAAACGTACTCAGGGAAAGCCTTACTATGTCTACATGACCGCAGGTACTAATAAGTTTCTGCATATCTATTATGGAAGGGTAAAAGAATACTTAACATCACTTCCACAATAATAAATTTTATTTTCCTAAAACGCTGAAATCCCTGTAAAATGAAGCATTTTCAGGCTTCGTCGTCCCACTGGTAAGGAGTAGTCTGATAAACGTAGAAATTCAGCCAGTTGGTATACAGCGTATTAGAAGTATTCCGCCACGTCAGCGGCGGCGCTGAAAACGGATCGTTGTCCTCGTAATAATTATATGGGACCTCCGGATTCAATCCCTTATTTAAGTCCCTGTGGTACTCATTATTCAACGTCATCCTGTCATATTCAGGATGGCCCTGGACAAATACCTGCCTGCCGTCCCGGCTCATCACCAGAAACACGCCGGCTTCATCGGATTCAGCCAGGATAGCCAGCTCCGGATGCTTTAAGATATCGGCTTTCCTCACCTCCGTATATCTGGAGTGGGGAGCCAGGAAAAAGTCATTAAGGCTTCTCACCAGCGGAACCTTCCGGTCCAGGACTCTGTGATTATAAATGCCCGACAGTTTCTTCTTCATAGGGTATTTGGGAATACCGTAGTGATAATAAAGCCCTGCCTGGGCCCCCCAGCATATATGTATGGTGGAGGTCACATGTGTCTTGCTCCACTCCATCATCATGGACAGCTCCGGCCAGTAGTTCACTTCTTCATATTCCAGATTCTCCACCGGAGCCCCGGTTATAATCATTCCGTCATACTTTTTCTTCTTTATCTCATCAAATGTGACATAAAATTTGTTGAGATGGCTGGCCGACGTGTTTTTCGACACATGGGTGGACAGCATCAGGAAGGTACAGTCCACCTGGAGGGGTGTATTGGACAATGCCCGCATAAGCTGGGTCTCTGTTTCTTCCTTGAGAGGCATCAGATTCAGAATCAGGATTTCCAACGGACGGATATCCTGGCTCATGGCCCTGTCCTCATCCATAATGAATATATTCTCTTCCTCCAGAATCGCTTTTGCTGGCAAATCTCTCTGTACTTTTATAGGCATGTTCGCTCTCTCCTTTCAAATGTTGGCTGAATTTCATACGGAAACCGCACAGCGTCTGCCAAAACCGGCAGATACTGTGCTACAACATTCGCAGGAACTCCTCCTCTGAGATGATGGGAACTCCCAGTTCCTTTGCCTTTTTATTCTTGGACGAATTGGAGGCTGCATCGTTATTTATCAGATACGCTGTCTTTGCCGTGACGGAACCAGTGACCTTGCCGCCCTTGCTTTCAATCAGCTCCTGGAGCTCCTTCCGGTTTGCAAAATGCTCCACGGACCCGGTCACCACAAAGTTCATCCCCTCAAAGACCGCCTCGCCCTCTGCCTCCGGCTGTTCCTTTTCAATGTTCAGCTCCGCCAGCAGATGGTCTACCATCTGGTTGTTTCTTCCGGAAGCAAAGTAATCCATCCAGGCCTGGGCCAGAACACCGCCGATACCGTCCACTGCCACCAGTTCTTCCTCCCCGGCATGACGCATTTTATCAAAATCATACTTGAACTCACGGCACAGCATCTTTGCGTTGGCCAGTCCGATTCCCGCGATTCCCAGGCCGTACACCATCCTGGGAAGGGTGGTACTGGACGCTGTCTTTATGGATGCAATCAGGTTATCATAAGACTTCTGTCCCAGACCTTCCATTTCCACGATTGCATCCCTGTGTTCTTCCAGATGGAATATATCCGCAAATTCGTGAATAAAACCTGCCTGGATAAACTTCTCCAGGGTAGCCTCGGACAAGCCGTCAATGTTAAGGGCATCGCGGCTGACAAACAGGGTAAAGCTCTTTATCTTCTTGGCCTGGCAGTCAGGGTTGGTGCAGTACAGGCTCTTTACATCATTTACCTTGCGGATTTCCGTCCTGCCTCCGCATACGGGACATTCCTCCGGTATGTCCTTTACGCCGCTCCGGGTCAGGTTTTCCTCTATCTGAGGGATAATCATGTTGGCCTTATACACGGTTATGGTATCTCCCACGCCCAGCTCCAGCCCCTCCATGATGCTCAGATTGTGGACACTGGCCCTGCTGACCGTGGTTCCTTCTAACTCCACAGGCTCAAACACAGCCACGGGATTGATTAGTCCTGTCCTGGAAGCGCTCCACTCAATATAGGAAAGGGTGGTCTCCCTGATTTCATCCTTCCATTTAAACGCAATGGAATTGCGCGGGAACTTAGCTGTACGTCCAAGGGATTCGCCGTAAGCAATATCATCATAGGTCAGTACCAGACCGTCAGAGGGAATATCGTTTCCTTCCACTGCCTTCGCAAACCTCTCCACTGCCTCAGGCAGGTTTCCCGCATCCACTTCTTCATAGTGGACCACCTCAAATCCCTGTCCTTTCAGCCACTCAAACTGGGATTTCCTGGAATTGCGGAAGTCCACTCCTTCCGCCTTCACCAGGGCAAATGCCTCAAAATGCACATTTCGTTCCGCCGTGATCTGGCTGTTAAGCTGGCGGACAGAACCGCTGCACAGGTTTCTGGGGTTTTTATATTTGGCATCCACATCCTCGATTCCGCTGTTAATACGCTCAAATTCCGAATAGGTGATGACAGCCTCTCCCCGGAGAATCAACTGTCCCCTGTATGAAATGTTCAGGGGGATATTGACAAACACCCTGGCGTTGGGCGTAATTACCTCGCCAATCTCTCCGTTTCCCCTGGTAACCGCCTTTGCCAGGGTTCCCTCCTCATAGGTAAGCACAATGGTAAGGCCGTCCATCTTCCAGGACAGCAGCCCCTTCTGGTCTCCCAGCCATTCCTGTAAATCCTCCACACTCTTCGTCTTGTCCAAAGAAAGCATGGGAGAACCGTGGGTCTCCTTAGGCAGCTCGCTTAATATCTCATATCCCACCTGCTGCGACGGGCTTCCTGACAAGGTGACCCCGGTTTCCTTTTCCAGGGATACCAGCTCGTCATACAGCTTGTCATATTCAAAATTGCTCATGATTTCCCGGCTTTCCTGATAATAAGCCTTTCCTGCTTCCCGCAGGACGGAAACCAGCTCCTTCATTCTCTGAATCCTGTCTTCCATTCCGCTCTCCTGATTATCGATTCTTTCTCTCCTTAAGGGACAGACTGGAGGAGTCCTTAAGAAGCCCTGTAAGCTCCTCATACTCCTCCTTCGTTATCTGACGGTAAGCTCCAGTCCTCAAATTGCCCAGGCGTATGTTCATGATACGCACCCGCACCAGCCGCCTTACCTGACAGCCGCAGACTTCACACATTCGCCGTATCTGCCGGTTCAGGCCCTGGGTGAGAATGATGGAAAATGTATTCCGCTCCACCTTTTTCACCTTGCAGGGCCTGGTCACCTGGTCCAGTTCAGGAAGCCGGATCCCTCCTGCCATCTGTTCCAGAAAATGTTCCGTCACCGGCTTATCTATGGTGACAATATACTCTTTCTCATGAGCATTTCCGCTTCTCATGATTTTATTCACCAGATCCCCCTGGTTTGTCATGAGAAGCAGTCCCTCTGAATCCTTATCCAGCCTTCCCACGGGGTAAATCCGCTCAGGATACCCCAAAAAGTCCACGATGTTCTCAGCTCTGTCCTTGTCGGTGGTGGTACATACAATGCCCCTTGGCTTATTCACTGCCAAAAGCACCGGTCTGGGCTTGCGGCTTTTGTCTACCCGGACCATCCTTCCATTGCAGACCACCTTCTGTCCGGGTGTTACTTTCTGCCCCATGGAGGCAGGACGGTTGTCCACCAGCACCTTGCCGGCCTCAATCAGACGGTCCGCCTCGCGTCTGGAGCAGACTCCCATCCGGCTCAGCCATTTATTTAAACGTTCTTCCATTTTCTCCCGCTTTCTTCTGTCATTCCCACAATCCCTGCCGCTTCTCAGCAGCCGGATGGGCCGCGATAAACATGGCATCCCCAAAGGAAAAGAAACGGTAACGTTCCTTCACTGCTTCCCGGTAGGCGTTTAAAATATGCTCCCGTCCGGCCAGCGCGCTGACCAGCATCACCAGTGTGGACTGGGGCAGGTGGAAATTCGTAATCAGGGCATCCAATACCTTAAAGCGGTAGCCCGGATAAATGAATATCTCTGTCCAGCCGGTTCCTGACTTAAGCACGCCGTCCTCTGTGGAGGCTGATTCAACGGTCCTGCAGCTGGTAGTGCCCACGCAGATGACCCGGCCTCCGGCCGCCTTGGTGTCATTCACCTTCTTTGCCTCGGACTCCTCCACAATATAAAACTCGGAATGCATATGGTGGTCCTGAACATTCTCCACCTTAACAGGGCGGAATGTACCCAAACCCACATGGAGGGTCACGTGGGCAATCTTCACTCCCATGCCCTCGATCTCAGCCAAAAGCTCCTGTGTAAAATGCAGACCCGCCGTAGGCGCTGCCGCGGAGCCTTCATGTCTGGCATACACGGTCTGGTAGCGGTTCTTATCCTTCAGCTGGTGCGTAATATAAGGCGGCAGGGGCATCTGGCCCAGCTGGTCCAGGATTTCCTCAAAAATCCCCTTGTAATAGAACTGAATCATACGGTTTCCGTCATCCACGGTATCCACCACGGTTCCTGTCAGCAGGCCCTCGCCGAATTCGATGACAGTCCCCGGCTTTGCCTTCTTGCCTGGGCGCACCAGTGTCTCCCATATATCATTCTCCCCGCGCTTCAGCAGAAGTATCTCTATTTTTGCCCCTGTATCCTTCTTCACCCCGAAAAGCCGGGCCGGTATGACCTTTGTATCGTTAATCACCAGGCAGTCACCCGGCCGCAAGTATTGCGTAATATCCTTAAAAATTCTGTGCTGTATCTCCCCTGTTTCCCGATCCAACACCATCAGCCTCGAGGCAGAACGATCCTCCAAGGGGTCCTGGGCAATCAGTTCTTCCGGCAGTTCATAATCAAAGTCCTTTACATCCATGGTCAATCTTATCCTCCAAGCCTATTCTATCTTCACACTGGAACCGCCTGCTGTGCCGGAACCGCCTTCCTCCTCCAGAATAACCGTACTGTCTCCTGTCCCGGTCTCTTCCTCGGAGGAATGGACCACTGCCCCGTTCCTTAAATCCTTGTAAATTCCCGCAAGAACCGTATCGCTCTCAATGGCCTGTCTCAGCCTCTCATTGACCTGGTTGGACAGCAGCTTCACATCCTCAGACTGGTTCTGCTTCGCCACATAATCCGCTTCATCACCCACTACATTCTCCCGGATAATGTAATTGCCGTTGTCATCCTTGACCACATAACACCACATAAGGCCCGGCGCCAATGTCTCCACGCGCCTGAATTTCACCTCATAGGTGACATAGGCCACATAGGAATCCTCTGTAAGCCCCGGCTTTGTATAGCAGACGATATCCACATAATCCTCAATGTATACCGCCTCATTCTTCAGTTCTTCCTTACGCGCATCCAGCCCGGTATCATCGCTTTTCCCGAATATCCGGTACAGCGTCTGGGCGTCCTGGTCCACCTTTGCCTGAAAATACTCGCTAATCAGCTGGTTTACCTGGGGTATCTCGTCCTTTTTCAGCTCATACTGGGAAAAATCCGTGGTGTACTGGTTATTGTCCGGCTCCACCCCTCCATCCTCCGGCGAGGCGGAGCTGTCGCCGCTTATATTGATATCCTCATCCGTGGAAAGTGATACGTCAGTTGAGGCGGATGCTTCCTTATTCGACGGCTTCCTGTCCATCACCAGTATGATTGCCACCAGCACCAGCACAATAACCAGCGGGATTGCCGCCATGCGCATATATTTTATCTTATCGTCCGCGGAACGTCTGCTGCCTGTCCTTCTTCTGTTTTGTCTCATGATTCAGTCCTCCTGTCCCGACTGCGAAGCCCGGAGTATATTAGTATTCAAGTATCTCCGCTCTATTCTAGCAAAAAGCGGTCCAAATTGCAATCTGTACCAAAAAAATACCGCAGATAATCCAACACTGAAACAGATTATCTGCGGAATCCTCACAAGGGCATTCTGCCCCTTTTTGACCAATACAAAATGCGTCTGATAGGAATCGAACCTACGCACGCGGCTCCGGAGGCCACTGCTCTATCCACTGAGCTACAGACGCATCTCCATTATGATACTATATTTTTCCTGAAACTTCAAGTCCTAATTTTACACTTTTATCCTTTTCTTCTTTCCTATCAGTTTAAACACAGAATCCATCAGAAACACGGCCAGGGCAATGGCGCCCGCAATCTGAAGGGTTTCCACCAGATAATACATGGATTCTTCCCTGCTGTTGCGGATAACATAATACACGCTGTTATAGATGGATGTACCGGGCACCAGGGGAAGGATTCCCGGCACCAGGAACACACTGACCGGAGCCCTGAAAATCCTGGCAAACAGGTGCCCCATAAGGGCCACGGACAGACTGGCCAGAAATGCTCCCAGTATCATGGAGCCGGAGCCTGCCTTTACCAGCAGATATACCAGCCAGCACACTCCGCCGGTCAGCCCAGACCACCCCAGATATTTCCTCGGCATCTCCAGCACCAGCCCGAAGCTGAGCACTGCCATAAACGAACCTGCCACCTGAATCGCAGCTACCATATTCCGCCTCCTCCTGCCAGCTGGTGGAACAGGGCCATGCCTGCACCCACTCCGGCAGCCACCGCCAGAGCAGTCACCACTGCCTCCAGCATCCTGGCCGCCCCTGAGGAATAATCCCCGTTCAGAGTATCCCTTACCGCCGTGGTAAAGATAACACCGGGCAGCAAAGGCATGATGGCGCTGATGATAACCACGTCATTACTGGCTCCTGTCAGAATCCACCGGTTCATGGCCAGGGCAGCAATACCGATGGTAAACGCCCCCAGCCCATTGACGCAGAAATCATTGAATCCCAGACCTGATATGGCGTATA
>ENA-ORSO01001783-ORSO01001783.1-human-gut-metagenome-genome-assembly--contig:-NODE-1783-length-11743-cov-2.845739_pt1 | contig 11743 bp, 7 predicted proteins | sample MGYA00241902_ERZ509168 | MGnify/ENA primary metagenome ERZ509168 (study PRJEB26280, sample SAMEA2338806) | human gut metagenome | biome: human gut; feature: human-associated habitat; material: faeces... | reverse complement strand
CGAAACCCTCTAAAGGAGTATCGCCAATAGTAAGTGATTCGAGCTTGGAGTTATAAACAAATTCTACATTATCTGCACTCAATGTATTACCATTACCTATATTTCCACGATTAAAATAATCAGCACTGGAAATTATAACATTAGCCTTTTCCGGTTTTTCATCACTTACATAATTCAAAGGAACGGAAATACGCGTCCAGTCACTCAATTCCTTAACAGTCTCTTCGGCAGATGCAATTAAAGTCACTCCATCCGCAGGTTTTCCATTATTATCTTTCCCAAGAATATCAACATCACGATCGATCAGCAACTGCCAAGATGAACCTGTAGAAGAGAACATCGCACCGGTTGCCGGAGCCATAGAAGTAGATATACCTTTCCATAAATAAGCAATAATCTTAGCTTCTTCATTAGGATTCATACCGTCAAGCCCACTTTCAGCATCCGCATAAATACGCTTGTAATAGCCTACAATAGAATCGGGTTGATAAGAGAAATTAACTCCTCCAATAGTACCACCATCACTATCATCCGTATCCGGTATTCCACCGGTACCAACACTGGTCATCAATCCTATCATATCGGCATAGACCCAAGGAGCACCCAAAGTGATATAGCCCGGCGCATTTGATGCAATTCCCATTGCTCCCGGACGTCCATTAATCATCTTTACAGCTAATTTATCATCGCCCACAACATGAGCCTCTTCTTCAACCATAACGAATTTCATGCTTCCAAGCTGCGTCACATTAGAAGAAGACCAACCGTCAGCAACAGTACCCCATCTGTATGGCTCTGCAAATCCTTCCGGTCCCCATTGGGTCTGTACTTCAAAATCACCTTTAATCTGCGGACCATTTATTACCTTCTCAGAAGAATTAAATTTCAAAAGATAAGTATAATCTTTATTATTCAGTTTATCCGTTACTATAATCGTTATTGTATGCTCTGCATCATCCAATTGCATATTCACAGATGTCAAAACCGGATCAGAAGCAACCGAAACAACAGGATAAATTCCATTACTCATTTCCAAATTTTCATAAGAAAAAATTGCCGGATCAAAACCATCAAGCTTAACTTCATTCAATTGAATGGAAGTAGCATTGAAAGTAGTCCCCTCTTTAACCAGTGAATATACATGTTGATTCTTCGCACCGTCATTTCCCGTAACAATAATTTTAATAACACTGCTACCTTCTTGGATATCTACCTGAGCCCCTTTGCCATCAGAAACCGCCACGATGTCATCTACCGCAGGCAATTCGCCTTGGATAGTATAAATATATGTGTCTTTATCGAAACCCTCTAAAGGAGTATCGCCAATAGTAAGTGATTCGAGCTTGGAGTTATAGATAAATTTCACATCATCAATCTGAAGTACATCACCTGCAGAACCACCTGGCGTTGGATTGGTTGTAAAAGAACCGAGCATATACATCTTTTCCGCTTTCGTCTCTGTATACTCCATAGGAGCACTGAAATAAGTCCACTCTGTACACGGATTTATTATAACCGAGCCACCGGCAATACGGTATGCACTTACATTTGCATCAGATTCATGAGGGTCTTTATAATCTATATCACCATGAAGGACAAAATTACCCTGTGCCGGATATTCCTTATTTTCACCACGTGAAAACTTAGCCCAACAAGATACACTATCGGGTAAACCTACAAAAGGACAGTTATTGGCCTCTGAACTTCTATCTGTATAGTTATAGTTTGATGGATCATTAGGATTCATATTCCCCATACTAATACGACCAGTTGTCAAATTACCATTTGCTTTTTTTCCGAAAATACTTTTAGATATTACTTGAACCCCCGCACCTGTTCTTCCCGCTATTTTCGTTGTATTACCCTTAGAAAACGGTTTTCCAAGTCCTGAAACGTTTCCTCCTGCCGAGACAAACGAATACCACCCATTTCCCGGTTCATTCGTATCATTCCAAATTTCAAAATCCGAATTTGGAATCTGATAGTTCTGCGCAATGGCAGATCCACCAAGCATCAATGCACAAATACATGTAGTAATTGTTCTTTTCATACTTTTGTTTTTTTAATTAACTATCCTAAATAACATTTTAACCCAATAAAATTCGGTTGCAAAATACGGTATTTTTGAATATCCTCACAAGGTCTATTCTTGCTAATTTGTGGTCTTTTACTTAATTCTTTTACCTATTTCTCTATATATTACACAAATACAAGAAATATCTCGTTTTTTTTATGTTCTATAACTTAAATATCCAATCCTATTCATAAATTATTTCTATATTTGGGCGCACATTAAACATTTAAGCAATTATGGAAAAGATATTACCCAAAATTGACATAACCGAAGATTTTGTAATCGGAAATAATGCAGATATAGATAATAGTATATTAGGCCCTTATACAAAATATCCGTGCCGACTTAAAGCAGAAATCTTTGTATTATGTATGGGAGGGAGCTTGAAAGCTAATATTAACTTATCAGATTATACGATTAAAGAAAATGATTTCGTAACACTTTCTCCCGGAAGCATTATACAAATAAACAAAATAGAAGGCGATTTAAAGCTCTATTTCATGGTATTTTCTTCTAAGTTCATCGATAGTATAAGTAAAACGAATTCAATTATCGACCTGATCTATATTACCAAAAGTCATCCGGTACTGTCTTTACCAAAAGAATTCGCCTGCATATATGAAGAGTTCTTCACACTTATGATGAAGGTATATTATAAAAGTCGTTCGCCCTACAATCCGGAAATTCTAAAATGCATGCTTCTTTCTATACTTTACCGGCTGAGCGATATGTACCACGAACGTCCCATACGAACCGAGACAGCACTGAACAGAAGCGAAAAGATATGTAAAACATTCAGTCATCTGGTTATTCAACACTATACTGAAGAAAGGAACATCCTATATTATGCACAGCAAATGAATATAACGCCTACTCACTTGAGTAACACTGTAAAACATGTTACAGGCAAGACTGTTATGGATATTATCTCGGAAGTTGTCATAGTAGATGCCAAAGCACAATTGAAATCGACCAACATACCGATACACGAAATTGCAGAATCTCTGAATTTCCCGAACGTATCTTTCTTTGGAAAATATTTCAAGCGCCTTACCGGTATGAGTCCGCAACAATATCGGAACAGCGATAAATAAAAGTAAAGGTAATAACTTTAGTGTCGGATAAATTGTTATATTTGCAATATACAATTTCTTAAATCACACAACATCATGTTTAATTCATTTGGAAATATATTCAGGCTAACCAGTTTTGGAGAGTCACATGGAAAAGGTATCGGTGGAGTTATAGACGGTTTTCCGGCAGGTATCAGGATCGATGAAGAGTTCGTACAGAAAGAACTCGACCGTCGTCGTCCCGGACAATCGGCTATCACTACCTCGCGTAAAGAAGCGGACAAGGTGGAATTCCTATCGGGTATCTTTGAAGGAAAATCGACCGGTTGCCCCATCGGCTTTATCGTATGGAACGAAAACCAGCATTCCAACGATTACAACAATCTGGAAAATGTATATCGCCCGTCACATGCGGACTATACTTATAAGGTGAAGTATGGCATCCGGGATCATCGCGGCGGCGGACGCTCATCGGCCCGCGAAACGATTTCACGCGTTGTAGCCGGTGCTTTGGCCAAATTAGCATTAAACCAATTAGGAATTCATATCACAGCTTATACATCACAAGTAGGCCCCATCAAGTTGGAAGGGAATTATACAGATTACGATCTGGACTTGATTGAGACCAATCCGGTACGTTGCCCGGATCCGGAAAAAGCAAAAGAGATGCAGGATCTTATCTATAAAATAAAAGGAGAAGGCGATACCATTGGCGGAGTACTGACTTGTGTTATCAAAGGATGCCCCATCGGACTGGGACAGCCGGTGTTCGGTAAGTTGCACGCAGCATTGGGTAATGCCATGCTGAGTATTAATGCAGCCAAAGCGTTTGAATATGGAGACGGTTTCAAAGGCTTAAAACAAAAAGGATCGGAACAAAACGATGTATTCTACAATCATAACGGACGCATCGAAACGCGTACTAACCACTCAGGAGGAATCCAGGGTGGTATTAGTAATGGACAAGATATTTTTTTCCGTGTCGCATTCAAACCGGTAGCTACTGTGCTTATGGAACAGGAAACCGTAAATATCGATGGTATCGACACCACTCTGAAAGCACGCGGACGTCATGATCCCTGCGTTTTACCGCGTGCCGTTCCTATCGTGGAAGCAATGGCTGCCATGACAATACTCGATTATTACTTATTGGATAGAATGACACAGATTTAGGAGTTAGGAGTTAGGAGCTGGGAGGTAGAAGATAGGAGTTGATAGTTGTGTGAACAATTAGTACATTATGTAGAAATGAGGATTACCCATTAACTTACTCTTCTTCCATTAATCACTTGCTACCAGCTACTAACTTCTAACTACCAACTACTAACTTCTAACTACCAACTTCTAACTACTAACTACTAACTACTAAAAAATGGCTTATATTAAAGATTATATTGCAGTAAACGAACCGAAGATGATGGAAGATTTGTTCAGCCTCATCCGTATCCCAAGTATCAGTGCACTACCGGAGCACCATGATGATATGCTGGCATGTGCACAACGTTGGACACAATTGTTACTGGAGGCGGGGGCTGATGAAGCTATCGTAATGCCTTCTCAAGGAAACCCGATCGTATTCGGACAAAAAATTGTAGACCCGAATGCAAAAACAGTGCTTGTATATGCCCACTATGATGTGATGCCGGCCGAACCTTTAGAATTGTGGAAAAGTAAACCGTTTGAGCCTGAAATACGCGACGGACATATCTGGGCACGTGGCGCGGATGACGACAAAGGGCAGGCATTTATTCAAGTGAAAGCTTTTGAATATCTGGTCAAAAACAACTTATTAAGAAACAATGTGAAATTCATTTTCGAAGGGGAAGAAGAGATTGGCTCACCCAGTCTTGAAGCTTTCTGTGAAGAGCACAAAGAACTACTGAAAGCAGATATCATATTGGTATCGGATACCAGTATGCTGGGCGCCGACCTGCCCTCATTAACCACCGGCCTACGTGGACTGGCTTATTGGGAAATAGAGGTGACCGGACCAAACCGCGATCTTCATTCCGGACATTTTGGTGGTGCGGTAGCCAATCCTGTCAATGTGCTCTGTAGCATGATAAGCAAAGTGATAGATGCCGACGGCCGTATCACTGCCCCCGGTTTCTATGACGATGTGGAGGAAGTACCTCAAGCAGAACGGGAAATGATTGCACACATCCCATTCAATGAAGAGAAATATAAAGCTGCTATCGGGGTGAAAGAATTATTCGGTGAAAAAGGATACAGCACCCTCGAACGTAATAGCTGCCGCCCGTCATTCGACGTTTGCGGTATATGGGGAGGATATACGGGTGAAGGCTCCAAAACAGTTCTTCCTTCGAAAGCATTTGCCAAAGTATCCTGCCGGTTAGTTCCCCACCAGGATCATCATAAAATATCAGAACTGTTTGCAGATTACATCCGTTCCATTGCCCCGGAAACAGTACAAGTTAAAGTGACTCCGATGCATGGCGGACAAGGGTATGTATGTCCGATTTCCCTTCCGGCTTATCAAGCTGCTGAAAAGGGATTCGAAATTGCATTCGGCAAGAAACCGTTAGCAGTACGCCGTGGGGGAAGCATTCCTATCATCTCTACTTTTGAACAGGTATTGGGAATCAAAACCGTATTAATGGGATTCGGCTTGGAATCAGATGCCATCCATTCTCCCAATGAAAATTTCTCATTGGATATCTTCCGAAAAGGAATCGAAGCGGTAGTAGAATTTTATAAGGAATACGGAAAACAGTGAGGAGCGAGGAGTTAGGAGTCAGGAGCTAGGAGCTAGGAGTTAGGAGTTAGGAGCGAGAAGTTAGGAGCGAGGAGTTAGGAGCGAGGAGTTAGGAGTCAGGAGCTAGTAGTTAGGAGTTAGAAGTTAGGAGCTAGAAGCTAGTAGTTCCATGCGGCATATAGCGCAGCCTACTACTAACTACTTACTACTAACTACTTACTACTAACTACCAGCTCCTAACTACTAGCTCCTAGCTTCTAACTACGGAAGTCTAAACAGAAAATTAAAGCCTTTGCTTTCCTTAAAATCCTTATTCGCTTCACCGGCATAAATTTCGCCATTAGTCAGTGTTAACTTCTTCACGCCAACTTTCGGACTAAAGTCTACCTTCTTTAAATCAATCCAAAAAAGATTGGGAGTCAATGTCGACTCAAAGTAATAGACCCGATCCTTTTGGTCGGAAACAGAACGCCAACGGGTAGACGAGATATGTGGCTTATCCGGAGTAGAAATACCGAATGGCACAGATACATTCCGCATTATGCTCAGTACACTGGGGACTGCTATTTTCGGATCGGCAGTCTGTGGTATGGCATGTACATAGAATGAAGCACGCACAAAACGGTCGCTCGAACGATTGGTACCGGGCAACATTTGCAGGCCACCCACTTCCTTCCAATAATCATTCACAGCCAACTGAAGATCATAACGTGGTGAATTAGTCATCACTTGATATTGTTTACCTTCGTGAATAATCAGATTTCCGTCGATATACTCTAAAACAGCCGTATTACCCGTTTCATCGGTAATTGCCATGTGCAACGTTGAAGCCGCTCCATTGGGCAGATGAGGTGCATCGATACGGAAAGTTTCTTTCTTCAATTCTGCCACAGCCTCACTCACTGTAGCAAAATTATCAAGCACTTATTGAGTCCAGATCCCGATTCCCATCACCGGACGTGTATCATCCGGACGCGTATAAATTGATTCCGGCAAGAAAAGCAGGCTTGCTACGAGTCCTTTCTCATTCATTCCGTCACAAATACCGAGATCATAGGCAGAAGCAACAATACTTCCATATTTGGAAGTCCAGTTCACCACCTCTCCCTTATCATAACTGACCCGCTTTACACCACGTGGAAACAAATAAAGATTGGACATGATATCTTCTTTCCAATCCATTGTACGTCCGGTTATCACCATATTATCCGGACCAAGATACACCGCACGTGTACATGCTTCGGACTTCTGTGCAAACATTAAGAATGCAGCAGCAAGCGCCATCAAGGCCGCCATTCCTTTTTTTGATTTCTTCATTACTTTACTATCTTTATTAAATCTTGAACCTGAGTCCGACATAACTCTTATCCCACTCGCTTTCCCTTCTTTCTAAAAAAGAGGAGAAACGATGCAGCATTATTCTTACATCGAATTAATGGTATCTTTAATAAGAACAAATGGAAGGAAGAACAAGTTTTCGAAAAGATAGTTTTATTTATACAATCCGTAGGTAGTACGCAATACCTGGAACTCAGTACGGCGGTTAATCGCATTACATATTTCCTGCTGCTCCGGAGTAAGTGTCTTAATGAATTCCTCTGTCAGCACATTCCCCTCTTTCAAGAAAGGAGCTGTCTTCAGCACCGACTTATTCACAACCTTCGGTTTACTCTCTCCGTATCCCTTGGCCGTAAGTCGATCTTCGGAAATGCCTCCTTTAATCAAATAGCGAACAACCGATTCCGCACGTCTCTGCGAAAGACGCTCATTGTAAGCGTCATTTCCTTTATAGTCACAATGAGCAGCAAGCTCGATGGTTACATTCGGGTTATCGTTCAACAAAGCGATCAGTTCGTCAAGCGCAGTAGTCGATGCAGGGGTAAGGTCTGCCCGGTCGAATTCATAGAAAATATTCTCGATTAGCACCGGACGGGTAATGGAGGCCAATGGGAATTCAACCTCATAACTGCGGTCAACTTGGGCCGTATCCGTTACAAGTTCCTGTTTCCCGTTCAGATAACCACGGCAAGAGGCCAACATTACATAATGCTGTCCGGAATTGAGACGTTGAACGAATGACCCGTCTCTCTTCACATCTATTTTCAGATAAGTACCGTCGTCACCGACTATGGTTACCATAGCTTCCGGCAAGGCATCGCCTTCCTTATCATATACCCAGCCGGTAAGGGTATGATTCACTTCCGGCAATTCAAAGCTATAAATATGATCCCATCCACGCGCATCTCCCCGGTTGGAAGAGAAAAATCCACGCTGCCGCCCCGGCTCATAAGTCATACCGAAATCATCTCCGGCAGAATTAATAGGCGAACGCATATTTTCCACTTTCCACCGCCCGGATACAGAGTCGAGCACTGCACAGAAGATATCGAGCCCACCCATACCGGGATGCCCGTTCGAAGAAAAGTATAATTCCCCCTTAGGGCCGAACGTAGGAAACATCTCGTCACCGGCCGTATTGATATCAGGCCCCAGATTATCCACATATCCGAAACCGTCCTTCACTACATTGATGCGCCACAAATCGAGTCCGCCGAATCCACCGGGCATATCGGATACAAAATAAAGAAAATCTCCCGCCGGAGACATGGCAGGATGAGCCACGGAAGAAAGAGAATCATTCAGAATGGCACATTTAGTCGGTGTCCCCCAATTGGCGCCGGTACGTGCGGAAGCAAATATCTCGGCATACACAGGTGCCTCGGGCGATGTCCGGCAACGGGTAAAATACATGGTTTTACCATCCGCCGAGAAAGAACAGGCACCATCTTCAAACTCACTGTTCACTTCCGACTCCAACGGTTCGGGCTTTTGCCAGTTTTTCTTCTCATCACGTTTGGAAGAGAATATATCGGCACTTTTCATGCCGGTGATACCGTTCAGATCATTTCCTTTTGCCTCATTCCGGGTGGAAGTAAAATAGATGATATCCGTATCGTCTCCGGCATACATCGGGGAATAATCGCTGCGCCGGGAGAAGAAAACGGCTTCCCGTTTCACTATATGTCGTGTAGGGTGCTCCTTCCATTCCTGTGCCAAAGTGCAGGATTGCAGGCCATTCAACGCCAATGTATCATTAGGACGATATTGGAGATAGGTTTTATAGGAGGCAATAGCCGGTTTATACTCGCCATTCTTCCGCAAACTCTCTGCCAGATAGAAATGAGCGGCCGAATCCGGATAGTGATAACGGATGGCATTCATGTAAGCCCCTTTGGCACGCACATTATAATTGATGAGACGATAACAACCGGCCATCTTATAAGCGATCTCTCCACGCTGTTTCCGTTGCTTCGGAGGAGTGGCCGCATAGGCTTTCCGATAATATTTGGCTGCATCAAAGTATTCGCCGCGGGCATAACTTTGCTCGGCTCTCTTCAAACTGCGTCCTGCACCGCAGGAAGCTAACAGGAAAAGTAGAAGTATATAGATAAGTTTGCGGCACATAATCTTAGTATATAAACAGAAAAAAGAGAGGTTTATTGTAAACGGTTATCATCTTTATGCCATAACGGCGTGATCATTAGGCATATCTGCCGGATGTTTTCCGCATTCGCTCCTTTTTTCAAAGCGTTTCACAATTAAGAGACGCACGTTTCACAATTATGAAACGATCGTCACACAGTTGTGAGAAGCACGTCTCACATCCATGAAACGTGCAAAACTCCCAAGTAATTGTAAAGCTATCTCAATCGAATGCCTTTCTAAAAGTACACCCATTCTTCCATTCAGAACAACCATAAGCCGCCTTCCCCTTGATAATAGTGCCTTTACCACACACCGGGCAAGGTTGGCCGACCAAGAGATCCGTCTCACCAGTAACTGGCACTCCCTCCTTTCCGGACCCTTCAACTACCTTTTCCGCACTCTTCTCTTCCTGCTTCTTTTCTTTTGGAGCAGCCGGTTTGCGGGTACGTTTTTGGGGCTCTTTCTTCGGCTTTTCTTCTGCTATTTGTGCCGCAGCTTCCTGTATGGTAATGCGACGGTTGGTATTATCGGACAATACACTTGTCACAATCTCCGAAACCATCTGTTTCAATTCTTCCAGAAACTGCCGGGCATCATAGGTTCTTTTTTCAATCTCACGAAGTTTCTTCTCCCATATACCAGTCAATTCGGCCGATTTCAGAAGTTCCTCATGGATAAGTTGTATCAGTTCCACACCCGTAGGGGTAGCTATCAGATTCTTTTTCTCCTTACGGATATAGTTTCGCTTGAACAGGGTCTCGATAATGGCAGCGCGTGTTGACGGACGGCCAATACCATTTTCTTTCAAAGCATCACGCAATTCATCGTTATCCACCAATTTACCGGCAGTCTCCATGGCACGAAGCAGGGTAGCTTCCGTATAAGGTTTCGGAGGTTGTGTCCACTTCTCATTCAAATCCGGCACATGCGGCCCGCTCTCTCCTTTCACGAAAGCCGGCAATACCCGCTCTTCATCCCCCTCTTTCTCCTCAACCTGCTCTTTGGCAAAAACAACCCGCCAACCCGGTTCAAGGATCTGTTTACCGGTCACCTTAAACTCGATCTTATCCACTTCTCCCAATACGGTGGTAGTAGACACCTTGCAATCGGGATAGAATACCGCAATAAAACGGCGGGCAATCAAATCGAACACCCGACGTTCCATATCCGTCAGATTCTGCGGATATACTCCGGTCGGAATAATAGCGTGGTGATCGGTCACTTTCGAACTGTCGAATACTTTTTTGGATTTTGGAAGCTTAGCACCGTCCAACGGTGCAGTCAAAACTTCATAATCCCTTAGCCCTTTCAGAATAGCCGGACACTTCGGATAAATATCATCACTAAGGAAAGTCGTATCGACACGCGGATAGGTAGTCACTTTCTTTTCATAAAGCGACTGGATCAGTTTCAGAGTCTCATCGGCGGAATAAGCAAACTTTTTATTGCATTCCACCTGTAGCGAAGTAAGGTCGAACAGACGGGGTGCATACTCCACCCCTTTCTTTGCCGAAACATCCGTCACCACAAAATCCGATTGTTTCACCGTTTCCAGAAACTCCAGTCCCTCCTCTTTGGAAGTGAATTTTCCTTTCGTCGCCGAGAATGTAGTTTCACGATAGACCGTTTTCAATTCCCAATAAGGCTCCGGCTTGAAGTTTTCAATCTCCAACTGCCGGTTGACGATCAATGCTAACGTAGGAGTCTGTACACGGCCGATAGAAAGAACTTGCTTGTTCTGCCCGTACTTAATAGTATACAGACGGGTAGCATTCATCCCCAACAACCAATCTCCCATTGCCCTGGAAAGCCCGGCTTCGTACAACGACTGGAAGTCCGATTGATCTTTCAACTTCGCAAAGCCCTCTTTAATAGCTTCTTCTGTCAATGAAGAGATCCAGAGACGTTTCACCGGACAACGTGCTCCGGCCTTTTGCATCACCCAGCGCTGAATCAATTCCCCTTCCTGCCCGGCATCACCACAGTTTATGATCTCATCAGCCTGTTGCATCAATCCTTCGATGATATGGAACTGCTTCTCATAAGTAGGATTCTCTATCAGTTTTATGCCAAAACGCGGAGGAATCATAGGGAGACTACCCAAGCTCCATGATTTCCATCCGGGGGTATATTCATGCGGTTCTTTCAAAGTACAAAGATGGCCGAACGTCCAAGTCACTTGGTATCCGTTTCCTTCGATATACCCTTCTTTCCGGGTTCTGGCTCCTAAAATATCAGCAATATCACGTGCCACAGAGGGCTTTTCGGCAATACAAACTATCATTCTTTTGTTTTTAAAATCATGCAAAGTTAGCAAAAACAGGGAAAGTTACGAGAGGTATAGACATAAAAAAAGGAGCAACGCCTTGCTCCAACCTTTGTTAACCTTAAATC
>ENA-ORSO01001773-ORSO01001773.1-human-gut-metagenome-genome-assembly--contig:-NODE-1773-length-11790-cov-1.833830_pt1 | contig 11790 bp, 7 predicted proteins | sample MGYA00241902_ERZ509168 | MGnify/ENA primary metagenome ERZ509168 (study PRJEB26280, sample SAMEA2338806) | human gut metagenome | biome: human gut; feature: human-associated habitat; material: faeces... | reverse complement strand
ATTTTAATATCCCGGCTATCGGTGCCATCGGGTTATCTGCTTCTTCCAACAAATTGAGTATCGATGATTTTATCGATATTATCGAAAACGAGAATGACTTTTTGAATAGCGATAAGTTCATCAGTCGTCTGGACAACAAGAACACGATGAATATCGACTTGACGGTAGACATTATTTCTTTCGGTTTTTACAGCGGGAAAGGATTTTGGACCGTAAACTTGGGAGCCCGATCCATCATTAGTGCCTCTATCCCGAAGAGTATGTTCGAATTTGCCCGTTATGCTAATATTGATCCGGACTTAGACGACAGGCTCAACCTTGATTACGACATCCGGGATATGGAACTCCATGCAGATATTTTCACTGAAATAGGACTAGGATATTCCCGTCCCGTAACAAAAGACCTGACAGTCGGGGGACGCGTGAAAGTTTTAGTTGGATTAGGTAACCTAGATGCTAAAATTGATCAGATCACCGCAAAAATAAACACGGAAGATATTTTAAGTTATCAATCTTGGAAAGTAAAAACCAAAGGACGGTTGGAAACTTCCATGAAAGGATTGGAATTTGGGTATAGTTCAGATGGTGGATATATTGATGATATTGATTTCGACTCGCCCGGTGTATCCGGTTATGGATTCGGTATTGATTTAGGAGCAAGTTACAATTTTCTTGGTTGTATTAATGTATCGGCAGCTATCCTTGACTTAGGATTCATTAGCTGGACAAAATCATCTACCACGATTGCCACAACTGACAGCGAACATGATTACGGTGATTTCACTAATTTCGATCCAGATAATTATGAAACTTATGAGGCTGGAGACGTGTTCGACTTAGACTTGATCCAATTCCAAACGGAAGAGAAAACCAAAAGTCGGAGTACCAGTCTTCGTTCAACCTTGAACCTCGGAGCAGAATACACTCTTTTGAATAACAAACTCGGATTTGGCCTGTTGTCCTCTACTCAATTCACTCAGCCTAAAGCTTACTCCGAATTGACGCTTTCAGCAAACTACCGTCCGAGAAACTGGTTCGGAGCAACATTAAGTTACTCTTTCTTACATAGTGACTTCGAAACGCTGGGAATAGGCTTGAAATTAGGCCCTGTTTTCATCGGCTCCGACTATTTGATGACCAAATCAGCAGGTGACGCCAACCGGGTAAATGCCTACTTAGGTGTTAGTGTTCCTCTTGGCAAAAAGAGACTAGATTATCGTAGATAATAAATCTCCGAATATAAAAAATGGGAAGTTTTGTGTGCAAACTTCCCATTTTTTATGTTCTCACACGGACACTACTTTCCTCAAGGGAACGTACCAAATATAACCCGCCACATCAGTATAACCCATCTGCCGTAATGTTTTACAATAAAAACCAACCTGCCGGATATACGATTTCTCTTCTTTCAGACCGAATTTATAATCCACAACAATGGCTTTTTTCCCATCAACCATAACCCGGTCCGGACGAGCTTTTCCCGAGTTACAGAAAAGTATATCCCGTTCATTAATAACCTTATATCGACCATCAAACCATGCCGAATGGACAGGGTCATTCAAATAAGACACTACCTGCTCCCGGTAATTTTCCCTTTCCACCAAAGTAAGTAAACCGGAATAATACATATCATTTACCGCCCGATCGATATCATCCACCGTCTCGATACGACGGAATATCTCATGCAACATCTTCCCCTCGTCAACGGCAGAAATCTCTGTTGTCTCCGGATCCGTGTAATCTTCATATTTATACCGAACACTCACCCGCTCGTTCAATTCATAAATCGGATATTCCGCCAGACTTAATGTATTATCGTCTTCTATTTTTTCCTTACCGGTTATCAACTGTTTCTCCCCGATGATCAAGCACGAATTCTCGGAATTCCATTCCGGCATCCCGCTTGTCTCCAAAACTTGAAAGAGAAAAGCACCAATATCTGACGGTTTCCCTTCTTTCGTTATCTTGGGCGCATAAGGCAGAACATACAACTCCCGTTCCGCCCGCGTGAACGCCACGTAAAGCAGATTCAAGTTGTCAACATAAGCTTTCACGTGTTCACTGAGGTAATCCTCCCGGAAATGACTATCTACCAGTTTAGAGGAATAGTTCAATGGTGCATACTCCAAATCCCTAAAACCCTCCTCCCGGTTCTGGCACCATATCCGGCGCCCGTGACGGGTATCATCAAGATCCCAGGCACAGAAAGGAATAATAACCGTTTTAAATTCCAACCCTTTGGATTTATGTATCGTGAGAATTCGCACGGCATCCACTTCTTCCGAGGTGGATAACACTTTTTTATCCTTTTCCTTCTCCCACCACTCAAGGAAAATAGGAATACTATTCGTGTTATTTTTCTCGTAATCAAAAAGAATATCTTGGAAAGCGATCAAGTAAGGCAATTCTTCCGTCCTGGCCCGCAAACCAAAAGCCTCTATAATCGTCTCCGTGATCTCGAACAAGGAACTAAATGTCAGTTTCTCCGGCTCCCGTAAAAACGGCAAGTCGATCGTGTCAAGAAAACTCTCGTCTGTACTACCGGCCTTGAAAAGAACATCTTCCCGTGAAGTATCTTCACCCTTGACAAAAGTTCGGTAATTATAAAGCAACACCGTTCGATTCACCGCATCATACGGTTCCACCATGTAACGTAGCACGTTAATAATTAATTCCACGTAAGGCGACGAGGAAACGTATAGCGAATCATTAGATATAAAAGGTATCGGAAAAGGAATATTCTCCCGCTTGTTATATTCTATCAAGTAATCGGCAACGAAAGCGCCTTCCTTACCGTTACGCACAAGAATCACGCAGTCTTTCAGCTCTCCACCCCGGTACATCGTGTCATTGACTACATCCACGACAGAGTCCATGATCTCCTCATCACTCCCCTCTTCTTGTTTTTCCCCACTGAAACAAATCTCCACGTACCCACTTCCCGAACGACTTACAAGTTGCTCCGGCCGGGAATAGGCTTCCGTGATCGAACGGGAATAAACATTCTCTTCCCCACATTCACTGTCATACAACTCCTTTAATCGCCATGCAGCCAGGATAAAGAACCGGTTATTGAATTCCACCACCTCCTTGTAACTCCGCCAATTATGCTCTAGAATCACGTTATCCGTGCCGAAAGTAGCCAAATCATGCTCTACCCCTTCTGCCAACAAACGCCAGTCCCCGTTACGCCATCGATAGATGCTTTGTTTCACGTCCCCCACGATCATAGCTCTTCCTCCCTCGGAAAGCGTGTTTACAACAAGCGGCAGAAAATTTCCCCATTGCATGGTCGAGGTGTCTTGAAACTCGTCAATCATGATATGCTTGTAGAAATTCCCTGTTTTCTCGAACAAGAAAGAAGTATCATTCCCGGCAATCAGCATATTAAGTAAACGGGTGGTGTCACTCAGTAACATGAGTCCTTTTTCATCACAATAATCTCTCACCTCCCCGTATAAGTCATTCAAAATTCCCAATTGGTAAAGATTCTTCGAGAGCAAAACTGCAGACACGTAATCCCGAAGATTCTCGTCATAATACTCAACACTTTCCCGCAAGTTCGTGTTCAGTTCCGGGTAGATATGCTCAATCAACATCCGGATCGACGAATCATGCTTTTTCGTCACCCATTCATCCAGGTTATCTATTGCTTTCCGAACAGAATCGGGAATCTTATCCAGACTTTTATCCCGCAGTTTGTAAAAATAATTTATAAAACTTCGTTTCCCTCCTTTAAAATCTTCCGCGTGCAATCCATTCTCCTCGATATACCGGCAAGCAGACTGCCCGAACATCTCCATGCGATCCTCGAAACGGGAGATCACACCTTGCAAGAACATCTTATAACCTTTCAAGAATCCTCGATCGTTAAACTTATCCCTCACCTCCTTGTTGAAAAGCATATAACTCTCACCAAACAATTCCTTCCCCAACTCCGCAATCTTACTCTTCACGCTCCACGATTTGGCATCCTCCACGCTGTCACTCATCAACTCGGTAATCCACGCCCTTAGCTCCTTATCCTTATTCATGCGTTGCATCACTTGATCCACGGCTCGCTGTAACACGTAGTCACTATCCAACTCGACATTATAACCGGGAAATATCCCCAGTTCACGGGTAAACGCTTTGATTACCCGTTGAAAAAAACGATCTATCGTCGTCACGGATAACCGCCCGTAATCGTGCAGAATCAAAGTACGCAACACTCCGGCCCGTTCCCTCACCTGCTCGTCTGTCAATTTCAGCGTTCGTTTAAGTTCCTCCCGGTAATCACTCTTCTGACCTTCCGCCAGCTTGTTCAATTCCCGCACGATACGGGATTTCATCTCTTCCGTGGCCTTATTCGTAAAAGTCACGGCAAGCACGTTTTTATACTCGGAAGAAGCATTAAAAACGATCTTGAAATATTCCATCGTTAAAGCAAACGTCTTCCCCGCACCGGCTGAGGCCCGATATACACGCAACATAGGCAATTGAAAATTGAAAATTGAAAATTGAATTTGAAAAAAGACACCTTTGCCATTTTCCATTTTCAATTCTCCATTCTCAATTATTAAAGTCTTGAAGTTAATATCGCTCTCACATTATCCACGTTCACATCATCGATACCGCCTAGGGCAAAATCCCCTCGTTCACGGAAACGCTTTTCGATACGATCAATCGTGTCGATACCCACCCCATAATCAGACAGGCGGGTCTTCACGCCCAATTCATTAAAAAATTGTTCCGTACGGGCAATCGCTTGATCGGCAGCATCGGGTTGATCTGTATCAATATTCCACACACGTGAGGCATATTGCAACAGTTTCTCACGACGTTTGATCTTCGTGGCATTCATCACTCCCGGCAAAACGATCGCCAGCGTGATCCCATGATCCAACCCGTTGAAAGCGGTCAATTCATGACCGATATGGTGAGTTGACCAGTCTTGCGATACCCCGCAGGCAATCAAACCGTTCAACCCCATCGTGGCCGCCCACATGAAGTTGGCCCGATCTTCATAATTCGGTTTCTCGGCATGAATCAACTTTGGTCCCAACTCAATCAAAGTCTTCAAGATTGATTCAGAAAAACGATCTTGTATCTCAGCTTGTTCCGGGAAAGTATAATATTGTTCCATAACATGCACGAAAGTGTCGACCACCCCGTTAGCCACTTGTTTCATAGGTAATGAATAAGTCACCATCGGGTCCAGTACAGAAAATTTCGGGAACACGTGACGAGAATTGAATGCCAGTTTTTCCAAAGTGGACTGGCGAGTGATCACCCCGCCACTATTCATTTCCGATCCTGTAGCCGGAAGGGTCAGTACGGCTCCCAACGGAAGTGCCGCATTCACCCGTGCACCTTTTGCCACGATATCCCAAGGTTCATTCCCCTCGAAACAAGTTGCAGCAGCAATAAATTTCGTCCCGTCAATCACGGAACCTCCTCCTACAGCCAGAAGAAATCCCACGTTTTCCTGTTTTGCCAATTCCACGGCCCGCATCAAAGTCTCGTATTTCGGGTTCGGCTCGATACCCCCGAACTCTACAATATCAAACCCTTGCAACGCATCCATCACTTGTTCGTAGACACCGTTGTTCTTGATGCTTCCACCACCGTAGGTCATCATAACTTTCATCCCTTTCGGAATCCATTTTGCGATCTCGGCAATTTTTCCTTTCCCGAAAAGAATTTTCACGGGATTGTAATAATCGAAATTTCTCATGCTTTAAAATCGTTTATAACTGTTCCATAATTTTGGTTTCATCTTGGATACGTTTCTCCAAACGCTTTATGTAATCCGTAATATATACGGACAAGTTGTCATTGATGTTATTTGCTTGTAATGTTTTCAAAGCCGCCTCCAATAAAGCTTTCGCTGACGAAAAGTTACCATCTTTTTCATAGAACCATGCCAAGTTCACCGCAGCACGAGCTGCCACCTTGGGTTTCAAGTTCAAGGCCGCATTCCATATCCGTTGTGCCTCCTCGTCATTCTCATTCTCAAAATGATAGTAACCGAGATTCAACAGACGGTTATTCGTGTAAATCCTACGCTGTTCAGGTTTCCATGTCGGCACCAAACGTTCCGCATACTTCACCCCGTTATTGTAAAAGAAATTACAAATTATATCATAATTATTTCCCTCGAATAGCGTCTCGTTCACATCATCCAATTTATGAGTAGTTGCGGAATCCACCACAATACCCTCTGGGTCATATAAACGCACGAAGAGATTAGTATCAAGCATCAACCGACTCGCACCATCCAGCCCGAACTTACAATATTCCACCGAGAGAACGTATGTTTGTCCGGAAATCTTTTCCAATGCGGCAATACCTTCCGGTGAAATCGGCGCAGGGGTATACCCGTCCGGAATATATCCCGTGTTCAATCCCAACCCTTTAACCAACAAAATAGGTTGTACCCCGTTACGTAACCCGTCACGCACCCCGTTATAGAAATGATTGACAACCTCGTCTCTCCGTAACCGCAAACTAGCAAACAACTGGTATGCGGAGAGAGAATCCGACTCATGCACCAATTTCCGGTCGATAAACAAAATTTGTGCATTCTTGTTTCCGATATTCAGTTCTCCCGGATGCAACACGTCTATATTCAACACTTTGTAACTACTACATGAGGCTAAAAAGCCCATAAATAAGAACGCTCCGACTATCTTTAGCCCGGCTTTCATCTTATATTTTACACGCCTTTCCATGAAATTACTTGTTTGTTTTATTTTGAGTTTACAAAAAGTGAGCCACAATCACGGCCTGACTTTTCGGCAACCATTCAAATACGATGTTTTAAAAGTAGAAATATTCCGGGAAATAACCAAACGGTCATCGAGAAAAAACAACTTCCCGGATAAAGCGTGCGAATTGTCAATAAATTATTAGTTTCCTTTAGGACGGTATAAATAAACTAAACGTCGGAACACCGTTGGATATATAGTAGATTATTCATTCCTTTGCTCAACTATTTAGATGGAAAATGAAAGAATCCACGACTATCAACATCAAGGTACTCGCCCGGCGGGTACCCCCGGATTACACCTCGGAAAGTCTAATCATTTATAACCACGTGACCAATGAAAAAGCATTCATTGGAGAAGAAATCAAGAAACAGGGAATCATCGTGACCGAAACTTGTTCTTTCTCGCTTTGCACCCGGGGTGAAGCGGAAATTATGATCAACACTCAAAACTATCGTATTAAAAAGAATCATTTGATTATCATGTTACCCAAGCAAGTTATCAAACCGATTCATACAACACCGGATTACGAGGCGAGGATTATTTTCATTTCGTCAGACTATTTTAAAGAGAAGTGCCAAGAAATGATTCCCTTGCGGTTTAAAATGCAATATCATCCGGTAGTCGGACTCAACGAGGATGAAATTAAACTATTGGAATCATATTATTCATTGCTATCTAGGAAAACAGATAAACTGAATCCTCATTTTTCTGAACTAGCCGTACATAAACTAGCACATGCTTTATTTTATGATCTCTACAATTTCGTTTACCGCTATATGCAAGATAAAAATTTCGAGTTATCACATCCCGATAGTATATTCAACCGTTTCATCACACTCGTTGAAGAATATCATCTCAAAGAACGTGACATTATTTTCTATGCGAACAAATTATACCTGACTCCTAAATACCTATCAGTCATTCATGCTACAAGTGGAAAATTTGCCGGGGAATGGATCGACTATTATGTGATTGCACTGGCAAAATCCCTACTTGTTTCAAGTACCAAAACCATACAAGAAATCGGTTATAGTCTGAATTTTTCCTCTCCATCCGCCTTCACGAAATTCTTTAAACGCATCATGAAAATGTCTCCACGGGAATACAGGAACAATCAATTAAACAACACAACACACAAAATATCATGATTGACCAGATAAATTTATTCACTGGCGACGCATCTATTCGATACAGTATAATATTAAACATTATCCTATTGGCCGCTATCGTCATTCTCTCCCTCGTTTTCTATTTGATAGCACGAAAGCGGAAACACGAAAGACTGGTAAAGAAAAAGCAATTAGACACGCAACAAAAGTTCGCTCGAAAACTTCTTGATTCCGTGCCGGCAGGATTTATACTATTAACTCCGAATGGAAACATCAAACAAGTAAATCGTCAGGCCAGTACCGAACTAGGGGTTCAGAAACAAGACATAAAGAATAAAAACATTCGGGAAGTATTTTCAATTTTCCATGAGAATATCAATATTTTGGACGAACTCTTGGGACGCCTGCAAAAAGACGAGCAGGAAGTTACACTCCCACCTGACACGTTCATTTACGGGACCATCAATACGATCTCTTTTCTAGCGAAAGGTTATTTCAAAAATGTTACCGTAGAAAAAAACTCAAATTATATCCTATTCACGTTTCGCAACGTCGTGACCGAACTTACCCAAGAATACGTGTTAAACATGGCTTTACGTCGCACGAAGATATTTCCTTGGTCATATGACACGAAATGTAATCTGATGACTATTGATCCCCGTTATTTCGAACATCTTGGCATTCCGGCCGGGGATTGTACGCTGACAAACGAACAATTCGCCCAACTGGTACATCCCGATGACATAGCCGGAGTACTCAAAGCCCTCACACTCCAAGCCCAAGGAAATTTTATCGAAGATCCCGTGAGCTACCGTCTTCACCGGGGGGATGGAAAATGGGAATGGTTCGAAGCACAATCTACCTACCTCGGACAAGGAACCCGGATTCCTTTTCGACTTGTCGGTGTTTGTATGAGTACACAGGAACACAAGAAAATTGAAGAAGAATTAATCATTGCCCGTGACAAGGCACAACAAAGCGATAAACTTAAAAGTGTATTCCTCGCCAACATGAGTCATGAAATCCGGACACCATTAAATGCCATTGTAGGCTTTTCCAATTTACTAGTTGATGGGGATATGGCCTTCAAGAAAGAGGAAGTCAAAGAATTCTTATCACTGATCAACCTGAATTGCGAACAGTTACTGGCACTTATATCCGACATACTCGATCTCTCAAAAATAGAATCAAACACGATGGTTTTCAACATAACGGAACAACCGCTTACTCCTTTATTACAAAACATCTTACGAGCCCAACAAATAAACGTCCCGCAAGAGGTAGAATTACTTCTGGACCTTCCTGCAACCGACACAATCATCACAACCGATCCTTTACGCTTAAAACAAGTCATCAATAACTTAATCAACAATGCAATTAAGTTTACCTCCAAAGGAGCAATCACACTCGGTTACAGGCAGAATAACGATCAGGTTTCCATTTTCGTGAAAGACACGGGTACCGGAATTGACGAAGATAAAATAAACCGTATTTTCGAACGTTTCTATAAGGGCGACAATTTTGTTCAAGGAACAGGCCTAGGCTTGGCAATCAGCCATACAATCGTAGAACATTTAAAAGGGACGATCACGGTAACCTCCGAAATTGGAAAAGGCTCCCATTTCACGATTCAACATCCGATAAAAAGAATGGGGTATTGAAATTCAATACCCCTATCGTCTCGCATCTGCGACAATTATAACCAAACTTTTAGGCGGATCTTACATATTCATTCCCCCACAAACGTGGATTGTCTGACCTGTCACGTAAGCAGACAAGTCAGAAGCCAAGAATACACATACCTTCGCAATGTCCTCCGGAGTACCACCTCTCTTCAATGGAATTTTAGCAGCCCACTCCTTACGCACATCCTCAGACAATTGTGCGGTCATATCTGTAATGATAAATCCCGGAGCAACAGCGTTAGCACGAATATTACGAGAGCCGAGTTCTTTGGCCACGCTCTTCGTGAATCCGATAATTCCGGCTTTAGAAGCAGCGTAGTTTGCTTGTCCAGCGTTCCCACTCACTCCTACCCCGGAACTCATGCTGATGATAGAACCTGATTTCTGACGTAACATAACGGCAGACACTGCTTTCGTGAAATTAAACACGGATTTCAAATTCACGTTAATCACGGCATCCCATTGTTCTTCGCTCATGCGCATTAACAAGGTGTCTTTCGTGATGCCAGCATTATTTACAAGTATATCTACACGTCCAAATTCTTTAACAATCTCGTCCACGGTAGCATTCGTAGCCGCAAAATCAGCAGCATTGGAAGCAAACATTTTAGCTTTCACACCCAAAGCAGCAATTTCTTTTTCGGTTTCCTGAGCTATTTCATCATATCTTAAATCGGTGAAAGCGATGTTCGCTCCTTGACGGGCAAATTCCAATGCCACAGCCTTTCCGATTCCTCTTGATGCCCCCGTGATGATGGCAGTCTTTCCTTCTAATAACTTCATAATTACAGTTTTATTTAAACCTAAATTTAAACCGGAACCACTTGTCAAGCAATCCCGCGGCGGGAAAAATCCCAACCAATCAAGCGACAAAGTTAGTTAATTAATTGAAAACAGGAAATTATTTTCACTTTGAAAGCATGAACCTCTTCCCAAAAGCAAACCAATTACAGCCATATAAAGCATTACATCGAGAAATAATTGTTTATTTTCCTAAAAAGCATTACACTTGTAATTACAAGACTATTTATATTACCGCAAACCAACAACAATACGACATGAAAAATAAAAAACGGCTAAAAATGTTACTCTTCTCGTTGGCAATTCTATTTACAGGATGCGATTACTGGTGTCAAGACGAATACCACGTGATCAACAACACGGACGACACGCTCCAGATCATCGTGAATTACGACACGCTCCGGTTATATGGAAGCTGGCAAACCGGAGAAAACATGGACTCTCGTCTAAATGACACCACTCATGTCGTGTACCCACACTCCAAAATAGTACTGGAAGAAGGAGCTGAATTATGTAGTAAATACTATAAACCGGACGATTACAGGTTTGAAGAAAACGACCTTCAATTCTGGGGAAAATGGATCCAGCATATCTATGCTAATACCACTCTCGTGGAATTCACTTACTGGAAGCCGGAAAAATGGACATTCAAATCCAAAGAATGCAAGAAACGACATGTAATAGTCAAATATCTGCTAGTCTGGATTGGTAGTATCTTATTGAATACCTGGGGAATTTACTTCATGACGGAAACGATCAGCCGGAATCCCTGGGTCCAGGAGACACTGAAACATTATATTGATGACTTGTTCGTATTTTCCAAGATAGTAGTCTCACTGCTTGTCGGATTTCTTTGGAACTATAATATGCAACGTATCTTTGTCTACAAGAACTGTAGGATCAGGGACCGTTTTCAGAAAGCGAACTCAAAATAAAAACAAAATAGTAATATATGAAATTCAAAGTTTTTAGAGATTGGTTGCAACAGACGATCTACAAGATCATCAACCCGATCGTACATGGAATGATTAAAATTGGGATCACTCCCAATTTTATTACGACAACAGGATTAATCCTGAATATTGTGGCTGCTTGCATATTCCTTTATGCCGGAATGAAAGGAGAACGAGGTGATTTCTACTATATCGGCTGGGGTGGCGGCATCATCTTGTTTGCCGGACTGTTCGACATGATGGACGGACAGGTTGCGCGTATCGGCAAAATGAGTTCCACATTCGGAGCCTTGTACGATTCGGTACTGGACCGCTACAGCGAACTGACGGTTTTCTTCGGGATATGTTTCTACCTGATCAATCAGGGATATGTCATCAGTTCGATCGTCGCTTTCATTGCTTTGATCGGCTCATTAATGGTAAGCTATGTCCGCGCCCGTGCCGAAGGATTGGGACTTGAATGCAAAGTCGGTTTCATGCAACGTCCCGA
>ENA-ORSO01001746-ORSO01001746.1-human-gut-metagenome-genome-assembly--contig:-NODE-1746-length-11943-cov-2.177322_pt1 | contig 11943 bp, 9 predicted proteins | sample MGYA00241902_ERZ509168 | MGnify/ENA primary metagenome ERZ509168 (study PRJEB26280, sample SAMEA2338806) | human gut metagenome | biome: human gut; feature: human-associated habitat; material: faeces... | reverse complement strand
TCCGGTTTTTACTTTATCACCTTTCTGAACGATAGGGGTTGCCGGAGCTCCGATGTGCTGACCGAGCGGAATAATCACCTTTTCGGGAATAGGTAAGACCTGTATTTTCCCAGCTGCCGATAATTTATTTTCAGGTGGATGGACACCACCGATTTTGAATGTCTTTAACACAGCGTATAAGTTTTAGATTTTTAATTTTTACTATCTGTTTCTGGTGTTTTCTGTGCTTCTATAGACTCGACCTGAGGAGAAGCACTGACCGGTGCTTTACCTACCGGATCGGTTGCCGTTTGTCCGGAGGTTGCACAACTGTTAGTCGGTTTGATCGTGGTTTGCTGGTTTTTTTCAGCTTCGGTTTCTGTCTTCCGGGGAGGAAAGTTCACTTCGTGGATCGCTCCGGTAGGACATACGCCGACACACTTCCGGCATAGACGGCATTTACTGTAATCGATATAAGCCAGATTGTTTTCCACCGTAATTGCATCGAACGGACATTCCTTGGCACATTTCCCGCAACCGATACAAGCTGCTGCACATGCCTTACGGGCTACAGCACCTTTATCCTTATTGACACACTGTACGTACACTCTACGGTTGTTCTTGCCTTTCGGGCGAATTTCAATGATGTTACGCGGACAAGCCTTGCTACAAGCGCCGCAAGCCGTACATTTTGATTCGTCTACTTCAGGAAGTCCTGTTTCCGGATTCATGTGAATGGCATCAAACTGACAAGCCGATACGCAGTCACCACATCCCAGACAGCCAAAGGTACAACCGGTTTCACCACCGAAAGTAGAATTGGCTACCACACAAGAACGCACCCCGTCGTACTGAGTCAGCTTCGGACGGTTGGCACATGTTCCGTTACATCTCACTACCGCAACCTTCGGTTCTGAAGCAGCTGCTTCCAGTCCCAAAATACTTGCGACCTTCTCCATTGTAGGCTGACCGCCTACCGGACACATTTTTCCCTCCAGAGAACCAGCTTTTACACAAGCAGCTGCAAAACCGGAACATCCCGGGAAACCACATCCACCGCAATTGGCCTGAGGAAGCACTTCTGCCACCTGAGCAATTCGGGGATCTTCATACACAGCAAATTTCTTAGAAGCCACGTACAAGATAACAGCTGAAATCAAGCCAATGGCACCCAGTGAAATCACTGCAACCAAAATTAAACTCATAATATAAAGTTAGTTTATTAATTATTAATTGATTCCAAAACAAACACAAAAGTACGTCTGAATTTCTCCCGGCAAAAGAAAAGTATCAGATAATAAGGTATAAGCATACACAAAGATGCGATGGAAGAAACGGCCTCATCCCCTCCCGTAAAATACATAGCGACAAAAAGAGAAACGAGCAACACCACAAAAGGGAAAACAAAAGCCCACATTACAGCTCTCATTCCCAGGGATGTCGCTCCGCTTATCATGACCTGGCTCCCTACCTGACAGGCGAGACCAGACTTATTGTATACATCTATCAGTTTCTCCTTCGATTCAGCCGCACTGCAATGCCCTTTTATGCTGCAGGCAGAACAAGCTGACGTCTGTACAATCCTCACCTTCAAGTAAGAACCGTTAATGCTTTCCACAATACCTAGATGTTTTATTTTATCAGTCATTTTTGCAAACCACACTTTACAAATGTGTGGCAAATGTACGATAAATATTGTATTGTTGGTAACGTTAACGAGGAAAATCTGCTTAAAAAAATTAAATTCGTCAGGACAAGTTCAGAAATCCGACAAATTACAGCTCTCCTACTTAATTTACGATGGTGTATCCTGCCTCCAGCAGTGCATTTCGAATAAGTGAAATGTGCTCCGCATTACGTGTTTCCATCACCAGTCTCAGGAAACAGGCTGTCACATTACTATTATTATTGTTACGTTCGTGAAGTACTGAAATGATATTTCCTCCCAGGCGAGCCACAATAGTAGCTACTCCCATCAGTTCTCCGGGTTTATCATGTAAATCAAGCGTTACAGTATAAGAGCGGCCAGACATATCCAATCCACGTCCAATCACACGGCTCAGGATAGTTACATCAATATTTCCTCCGGATACCACGCAAATTGTTTTCTTCCCTGCCACCGGAACCTTATTGAACATAGCAGCTGCCACAGCAACTGCCCCCGCCCCTTCAGCAATAAGTTTCTGCTGCTCCATCAATGCTAAAATAGCGGCACAGATTTCATCTTCTGTCACAGTCACAATACCATCCACATACTTGCTACACAAATCAAAAGTATGTTCTCCTGGTTCCTTTACTGCAATACCATCTGCGATTGTTGACACTGAAGAAAGGCATTCGCGACGTTCATGTTCAATAGAGCGCAACATACTCGGAGCACCTTGAGCCTGTACACCATATACCTTTACATCAGGTTTTAAAGATTTCAGCGCGTAAGCTACACCAGATATAAGTCCTCCTCCCCCAATGGGCACAATCACTACTTCCACATCCGGAAGTTGATTCAACAATTCCAGTCCGATTGTTCCCTGTCCGGCAATGACATGTTCATCATCAAAAGGATGAATGAAAGTATATCCTCTTTCCTCCTTAAGCTGCAAAGCCTTCTGGTAAGCATCATCATAAACACCTGGAACCAGACATACCTCAGCTCCGTAACGCTTGGTTGCCTCTACTTTCGAAATAGGAGCACCTTCCGGAAGACAAATCAACGATTTTATGCCATGCTTCGTAGCACCAAGTGCAACACCCTGCGCATGATTTCCCGCTGAACAAGCAATCACTCCACGAGCCTTTTCTTCCTCTGTCAAGCAAGAAATCTTGTAACATGCACCACGCAACTTAAACGAACCTGTATATTGCAGGTTTTCCGGTTTCAAATATACCTGACTCTCATTATTTATTTGGGGAGCATATATCAAATCCGTTCTTCTTATCACATTTTTCAGAGCAAACGATGCCCGATAAATACAATCCAATGTTAACATAAAGATAGCTTTTAATTATTTTTTCCGCGCAAAAGTACAAAAAAAGTCGAAATTCAGAAGAAACAAATAAGAAAAGGCACCCAAATACAAATCTTGCATGGATGCCTTTTTCTTATAAATCTTCATCTAGAAAAGTAAAATCAATTCCTCTTTCTTTTAACAAATCGCGAATTTTAGCTATGATTTTTTTATAAAGCTTGAAACAAGTCGATTTACTTATACCTCTCTTTTCGCCCGCTTCTCTAAAACTTAAACCTTTAAAGAATAGGTCTATAATCAATTCTCTCTCAAACAAAGAAAGCTCGAAAAGTATTATTTCCCGTATTATCAGATAAACACGCTCAAACTTCAACAAAAGCTTAATTTTTAATGAAGGATATCCTGCCGTATGAGCCACCACAGCCTCATTATCAAGTGCAACCATAGTGGGAGCATTTTTCTTTCTGCGATAATAATCATTTACCATATTAATTGTTATCGTCATTGCCCATTGAAAAAAACGTCCTCTTTCATGGTACGACTTATCCAATCCTTCTACCACTTTCAACAATACTTCCTGACGTAAATTGTAGACATCTTCCTGATTACGAACGTGTATTTTAATATACGTTTCCACCATCAATGAACATCTGTAAAAAAGAATTTGTTCTTCCTTATCAGTTTTATCATAAAGATGACGAAACCTCACTTTGTTACTGGGGTAAAGTTTTTCCATATTTAAAATGTTTTTAAGTCCTACCTAACCAAAATTACATTAAAAGAAAAGCAGGATGGTTAATAAAAAATTTTATCACTAAATAAAACCACCATATACCAAAAGAGTCCACCTACTTTTAAAATATCTAGCAAAGCCTTATTCATGTGACAAATATATATATTCTACATAGAATAAACAACAAATTCGCAATTTATTTTTACAATACATTACAATTTGATAAAAATAAAAGAGGCATCAAAAAGAGATTTTTTGTCTTTTTGACGCCTCTTACAGAGATTCAAAAGCTTAATCAAGCTTAAGAACCGCTAAAAATGCCTTTTGAGGAACTTCTACCGTACCAATTTGCTTCATACGTTTTTTTCCTTTTTTCTGCTTTTCCAAGAGCTTACGCTTACGGCTTACGTCACCTCCATAACATTTGGCCGTCACATCCTTACGGACTGCTTTAATGGTTTCACGCGCAATAATCTTTGCACCGATAGCCGCCTGAATCGCAATTTCAAACTGCTGACGAGGTATCAATTCCTTCAGTTTCTCACACATTCGGCGTCCTAAATCATACGCATTATCAAAGTGAGTCAACGTAGATAAGGCATCAACCGATTCTCCGTTCAACAGAATATCCAGCTTCACCAATTTAGATGGACGGAAACCTGACTGATGATAGTCAAAAGAAGCATATCCCTTGGAAATACTCTTCAACTTATCATAGAAGTCTATCACAATTTCACCCAAAGGCATCTTGTAATGCAATTCTACACGATTACCTGAAATATAATCCTGCTTCACCAGTTCTCCGCGCTTACCCAGACACAACGTCATAATCGGACCGATATAGTCTGTTGCCGTAATAATGGAAGCATCAATATAAGGTTCTTCAATATGATCAATCAGTGTAGGATCGGGCATTCCTCCCGGGTTATGCACTTCCTGCACTCCTCCCTGCTTATCGTAAATCATATACGATACGTTAGGAACAGTGGTAATCACATTCATATCAAACTCACGATCCAGTCGTTCCTGCACAATTTCCATATGAAGCAATCCCAAGAATCCGCAACGGAATCCGAAGCCCAGCGCCAAAGAAGATTCCGGCTGAAAAGTCAGAGACGCATCGTTCAGCTGAAGTTTTTCCAAAGAAGCACGCAAATTTTCGTAATCTTCCGCTTCAATCGGGTAAACTCCGGCAAAGACCATCGGTTTTACTTCCTCAAATCCATCAATTGCCTTATCACACGGGCGACTGATATGTGTAATGGTATCTCCTACCTTCACCTCTTTAGAAGTCTTGATACCGGAAATAATGTATCCTACATCTCCCGTACGCAACTCTTTCCGAGGAACCATATCCATTTTCAATACACCTACTTCGTCAGCATCGTATTCTTTTCCTGTATTGAAGAATTTCACCTTGTCACCTGTACGAATCACTCCGTTTACTACCTTAAAATATGCAATGATACCACGGAATGAATTGAATACAGAATCGAAAATTAAAGCCTGCAGCGGTGCATTCTCATCACCAACTGGAGCTGGGATACGTTCTACTACTGCCTGAAGAATATCCTCTACTCCCATACCGGTCTTTCCCGATGCACGAATAATATCTTCACGCTTGCAGCCTAACAAATCAATAATTTCATCCTCCACCTCTTCCGGCATCGCACTGGCCATATCACACTTGTTCATCACCGGAATAATCTCCAGGTCATGTTCCAACGCCATATACAAGTTCGAAATAGTCTGCGCCTGCACACCTTGAGAAGCGTCGACGACCAACAATGCTCCTTCACAAGCTGCAATGGAACGAGACACTTCGTATGAAAAGTCCACGTGTCCCGGAGTGTCAATCAGGTTCAGAATGTATTTTTCACCTTTATAAGTATACTCCATCTGAATGGCATGGCTCTTGATTGTGATTCCACGTTCACGTTCCAGGTCCATATCGTCCAACATCTGTCCCTCTGTAACCTTAATTGTCTGCGTATATTCCAGCAAACGGTCAGCCAGTGTAGACTTACCGTGGTCAATGTGTGCAATGATGCAAAAATTTCGGATATTCTTCATATATAATATTACAACTTATCAAAATTATTGGGCAAAGATACGCAAAAAATGAGATTTTTATGTATGTTTGCCATTGAAACTAATCATAAAACATAAATAACACGTATGAAAAAAACATGGATTATTGTTATCGCAGTAGTAGCTGTTCTTGTGATTTACTGCGTCAGTTCGTATAATTCTTTAGTCACTCAGGAAGAAACCGTAGGCACTGCATGGAGCAACGTAGAAAACCAATATCAGAGACGCTCTGACCTGATTCCTAATCTGGTCAATACCGTTAAGGGATATGCCGCACACGAAAAAGAAACATTCGATGCGGTGGTATCAGCCAGAGCAAAAGCTACTCAGATGACCATCGACATCGAAGACCTGACTCCTGAAAAAATTGAAGCCTACCAGAAAGCACAAGGAGCTGTGGGCAGTGCATTGAGCCGACTGTTGGCTGTGACAGAAAACTATCCGGAGTTGAAAGCCAATGAGAACTTTAAGGAACTGCAGGCACAGTTGGAAGGAACTGAGAACCGTATCAGCGTAGAACGTCGTAAATTCAACGAAACTGCTCGCGAATACAATACCAGCATCCGCCGTTTCCCGAAAAATATCGTCGCAAGCATGTTCGGTTTTGAAAAGCGTCCTTATTTCGAAGCTGAAGAAGGCAGCGAAAAGGCACCTGAAGTGAAGTTCTAACCTACCCTCTTCACAATGAAACGAATATCTTTATTCGGGATACTCTTTTTACTGATAACTGTCTTCAGCACTTTACGAGCTGAAGGATACAAGGTAGAAGAGATTCCCATGGTACACCTGCAAGACCGGACACGGTATGTCAGCAATCCTGACGGGATTCTTAGTGCTGCCGCTGTAACCGCAATGGATACTACCCTCTTTGCTTTGGAACAGAAAACCGGCATCCAGACCGTGGTCGTAGCCGTACGGCAAATAGAAGGTGGTGACTGTTTCAACTTTGCCTACCAACTGGGAGAGAAAAACGGAGTAGGCCAGAAAGGTAAAGACAACGGACTGGTCATTCTGCTGGTCACAGAAGAAAGATGTATCCAGTTTGCTACCGGATATGGACTGGAAGGTATTCTTCCCGATGCCATCTGCAAACGCATCCAAACCCGTTACATGAATCCTTATTTAAGTAAAGGTGACTGGGATTCCGGTATGGTAGCCGGTATTCAGGCCGTACGACAAGTACTGGATAAAAGTTCCGGAGCTCCCACTCCTCCTGAAAGTGAATCAGACGGACTGCTGATTTTTATCATCCTGGGATGCTGCTTTATCCTTGTACCTGCCTTATTATGGTATTCTGCACGCCAACGGAACAAATGTCCGAATTGCCATAAGCATACCTTGCAACAGATTTCAGTTCGTACCATTTCACGCGTAGGCAGCGTACGTACCGAAGAAATCACCTATCTGTGCAGTAATTGCGGACACGTACGTCACACTCACCGAAAAGTCGATGATGACGAATTCCATCACCGGGGAGGTAACGGAGGTCCCTTCCTTGGAGGCCCGTTCTTTGGAGGTGGTTTCGGAAGAGGTGGAGGCGGCTTCAGCGGCGGCAGTTTTGGAGGAGGAAGCTTCGGAGGCGGTGGCGCCGGAAGCAAATTCTAATCACAATCAATTACTATACAACGATGTACAACAACACTTTTGGAAATATCTTCCGTCTCACCAGTTTTGGTGAATCACACGGAAAAGCTATAGGCGGAGTTATCGACGGATTTCCGGCAGGTATCGCCATCGATATGGAATTTATTCAACAGGAACTGGACCGACGCCGTCCCGGACAATCGGCCATCACCACAGCCCGAAAAGAGGCCGACCAGGTAGAATTTCTATCCGGAATATATGAAGGGGTATCTACAGGATGTTCCATCGGATTTGTGGTATGGAATACCAACCAACACTCCAACGATTATGACAACATGAAAGACGTATTCCGTCCTTCTCATGCCGACTTTACCTATACACAAAAATACGGTATACGCGACCACCGGGGAGGCGGACGTTCTTCAGCCCGTGAAACCATCGCCCGTGTAGTAGCCGGCGCTCTTGCCAAACTGGCATTGCGACAGCTCGGCGTTCGCATCACGGCCTTCACTTCGCAGGTAGGAGAATTCAAGTTGGATAAAGACTATACCGCATACGATTTGAGTACCATTGAAGACAATCCGGTACGCTGTCCGGATCAAGAACTTGCCAAGCAGATGGCTGACTATATTTACCAGACAAAAGGAGAAGGCGATACCATCGGTGGTGTCATCAGCTGTGTCATACAAGGATGCCCTATCGGATTGGGCCAGCCGGTTTTCGGCAAGCTTCATGCCGCCTTGGGCAATGCCATGCTTAGCATCAACGCTGTCAAAGGCTTTGAATATGGACAAGGTTTCAGTCACATGGAGATGAAAGGCAGCCAGCAAAACGATATATTCTATCGTAACGGAGAGAAAATAGCCTTCCGCACCAACCGCTCAGGAGGTATTCAGGGAGGTATCAGCAACGGCCAGGATATTTATTTCCGCGTAGCCTTCAAGCCGGTAGCTACGGTATTGATGGAACAGCCTACAGTCGACATCTATGGCAACGAAACTATTCTGAAAGCCCGCGGACGTCACGACCCCTGCGTACTGCCCCGAGCCGTGCCCATCGTGGAAGCCATGGCAGCCATGACTCTGCTCGATTTCTACTTGATTGACCGTACTACACAATTATAACAAACGGGTGATAAAGTGATAGGATATCACCTCATCATTTCACATTATTATTATGGAAATAAAGAAATATATCGCAGAGAACGAATCCGGAATGCTGGAAGAACTGTTCAGTCTTATCCGTATCCCCAGCATCAGTGCCAAACCCGAACACCACGACGACATGCTGGCGTGTGCCGAACGCTGGGCGCAACTGCTGCTCGCCGCCGGTGCAGACGAAGCACTGGTAATGCCTTCGGCTGGCAATCCCATCGTATTCGGACAGAAGATTGTAGACCCGAAAGCCAAAACCGTATTGATATACGCACACTACGACGTAATGCCCGCCGAACCGCTGGAACTCTGGAAAAGCAATCCCTTCGAGCCCGAAGTACGCGACGGCCACATCTGGGCGCGCGGTGCGGACGATGACAAAGGACAGTCCTTCATCCAGGTAAAGGCTTTTGAATATCTGGTAAAGAATAACCTGCTGACTCATAACGTCAAGTTCATCTTCGAAGGAGAGGAAGAGATTGGCTCGCCCAGCCTCGAAGGCTTCTGCCGGGAACACAAAGAACTGCTGAAAGCCGACGTAATCCTCGTGTCCGACACCAGCATGCTGGGTGCAGACCTTCCCTCGCTGACTACCGGCCTGCGCGGACTTGCCTACTGGGAGATAGAGGTGACCGGTCCGAACCGCGACCTGCACTCCGGACATTTCGGCGGTGCGGTGGCCAACCCCATCAATGTGCTTTGCGGAATGATAAGCAAGGTGACGGATGCCGACGGACGCATCACCGTTCCCGGCTTCTACAACGATGTGGAAGAAGTGCCGCAGGCGGAACGTGAAATGATAGCGCACATCCCGTTCGACGAGGAGAAATACAAAAAGGCTATCGGCGTAAACGCCCTTTTCGGCGAAAAAGGATACAGCACGCTGGAGCGCAACAGTTGCCGTCCGTCTTTCGATGTATGCGGCATCTGGGGCGGCTATACGGGCGAAGGTTCCAAAACCGTACTGCCCTCCAAGGCATACGCCAAAGTATCCTGCCGACTGGTTCCGCATCAGGATCATCACAAGATTTCGCAACTGTTTGCCGATTACATCATGGCTATCGCTCCCGATACCGTACAGGTAAAAGTCACCCCCATGCACGGCGGGCAGGGATACGTATGCCCCATCACGCTCCCGGCATACCAGGCTGCGGAGAAAGGCTTCGCCAAAGCTTTCGGCAAAAAGCCGTTGGCAGTACGTCGCGGTGGCAGTATTCCCATCATCTCCACATTCGAGCAGGTATTGGGCATCAAAACCATACTGATGGGATTCGGTCTGGAGTCCAACGCCATCCATTCTCCCAACGAGAACATTCCGTTGGATATACTGCGCAAAGGAATCGAGGCGGTTGTTGAATTCCATCTGAACTACTGACACCCGAAAAGATTTCAGAGCAGCAACCGGAAAATACGGAAAGGATTATAACCGAATATAACTTTACTCGAACGGCTTGCGGAATGTACAACCGCTTTTCCATTCGGAACAACCGTAAGCCGTTTTTCCTTTAATAACCGTTCCTTTTCCGCAAAGCGGGCAAGGCTGACCTACCAGCGCATCGGCAGGTTGCTTCTCAGCGGCTGCCTGCTCCGTTTTCTTCGTTGCAGACTTCCGCGGCGCTCTTTTCTTCGGTTCTTTTTTCGGTTTATCGGATGCGGCAGCCGCTTTTTCCCCCTTAACCTTTTTCGGCACGGGAGCCTGTATTGTGATATGGCGGTTGCTGTTATCGGAAAGTACACTCATCACAATCTCCGATACCATCTGCTTCAACTCCTCCAAAAACTGTCCGGCATTGTAGGTACGCTTCTCTATTTCACGCAACTTCTTTTCCCATATACCCGTCAGTTCGGCAGATTTCAACAACTCTTCGTGGATAATCTGAATCAGTTCCACACCCGTAGGGGTAGCTATCAGGTTCTTTTTCTCCTTACGGATATAGTTGCGCTTGAAGAGCGTCTCGATAATGGCGGCACGTGTGGAAGGACGGCCGATGCCGTTCTCTTTCAAGGCATCACGCAGTTCGTCGTTGTCCACCAGCTTACCGGCAGTTTCCATGGCGCGCAGCAAGGTGGCTTCGGTGTACGGACGCGGCGGTTGCGTCCACTTCTCGTACAGGTCGGGCAGGTGCGGGCCGCTCTCTCCCACCACAAAGGCGGGGAGCACGTTCTCTTCTTCGCCGCCCTTCTCCTCTTTTTCCTCCTGCGACTGTGCCGAGGGCGTGCCGAATACCACACGCCAGCCGGGTTCCAGTATCTGCTTGCCCGAAACCTTAAACTCTATCTGCTCCACCTCGCCTATTACGGTGGTTGTAGCGAACAGACAGTCCGGATAGAACACGGCAATGAAACGGCGTGCAATCAGGTCGAATACGCGGCGCTCCATATCCGTCAGGTTCTGGGGCGGCTGGCCGGTAGGAATGATGGCATGGTGGTCCGTCACTTTCGAGTTGTCGAACACCTTCTTCGACTTCGGCAGAGTAGCCCCGTCCAACGGAGCAGTCAACGCCTGATAATCGCGCAGTCCCTTCAGTATGCCGGGACATTTGGGATAGATGTCGTCACTCAGGAAAGTGGTATCTACACGCGGATAGGTCGTTACTTTCTTTTCGTAAAGCGACTGGATGGTTTTCAGCGTCTCATCGGCGGAGAAAGCGAATTTCCGGTTGCACTCCACCTGCAGGGAAGTCAGGTCGAACAGACGGGGCGGAGCCTCTTTCCCGTTCTTACGGGTGACGTTCGTTATGGTAAAAGGAGAATTCTTTATCTGTTCCAGCAAAGCCTCACCCCGTTCCCGGTCTGTGATAGGTTCTATTCCCCGGTTATCTTCGGGTTTGGCAGCTTTGGCGGCTGCCCCTTCTTTCTGTTTTTCCGCTTCCAGCACCAGTTCCTCATCGCTCTTGCGGAGAATGGCGGAGAAGGTGGTGTCGCGATACACCGTCTTCAGTTCCCAGTATTGCTTGGGAACGAAGTTCTGTATTTCGAGCTGTCGGTTTACGATGAGCGCGAGCGTAGGCGTCTGCACACGTCCGATGGAAAGTACCTGCCGGTTCTGCCCGTACTTCATGGTGTACAGGCGGGTGGCGTTCATGCCCAGCAGCCAGTCGCCGATGGCACGCGAAAGCCCCGCCTCGTACAACGGCTGGAAATCGGACGCATCCCTCAGTTTGGCAAACCCTTCGCGGATGGCTTCTTCCGTCAGCGAGGAAATCCACAGACGCTTCACCGGACAACGCGCACCGGCTTTCTGCATCACCCAACGCTGAATCAGCTCTCCCTCCTGTCCGGCATCACCGCAGTTTATAATCATATCGGCATGTTGCATGAGGTTCTCTATCGTATGGAACTGGCGCTCGTATGTGGGATTGCTAATCAGCTTAATGCCGAAACGGGGAGGTATCATGGGGAGGCTTCCCAAACTCCATGACTTCCAGTTAGGGGT
>ENA-ORSO01001744-ORSO01001744.1-human-gut-metagenome-genome-assembly--contig:-NODE-1744-length-11965-cov-106.519144_pt1 | contig 11965 bp, 7 predicted proteins | sample MGYA00241902_ERZ509168 | MGnify/ENA primary metagenome ERZ509168 (study PRJEB26280, sample SAMEA2338806) | human gut metagenome | biome: human gut; feature: human-associated habitat; material: faeces... | reverse complement strand
GCCTATCGGTAGATACCTCTCCAAAGTCGAGTATCTGAATCAACCTATCGGTAAGTATTGATTTGCAAATATGATGATGAGTGACTTACTGACGTACTGATTCATTGTCGTATTGATATACAGACAGAAAGAACGGTAACGCTACTTCATATATCGCATCATCTTGTCGATGCAACTTCGCTTCTGCTCTTCATTCGGATGAACATAAAGGTTAAGCGTAGTACTAATATCGGCATGTCCCAAAAGAACACTCACAGTCTTGTAATCGCAATGACTCTCAATACAGCGAGTAGCAAAACTGTGGCGTAGCCCATGGAATTTTAATCGCGGAATATCCAACTGCTTCAATAGCTTGTTAAAATAGTTGCGATACGTTCTTGGCTCAGTCGGTTTTGTGTTGTTCGTGAGGACATAGTAGTCCTTGTTCACCACCTTCATCAAAGACCTAAAAATTCTGACAAGTTCTTTGCTCAATGGAATCTCACGCAAAGAGTTCTTAGTCTTAGGAGTATTAATCACGATCTCCGTATGTGGCTTGTCTGAATCCACTATATAAATGCGCTCGATGGTGCGATTAACATGAAGTAATCCAGTGTCCATATTAATGTCAGACCATTTTAAGGCGCAAACTTCTCCAATGCGAAGTCCTGTAGAAAGACACACAAGTATCCCCAAATTAGGAAACGTGAAATTGTCTTTGAGATAGTCCATCAGCTTCTTTTGATGCGCCTTTGTCAAGATTGGCAATGTAGCCTTTGGCTGATTGGCAGGAAACTTAACTTTCCACTCTACATGATTGAGCCAACCTTGCTTCTCTCCGAAACGAACCACCATTTTTAAAACAATGAGCATGTCCTTGATACTTTTTTGGCTCAATCCATGATTCAACTTGTCCAAAGCAAAAGCCTGAACCTCTTCTTCCGTAACCTCCATCTTACCTCCAAAAATTGGAAGTAAATGGTTCTCCAACGATAACAAATATACTGCCATCGTTGATTGCTTGACATACTGGCGTTTGTCTTCTTTCCAGATGTCTGCAATCTCCTTAATTGTCTTTTTATTATTAACCATGTTATTATTTTAAGGGAATAGACCCTTATATAAATAAGGAGAAAGATGATTAGGGAAAATTGCATCCTAATGTACCCCATTTGAGATTCTCGGAATTTCATGGGGAATGGGAGAAATGTAAGTTGGGGGATATTGCAGAGTTTTCTACTGCTCGTATAAGTTCCGTAAAATTAGATTGCAAGAATTATGTTTCAACAGAGAATATGCTACAAGACTTTCAAGGTGTTGTAGAGGCTAAGTCTGTCCCTAATGAAACAAATGTCATTTCCTTTACTTGTGGTGACATCCTAATTTCAAATATTCGTCCTTACCTCAAAAAAGTATGGAAAGCAACATTTGACGGTGGGTGTTCTTCTGATGTTTTTGTCTTGCAAGCAACAGATACTGTCGCAAAAGACTATTTGCATTATGCTGTGGCAAATGATAAATTTATCAATTATGTAATGAGTGGAGCAAAGGGCGTGAAAATGCCACGTGGCGATAAAAATCAGATGAGAACTTATCAATTGTCTTTGCCTTCCATTCAAGAGCAATATAAAATTGCAAAATTATTGACTCTTTTAGATGAGCGCATTGCCACCCAAAGCAAGCTGATTGAGGATTTGAAGAAGCTAAAGTCTGCGATTATTGAAATTGAATATACGCCTAATACAAAAACCACTTCGCCTATAGGCGATGTCATTGAGCAGATTTCTAAGCGTAATAAAAACAATGCGATTCAAAACGTTTTGTCGGTTAGCAATCGTCAAGGTTTCATAAAGCAGAGTGATCAATTTGAAAATAGGAATGTTGCAAGCGAAGATACTTCTAACTACAAAATCGTAGAACAGAACGACTTTGTCTTTAATCCTGCACGAATAAACGTTGGTTCTATTGCTCGCCTGACAACTTTTGAAAAGGGCATCGTTAGTCCTATGTATGTTTGCTTCCGAACCCAAGAAAACGTAGCACCTGAATACATTGATTACTTTTTTGAATCGAAGCATTTTTATTGTGAAATACAAAAGAGATTAGAGGGAAGTGTTAGACAATGCTTGTCTTTTGAAGGATTATGTAATATCCCCCTTTCTCTTCCCTCTTTTGAAATACAGCAACGAATAGGAAAGCGCATATTTACATTGGAGCAAAAGATAAAAATGGAAACAGATTTATTAGAACTATTGAACAAGCAAAAGCAGTATCTACTCCGCCAGATGTTTATATAAACATTTGGCGAAGCAGGTGTTGCTTCTGTTTCAATAAACATGAGGCATAAATTTCTTCATTTTCGATTTTATTCTCAAACACCTTAATGGTTCTCACGATATGGCGTTGTTGTTCTTTTGTCGGAATGACAATTTTCATATCAAACCACTCGTCTACATTTATTGAACGCCCATCTCGAATACCATAAGTAACGATAACGAGTGACTTGATAAATTGTCGTGAAGTGAAATAATATGATAGATATCCGTATTCCAATAAGTCTTTAGGGCGCATAATTGTATATGCAGGACTACACACACCTACTATATCTGAAAAGGCAAAGCCTCCTTGGAATGAGCGCAAATGAATTACATAATCACCGTTTCTTACGATTTTATAAGTATTGATGTTGCTCCGTTCAAACTTAATATCTAAGTTCAAATCTTCCCTACTTACCATTCCTCTTTCTTGACTTGCTGAAAGAACGTTTGAAAACTCTAATCGGTTGTTTCGTTCATTGATAATCTCAAAAAGTTGTCTGTACGAATATTCTTTCCCTTGGATTTCAGAGTACAACTTTTCAATAATCGCAGACTTTAGCTTCTTCAAATCCTCAATCAGCTTGCTTTGGGTAGCTATGCGCTCGTCTATTAGACGCAATAATTTGGCAATTTTAGTTTGTTCTTCTTTTGAAGGAATACCAATATAACATTCATCGAAGTTCTTTGCACTAATCGAGTATATTTTAGTACCTTGTGCAATACGGCGAATCTGATGATGAAATGCTGTTGAGGAAAAAGCATAGCCTTTGTATCCAACAACAGTTTTGTTGGATTTATCTCTTCCATGTATTGTATGCAAACCACATACAACCACTTTGTCTTCTAAAGTGTAAAACTCTATCGCTTTTGCGACCTCATTTGTATCTTCTGAAGCATCAGCAAAAGCAATATCACCTTCTTTGCAAAGCTCGAAGTTCTTTGGCTTATTTTCTTTCTTTATTGCCGGCAAAATATCCTTTGACAAATCCACCATAGTTGGTAGCCCAACATGGATAAGCCCATAGTGTAAGTTTAGCATATTATCTGTTCCATATTCCAGTTGATCCCAGCTCAAAGAGTTTGTAGAATAGAAGTCCAAGAGGTCAGAAACCTTACACTTCTCCCATTCCCCATGAAATTCCGAGAATCTCAAATGGGGTACATTCTGTTTATTTTGTTCTTTATATGTTGCCATAATTATTTTAAATCCTTAATTGTTTGTTATACTTTCCTCTACTGGTATTTACTATTCTTTTGGGTCGATGTCAAACGGAAGCAATGGTGTATCATCATCATTGCCATTATTGAATCGGTCGAAATCTGAGATATATGAACGGTCTTGAATAACCTTAAACTTCTCATACTCAGAATAAGCCTTATCTCTTGCTTCCTCTTGGGTAACCTTGCCTGCACTACTCTTTGCATCATAATCCATAGTTGCAAGGAATTGTTGTAAGCGTTGCTTCCAATCATCCATCGTTGTGATAATATGACGCCGTGCACGAGATTCGGCAAGGTCAAGAAAACTTGTTGTTATTGTATTGAGCTGAGACAGTTCATCTTCTGAAAGATAGTTCTTGGCGACAATCGTATCAGACTTTTGCACTCTGCCATTAGGTGCTTTTTTCCATGTGGTCAAGCCCATGTGTGGCATTTCTGCATCGGCACGTTCATAAACAATCTCTGCTGCCGTATGATTGGTAACAGCCAAGTGCATCATATTCTGTACCATCTTATAAAAGAGTTTAGTACTCTCAGCTTTTGCATCATAGTCAGCACTACACTCAGCGTAAATGTCAGTTATCTTTTGATAGTATCTACGCTCTGATGTGCGAATTTCACGAATGCGTTCCAGCAAATCATCAAAGTAATCCTTGCCAAAGTGCTTACCTTGTTTCAAACGCTCATCATCTAACACATATCCCTTAATAACAAATTCCTTCAATACAGAGGTTGCCCATATACGGAACTGAGTTGCTTGATAGCTGTTAACTCGATACCCCACAGCTATGATAACATCAAGGTTGTAGAACAACGGAGCACGCTCTACATCACGCTCACCTTCAAGTTGAACTTGTTGAATTTTTCTACAAGTTGCCTCTCTTTGCAATTCTCCCGACTCATAAATTTGAGAAATATGATAGGCTATAGTTGCCCTATCAACTCCAAACAAAGAAGCCATTCTTTTCTGTGACATCCAAAAGGTCTCACTGTTGAATATCACTTCAATGCGAGTCTCACCTTGTGCAGTCTTATATAGTAAGATATTGGATTCCAACGAGTTCTGCACAATCTCTGTCGTAGATACAGACTGCGAGAAATATTCTCTTGCTTGCTTCACTAATGGCTTCCTTGAATCAGCGTTCTCAGCTATTATCATACAAGCCATTCGAGAAAGATGAAAGTTTTCGACCTTTCGGAAAGAGCCACTACCAAGCTTGACCATTTCAACCACATGGTTGAAATGGTCGTCAATATTCATACCCTTTTCACCTGCAACACGAATTGCTTTGTCTATTACATTTTGGAATTTCCAATACCCCGAATATCCCATCGCATTGCAGAGTTCACGAGAGCTCCAATATTCTTTTCCTTTGTCATCCACATTCCGAATTACATCGAATGTCGGACGCATATCTGGTACATTATTCTCTTCCATATATTTTATTCGTTAGATGGTTCCAAAATGAAAATGAGTTCAGACTCTGCAACATCGCACTTGTCGAACAAGTAGCGGAGACAGGCTATCTTACCCTTATTACCCATAGATGTCCAAAGATACTTATCAGTATCTATTTGCGTGCAATAGTTCAAATCAGCTTGTTTAGCAGTCCAAAGATATGCACCTCCATCATAGAGGGAATCGATAATATCAGGATAACGCTCAGACAATAATAATACAATTTTTATAAGCATATCTTTCCATATCGTTTCGTTATACTCATGTCCAAACACACGGAATCCTCTAAGTATTCTATTTGTTGGAGAGAAAGATTCTTCGTCCAAAGATACTTCTTCAACAGGTTTTGGCAATGGCTTGAAATCTGTTTTTGGCAGAGGATACAAGCGCAAGAAAGCTTCACATATCTCTTTACTACGCTTTTGTAATTCTTCTTCCGTCCATTTTTGACAGTCAGTAACGCTTCTTGTTAAACGATATTTTGAATCCTTATAACCAGGATATACAATGTTATCTACCGTTCGACCATCACGTTTGATTTCAAAAGCCTTATTACTTAGTTCACTATTTATACCTGTCAATGTCAGATTGGCAAACGTATGCAAATATCTTTCTTGAATTTTCTCAAAATTATCACCAAGCATTTCACGCCACTCTGCATTTAAAGTTTGTGGCATAATGTGCTCAATCGTTGCATCCTTACTCTTCATGTCGGATGCCACATCATTATATTCACCATGCACAGAGTTTTCAAGTCTTTCAAAAAGGAAAATTTGGAAAGGTTTGAGCATGTGATAAGCATCACGATTCTCTATAGCTTCGACAAACTGTGTATCTCTTGGCAACTGATAGTTTCCATCACGGCGCATAATATGATAAGTCAAAATATCAGAGTAAGTAAAGCTATTTTCCATTCCTGCTTTTTCATACTCTTCCATACTTTTTAGCACATCTTTATGCAAAGCGCAGAAAACCTGAGTTAAGGCATTTCCTGGCATATTGCATACAATACGTCGAGCCATATAATTCTCGACTAAGCCTATAGCCTTGAAGATTTCATCTTCTGTAAGGTGCTTTTCATCAGCATATTTCAAAAACTGGATAAAGAACACATTAGCCACATCAGTCTCTATATTGCAAATATGACGCATTTTGTCAGACAGTTTCTTTGAGTTGAGTTTACCCTCAGTAACTTGCTGATAATATTGAGCATAAACAAGCATCTCTGCAAGTTCTTCCTTACGGTCATGCCCTAACATGTACTTCTTCCATGCACTATATAAGTTAGACAATCTCACAGGGCGTTGGAGTTGTTGCTTGATAGTTAAGTAGTCACGAAGAAACATTGTTGGTTCGTTCTCCGTAGCTATCTCTATCTTTTGCCAATATGTTTTGAAGTAATATTGCTGTTCTTCTGCTGTAAGAGACATCAACAAATAGTTTCTAATCTCATCAGCACCTGTCAAATCCAAGCCTGTAGAATTAAGACTTTCAAAAATAAGTTGAGGTTGGTCATTACCATCCAATTCTATTGATATAATTTGCAAACGTTCAATAGCATTCAATAAAGCATCAAACGAAAGCTGATGAGGTTCTTTGGTCAAACGCTCATAGAAATATTGATAATTACGGGTCATCTTAGAATCTTTCACATAATTATCTACATCATGCTCAAAGATTCTATCGTAAGCCTCCATATCATTTTCAATGGGTAAAAGTTTGATTTTTCTTTCTGTACCACTAAACTTTGCCATCAAGAATTCCTCTTTCGCCTCTTCTATACTTCCTTTATCACCTTCAAGTTTACCATCTTCTACGGCATGAATGCCTGCCAATAACAGCAACGAAACTGTTGTAAGGCGTTGCTGTCCATCAATGACAAGTCGATTGATGCCATAGCCATCTGCTGGAGATGTAACTATAGAACCAAAGAAATGAGTCGGTCTGCCAGAATGAACCAAATCCACCAAGTCGTTGAACAACTGATTGCAGTTCTCGGTTAACCAACTATAATTACGCTGATATACAGGAATGATAAATTGCACTCTACCTCCTGCTATAACTCTACTTAACAATAATGCATCGCCCTTCATATCAATATTCTTTTAATATTCTACTCAACTAACCCCAATTCTTTCAGATATACATCAATCTGCTTGTCGAGGTCAGCACGCTTAGCTTCCAAATCCTTGATTTCCTTCATGACCGCATGAATGTCGATAGGCTCTTCTTCCTCGAACGTATCTACATAACGAGGAATGTTAAGGTTATAGTCATTGTCGGCAACCTCTTGTAAAGTTGCCAAATGACTATACTTCTCGATTTCCTTGCGCTCACGATAGGTATCAACTATCTTCTTAATGTGTTCTGGGCGAAGCTTATTTTGTGTCTTTATCTTTTCAAACTCCTTGCTGGCATCTATGAAGAGTATATTATCATCATCCTTGCGGCACTTCTTTACCACAATGATACAAGTTGGGATACTTGTACCATAGAAAATGTTGGCAGGCAAACCGATGATGGCGTCAATATAGTTCTTCTTCTCAATGAGGAAACGGCGAATCTTACCTTCTGATGCACCACGGAAAAGAACACCATGAGGAGCAACACATGCCATCGTTCCACCTTCATTAAGATGATGGATCATGTGAAGTATGAATGCATAGTCAGCCTTAGACTTTGGAGCCAAGACACCAGCCTTGCTAAATCTATCATCATTATTAAATTTCTCCGCAGCACTCCAGGCTGCAGAGAATGGCGGATTAGCTACCACCGCATCAAACTGTTCCTCAGGGAAAGCATCATCTTCAAGAGTATCTCCATTCTCTATGTCAAAGTCACTAAACTTAACTCCATGAAGCAACATGTTCATTCGGGCAAGGTTGAATGTCGTAGGGTTCTTCTCTTGACCATAAATCAAATCAGCTTTACCATTGCGAGCAGTACGGAGAAGCAATGAACCTGAACCACAAGTTGGGTCATATACATTTTTCAAGCGTGTTTTGCCTGTAGTAACTATATCTGCAAGAATCTGACTAACTTCCTGTGGGGTGTAGAATTCTCCAGCCTTTTTGCCAGCTCCTGCGGCAAACTGACCTATCATATACTCATAGGCATCGCCGAGAATATCAATATCAGAAGCCTCGTTTAAGCCGAAGTCGATACCATCAAGAGCAATCAATACTTCACTAATCAAATTGTTCTTATCCTCTGCGGTCTTTCCCAATTTAGGAGAAGCGAGGTCTATATCAGAGAACAAACCACCAAAATCCTCTTCACTATCGTGTCCAATGGTACTGTCCTCTATTTTCTTCAATGAACGCTCCAGCTGTGGAAGGATGTTCTCCTTGCGATTGATAGCCTCTATTACAGAAGAATACAGGTATTCTGGCTCGATAAAATAACCGAGTTCATTCATGCAAAACTTCTTCAACTCCTCCTTCAGTTCTTCCTCATTACTTGCCCAGGTTTCCTTAAAGTTACTTCCATCCTCTTCAAGTTCAGCATCAATACACATTTCTATCTTTTCAGACAAGTACTTATAAAAGATAAAGCCCAAAGTGAAATACATGAAATCACTGGCAGACATATTGCCACGCAAAGTATTGGCTACTGTCCAAAGTTGCGTACGCAGTTTTTGTTGTAATTCTTCACTCATATTTTTTCTTTTTATTTTCTTTTTTATTCCCAACTGAATGTTTCGATAATTTTACGCAGTTTTAAAATCAATGACTCTTTAAGATGAATACGCTGCAAGAAACGCAGTCCCTTTTTCTCCTTGATAGCCTTCTGCAAAATTTCTGGCTTTTCCCGATGTAAATAATCATACTCCTGCACATATTTAATAAGTGCATCTTGACTTACTCCCACTTCCGTAGCCAATGAAGTAACCGCATGGGCTCGTGCCTGAGTAACATAGGTTGTCAGACGACTCTCCAAATCCATCTTGCCATCAGCTTTCGACTTTACAAATCCAGCTTGGTCATTATCAACATTGTCACGGATGAAGTGGTCGATAAGTTTAGCCTTATTGCGCATAGCTGGGTCTTTTATCATCGTGTCGATGATATTCTGTCGTTTCACCTGATAATCATCGCTTGCAGGATTGAGGTCTTCTATCAATTCCAGTATATATGCGACATTAATAACATCACTATGCAACAACTCCAGACAGAAATCAATATCGTCGATATCTGCTGTTGGGTCTTCATGCGCCATACCTTCATCTTCTTTGCCTTTGTCTTCGTTCTTGTCATCCTCATCATCTTGTATGAATCCCATCGTCATATCAAGATATTTAGAGCGGTAATCATTGTATTCCTGCTCTGTCATTACCAAGGATGAATCATCGGCATTCCACTCTTCGTACACCTGAATCTCAGAATGTTTTCTGATAATATCACGGAAAGCGAGGATAAAATTACGCTTATCGTACTCACTCTGAAGTTTGTCAATGGAAGCCATGTCCGGATAACGCGCTTTAAAGTTCTGGCATAACTCATCCAAATCTTTCTTTACATCTGCAAATGGTTTACGAAGTACGAATCCCAATGCCTCAGGAGCGTCAGTATTGCTGAACAACTTGATAGCTCTATCAACATTGTCCTTCAAATTACGGAAGCAGACAACTTTTCCGAATCGCTTTTTCTCATTGAGAACACGATTCGTACGACTGAAAGCCTGCAATAAACCATGATATTCAAGGTTCTTGTCAACATACAACGTATTTAGTTTCTTGGCATCAAAGCCAGTAAGGAACATACCAACGACAAGCAGCAAGTCCAACGGTTCCATGTCAGCACGTTTCTTCTTCATACGAAGATTTATGTCGTCATAATATGCACTGAAATTGTCTGTTGTAAAAGCAGTTCCGTACATATTATTATAATCATCCATAATGGTTTGCAGCTTGTCACTCGTAACCGTGTCGTCAACAAAACCATTGTTCATGCCAGTGTTATCATCATCTTGGCTTTCGTTTGCAGCGTATGTGAACACAGCACCTATCCTTATCTTAGGATGTAATGACTTGAAGATGTCATAGTACTTCAAAAGCATAGGCACAGACTGGACGGCAAACAAAGCATTGAAATCACCATCGTATGTTGACTTGTTGAAGTTGTTGAGGATGAATTGAGCAATCTCCTTCATTCGCTGTTCTTCCATCAAGTCAACATCACCATGACCTTGATAATATTCCACAAGGAAACCAAGCACGTTTTCATCGGCAATGGCATCCTTTATCAGATACCTATGGAGACATTCTCCAAAAACCTCTGCTGTGGTATGTTCTCCTTTGGCATTTTCTGAAAATATCGGTGTACCAGTAAAGCCAAATATCTGTAAGTTCTTGAAGAAACCAACAATATTCTTATGGCAATCACCAAAATGACTGCGGTGGCATTCATCGAATATCATCACTACCTTCTGGTTCTTGACATCTTGCAAATGCTTGTTGTAAGCATCACGAGTAACTGCACAGTTTAACTTTTGGATGGTGGTAATGATTATCTTTGACTTTCCACTCAATCTCTTGATTAGCTCATATGTGTTATCTGTACCATCTACTGCCCCAGGTTCAAAAGCCTCATACTCTGATTGTGTTTGCGTATCAAGATCGTGACGGTCAACGACAAACATCACCTTGTCTATACCATCAATCTCAGAAACAAGTTGAGCCGCTTTGAATGAAGTTAATGTCTTACCGGCACCAGTAGTATGCCATATATAACCATTCTTGTTAGAGTTCTGCACCCTATCCAGAATTTTCTCTACAGCATAATACTGATATGGACGTAATACCATCAAGCATTTGTCTCCCTCATGCAGAACGATATACTTGCTTATCATCTTACCCAAGGTACATTTGTCGAAGAAGAACAATGCAAACTTGGAGAGATCATTAAACGGCACATTCTCGGCATCTGTCCAATTGAACGTGAACTTGTAGCCACTGTTAGGATTATTGGCAAAATAACGAGTGTTCACACCATTTGAAATCACAAACAACTGTATGTAGTCAAACAAGCCATGAAACGAAGTCTTGTGGTAGCGCTGTATCTGATTGTAAGCTTGCTTTAACTCCACGCCACGTTTCTTTAGCTCTATTTGAACCAAAGGCAAACCATTGATAAGTATGGTAACATCATAGCGACACTTCTTTCTACCTTCCACTGTAATCTGGTTGGAAACCTGGAACTCATTCTGACACCACTGCTGGCGATTGAGAAATTCAACCCACACACGTTCGCCTGTTTCCAATTCTAATGGAAACAGGTCTCGCAGTTTCTTGGCTTTCTCAAAACGAGTACCGCCCTCTAAGTGAATTTTTATCTTTTCAAATTCACTATCCGTAAAACTTGTACGTCCATGACGGGCAAGTTCTTTCTTATTATGCTTTTCGAGTTGAGTCTTGAAGTTCTGGTCAAGATTTGTTTCTTCTTCAATCTTGACATATTCATAACTCATATCTTGAAGTGTCTTTATCAGTCCCTGCTCCAGGGCTGCTTCACTTTGTGTCACCATATCCGTTTCGTTTACTATTGTCGTTATAATACAATATTTAATAGCAAAAATACAAAAAAAAAGCCGAAAATCATCCCTAATCTTTTACATTAAGGATGATTTTTAAAGTTATTTATGCAAAAAGAAATGAATATGTCAGAATATATTGATTTTTCCAGTTTTTGCCGATTTAATCACTTACTATATGTCTTTCGTGCATACGGTTATTGCATTTGCTACATCTTATATATTCTGCGGCACAGAACAAAATGATGTAGATTCAATTATAATAGAAGAATTTGCCTATTATTGTTTTTTCAGCCATTTTTTTACACACCTTATAGCTCTGATTTGTTCGCTTTCGCTAAACTTAGAATCGTCATTCGTTTCATATCCTTCCAGAACTGCTTTATAAAGAACAAGAAAAGGGTTTATCATTCGTTCCATAATTAGTGGAACTATTTGTTTTCCCATTGATTTGAGA
>ENA-ORSO01001743-ORSO01001743.1-human-gut-metagenome-genome-assembly--contig:-NODE-1743-length-11975-cov-2.294463_pt1 | contig 11975 bp, 11 predicted proteins | sample MGYA00241902_ERZ509168 | MGnify/ENA primary metagenome ERZ509168 (study PRJEB26280, sample SAMEA2338806) | human gut metagenome | biome: human gut; feature: human-associated habitat; material: faeces... | reverse complement strand
TACAACGGTTTTCAAGACCGCCGCAATCGACCACTCTGCCACCTCTCCAAAACTCATCTTGAGAGTTGCCTTGTTTTTCAAAGGCGGTGCAAAGGTACGCAAAGAATTTTGTTTTCCAAATTTTTGGAAGAAAAAATCTATCCGTATCCTTTATTTTTTCTTTTCCGGACCTTGCTGGCAGTGCTTAAAGCCCTTTAGCAGTTCCCGGTGGAAACGCATTTCCGCTTTTTGCAACAGATAGATTTTCTTGGCCGGAAGGAATTGTTTGTATTTCCGCACATATTCCAGCTCCAGTTCGTCGGCTGCAATACGTGCCTGAATCACATCTTCCACAATTTTCCCATATTCCGTTTCCGTGGTGTTGGGATTCTTGCCTTGACGCAGTTTCTGCCACGCCTCTTTGTTGTACGCCTGCTTCTTGTCTTGCAGTTCAAAATAGAGAGGGAAGAATTTTTGTGCTTCGTCGTTGCTCAGTCCCGCCTGCTGAATGAAAAATTCTTTCTGGCGGTTGCGGAATTCTTCTTTGCTGAATTTGGTATTCTGTGCCTGAATGCCGCTCACACACAAGATGAGCAGGAGAGTCAGGGCATAAAAAGTTCTTTTTATCATGGTTGGTTTATTTATAAATTTCCGTATCTGCATCAGTGAGATACTCGTATAGAGTATAGTCGTCCATCATGGTCTGGTCGACAATGGGGTCGATGTATTCATCGGGCACTTCTGAAAATTCCATGTCACCCATAGTGCCGGCGGCAGGCGATTGTGCTTCTTTTTCACCCACGAACATCCGCACGCTGAGCATCAGACCGCAGAACATGGCAGCCATGTACACCCAAGGTTTGACGCGTGCCCACAGCGTGAGCTGAGGTGCAGGCTGTATTTCTCGTTCCGGAAGCTTGTCCATCAGCTGTTCCGTGAAGTTAGCAAAGTAACCTTCAGGCACTGTGAACGGGTTCTCGGTTCCACATCTCTTTAATAAGTCAGTTTCTTCCTTTTTCATATTGTTGCCTCCTTTGGAAGTTAGATTCGAATTTGTAAAAAAGGTTTAATCATGCTGGTGAAAAAAATCTTCTATTTTTTTGACGGCATGATGGTAGGATGCCTTCAGTGCGCCTACGCTGGTGCCTAAGATTTCCGACATGTCCTCGTATTTCATTTCCTGGAAATATTTCAGGTTGAAGATGATGCGCTGTTTCTCGGGCAGTTGCAGGATGGCCTTCTGAAAAAGCCGTTGCGTTTCGTCGCCGTTAAAGTAAGGGTCGCTTTCCAGCTTGTTTATCAGAGCGGCATCGGCATCGTCGATGGACAGCTGGTTTTCGGCGCGCTGCTTGTTCAGGAAGTTCAGGCATTCGTTGAAGGCGATGCGGTAGAGCCACGTGGAAAGCTTGGCATCTCCCCGGAAATAGTCCAGGTTGGTCCAGGCCTTGATGAACGTGTTCTGCAACAAGTCGTTGGCATCGTCGTGCGAAACCACCATGCGTCGTATCTGCCAGTACAGCTGTTCGCTGTAGGCCTTCACAATCCGTTCGAACGCTTTCTGCTGGGTCGACGGGTCCTGAAGCATCAGTATGGTTTCTTTTTCGTTATAATTGTTCATGGCGTGTGCGGGTTCGTCATTGTTGGGTAAGACGACAATCCGTTGGTTCGGTTTAATAGGGTTAGTTTTCTTTAACTTCTCAGAGTGAGATTTTCAGTCCCTCGTCGGCGGCCAGTGTGTCGGGGAAGATGGCTTGGGCCTCTTCGAGCAGGGCCTTCTCGTCTTCGTAGCGGGCAGAGAAGTGCCCGATGAGCAGACGCTTCACCTGTGCGTCCTTGGCAATCCGGGCAGCCTGTGCGGCGGTGGAGTGCAGGGTCTGTTTGGCGCGGACGGCTTCGCTTTCGGTAAAGGTAGCTTCATGGAACAGCAAATCCACTCCAGCCACTTGTGCTGCGATGCGGGGCAGGTAGACCGTATCCGAGCAATAGGCATACGCGCGGGGAGGGTCGGAGGGAGTGGTCAGTTCTGAGTTGGGAATCACCCTGCCGTCTTCCAGTGTGTAGTCCTCGCCGTTCTTGATGCGGTTCATCATGCAGATGGGAATGCCGTAGAAGTCAATCATGTCGCGCCGGATGTGGTTCGGTGTCGGCTTCTCGCGGAAGAGAAAACCGCAGGTGGGCAGACGATGACGCAGGGGAATGGTTTCCACGCTGACGGAACGGTCGTCGTAAATGACCGTACGTTCGCCGGGGTTGAAGGGGTGGAACACCACCTGATAGGGCATCCCCTTGCAGAAGAATTCCAGTTGAGGTTCCAGCAGGCGTTGCAGGTCGGCATGGGCATGAATGTGGAGGTCGGCGGTACGTTCCAGCATGCCGAAGGTAGAAATCAGTCCCATCAGGCCGAAGCAGTGGTCGCCGTGGAGGTGAGAAATGAAGATGTGGTTCAGCCGGCTGAACTTCAGTTTGGCGCGGCGGAGCTGCACCTGTGCCCCTTCGCCGCAGTCAATCATGAACAGCTTCTCGCGGATGTTAAGCACCTGCGAGGTCGCCTGATGGCGGGTAGTGGGCAGGGCCGAACCGCATCCCAGGATGTGTATGTTGAATTTTTCCATTCTTATGATTCAAATTGGGTGTTTCGCATGTCACCCGTCTCGGCGTACGCTATATGCATCTTGAAGGCGTTGCGCAGCGACATCGGCGTGTGGCAGGACTTTCCTTCCGAAAGTTTCAGGTAGTCCCACAGCAGTTGCTTGTAGTCCGGATGCGCGCAGTTTTCAATGATGCAGCGGGCACGTTGCGAAGGCGATTTGCCACGCAAGTCGGCCACGCCTTGTTCCGTCACGAGGATGCGTACGTCGTGTTCCGTACTGTCCACGTGGGATACTTGGGGCACGATGGACGAAATCAGTCCGTCCTTGGCCACCGACGGGGTGGTAAAGATAGACAAATATGCGTTTCTGGCAAAATCTCCCGAGCCTCCAATTCCATTCATAATTTTGCTGCCCGATACATGCGTGCTGTTCACGTTGCCGAAAATGTCCGCTTCAAGGGCCGTGTTTACCGCAATGATACCCAGACGGCGAATCATCTCCGGGTGGTTGGTGATTTCCTGCGGGCGCAGCAGGATGCGTTCTCGGAAGTCGTCGATGTGCTCGTACATCGTGTCCAGACGGTCTTCCGACAAGGTGAGCGAACTGCCGGCAGCAAAGCGGATACGGTCTTTCATCATCAGGTCAATGACGGAGTTCTGTATTACCTCCGTAAACATGGAGAAAGCCGGAAGGTTCGGGTCGTCACCCAGCGCACCCAGTACCGCATTGGCAATGTTGCCCACACCCGACTGCAGGGGCAGGAACTCCTTGGGGATGGCCCCGTTCTTCCATTCGCGCAGCAGGAAGGCAGCCACGTTATGTCCGATTTGCAGGGTTGTTTCATTTTGCGGTGTAAAGGCCGCGATGTGGTCGCGGGCATTCGTGCGTACCACTCCCGTAATCTTTTTCGGGTCGATTTTCACGCTGATGTGTCCGGCGCGGTCGTTCACGTGATACACCGGAATTTCTGTCCGGTAAGGCGGGTTGGCCGGAATATAGATGTCGTGCATGCCGGTAAGTTTTCCCGTATGCGCTTCATTCAGCTCGATGATAACCCGTTCGGCCACCTGGAGCAGGGTAGGCGAGATACCTACGGAAGTGCTCAGGATGATTTCTCCGTCGTCCGTCAGGTCGGAAGCTTCTACGATGGCTACGTGGATTTTACCCAGAAAACCGTAGCGCACGTCCTGTCCGATTTGCGACAGGTGGAGGTCAAAGTACTGCACCTCGTGCTGGTTGATGGATTCGCGCATGTCCTTGTTCGACTGGAAAGGCGTACGGAACGATACGGCGTGCGCCTTGACCAGCGCGCTGTCCACCTGACAGCCCGTGGCACCGCCCGTGATAAGGCCTACCTTGAATTCTTTCCCCTGTGCATGCTGTGCTTCTGCGTAGGCAGCCAGTGCTTCCGGCACGGCTTTCGGTGTACCTACCGATGAAAAACCGCCGATGCCGACGGTATCCCCATGATGAATGGTGGCAGCGGCTTCGGCTGCCGTAATAAATGCGTATGTCATTGTTGTAACTGCTGTTCTTTTGTTAGGTAATAGTGGAGCAAAATTAGAATTTGTAATTCAGATAATCAATATTTATGACATTTTTTCTGCATAAATGCTGCAAAAAGGCCCTTTATGCGTAAGTTAATCGAATATTTATACTGTTTGGGATAAAAAACTGCGCAAAAAGACTCTTCGAAACACAATTACTTTTATTTTTGTGAGGATTTACCACGAAAACGTGATAGAAAGAATATAATAACTAACTAAAATTGCTTTTACTGTGAATATGTTGAGAAAACTCAGGCTCACGCTGGGGATGCTGTGCCTGGTATTCGTGACGCTGTTGTTCGTCGATTTCACGGGCGTGCTTCATGCATGGCTCGGCTGGATGGCGAAGATTCAGTTCCTTCCGGCTCTGTTGGCGCTGAACGCCGGAGTAATCGTGTGTTTGATATTGCTCACGCTGGTAGCGGGCAGAGTGTACTGTTCGGTCATTTGTCCGTTGGGCGTGTTTCAGGACGTGGTGGCCCGTCTGGGCCGGGGACGCAAGAAGATGCCCTACACGTATTCCAAGCCGAAAAGCTGGCTGCGCTACGGTGTGCTGGCAGTGTTCGTGCTGGCGATGCTGTTGGGTGTGCATGCCCTGGTAGCCTTGCTCGATCCGTATGCCGTGTACGGCCGTGCGGCACACAGCTTTCTGCAACCTTTGTGGATGTGGGGAAACAACCTGCTGGCTTCTATGGCCGAACGCATGGACAGCTATGCCTTCTATTCGGTAGATGTCTGGCTCAAGAGTCTGCCGGTGCTGATAGTGGCAGCCGTCATGCTGGTAGTGGTAGTGGTACTGGCGGCACGCAATGGACGTACCTATTGTAATACCATCTGTCCGGTGGGCACCATGCTGGGATTCTTCTCCCGCTTTGCCTTGTTCCGCATCACGATTGACAAGGAGAAATGCAACGGCTGTACGCTTTGCGCCCGCAATTGCAAGGCCGCCTGCATCGATGTGAAGAACCATGCGATAGACGGCAGCCGCTGTGTGGCTTGCATGGACTGTCTGGACAAATGTCATAGGGGAGCCATTGGCTATCGGTTTGCCTACGGAAAGAAAGCCGAAAAGGCAGAAACTCCGGCACCGGAAACAGCCGACCGTACCTCCGGACGACGCGAGTTCCTGGCCGGTTCCTTGCTGCTGGCCGGTTCGGTGCTGAAAGCACAGGTCGCCAAGAAGGCCGAAGCCATCAAGATGGACGGCGGACTGGCCGACATCGTGGACAAGAAAGAACCGGTACGCCAACTCCGATTGTGCCTCCGGGCGCACGCGGACTCCGCCATCTGCAGTCACATTGCACGGCCTGCCAGCTTTGCGTGTCGGCTTGTCCGAACGAAGTGCTCCGTCCTTCTCATTCGCTGGATACTTTCATGCAGCCTTACATGTCGTACGAACGCGGCTACTGCCGTCCGGAGTGTACGCGCTGTTCCGAAGTATGTCCCGCCGGAGCCATTCTGAAAATTGACAAGGCAGAGAAGTCTTCCATCCAGATTGGTCATGCCGTGTGGGTAGAGAAGAATTGCGTACCACTTCGGGATAAGGTGGCGTGTGGCAACTGTGCCCGGCATTGTCCGACGGGAGCGATTACGATGGTTCCTTCCGATGCAGATGATGCGGATTCTTTGAAGATTCCGGTTGTGAATGTGGAACGTTGTATCGGTTGCGGGGCTTGCGAGAATCTTTGTCCGGCACGTCCTTTCAGTGCCATTTATGTAGAAGGGCACGAACATCATCGTATGATTTAATCTTTCTTCAAACAACTCTTTTCAAAAATTACAGAAAATGGACAAGCAACATAATATAAACCGTAGAGATTTCCTAAAGATAGTAGGTATCAGCACGTTAGGAGCAACCGCCTCTCTCTACGGATGTTCCCCAAAAAAAGATTCGGAAAAAGAAGGAAATACCACTGTACCTGTAGGTAAAATGACTTACCGTAATTTTCCTCCATACGAAGACAAGGTATCATTGCTGGGATACGGATGTATGCGCCGGCCAACCCTTCCTGCTCCTGACGGAACAGGAAATGTCATCGACCAGGAAGAGGTGAACCGACTGGTAGATTACGCTATCGAACATGGCGTAAACTATTTCGACACTGCTCCGGTTTATGTACAAGGATGGTCGGAAACATCGACAGGTATTGCCCTGAAACGCCATCCACGGGAAAAGTTTTTTGTAGCCACCAAGATGTCAAACTTTTCAAACTCCGATTATGATTTCGGAGTAAAGATGTACCATAACTCACTGAAGAAACTACAAGTAGATTACATCGATTACTATTTGCTTCACATGTTAGGCGCTCCGGGAAAGAAAGGACTGGAAGGACGTTTTCTCGACAATGGTTTGCTTGATTTCTTGTTAAAAGAGCGAGAAGCCGGAAGAATCCGTCATTTAGGATGGTCGTTCCACGGCATTAAGGAAGAATTCGACAAGGCACTTGCCCTGCACGACAAGTATCATTGGGATTTTATCCAAATACAGTTGAACTATTCGGACTGGAAGCATGCTTCTGGAAATAACATAAATGCTGATTATCTGTATAGTGAGATAGCTAAAAAAGATATTCCGGTAGTAGTAATGGAACCTTTGCTGGGAGGAAGACTTTCGAATATACCGGAACATATTTTCACACGCCTGAAAGAACGGAATCCGGAAGGGAGTGTAGCTTCGTGGGCTTTCCGGTTCGCCGGTTCACCCGAAAAGGTTCTGACGGTATTGAGCGGAATGACTTACATGGAGCACTTGCAAGATAACATACGTACTTATTCTCCACTTGTACCACTGACTCAGGAAGAAAAAGACTTCCTTGAAGAAACAGCACAGCTGATGCTACGTTATCCGACCGTTCCGTGTAATGACTGTAAGTATTGTATGCCTTGCCCTTATGGGATTGATATACCGGGTATCCTTGTACACTACAACAAATGCGTAAACGAAGGATATATGCCTAAAAGCAGACAAGACGAGAATTACGCCAAAGCACGACGTGCTTTTCTGGTTGGTTACGACCGAAGCGTTCCCAAATTACGTCAGGCAAGCCATTGCATCGGATGCGGGCAATGCAACCCTCATTGTCCACAATCAATCGATATACCGAAGGAGTTGCACCGGATAGACCGATATGTAGAACAACTTAAACAGGAAACACTCTAAGTATAGTATGAAACGCCTCATTGAGTTATTACATTCGGAAGGTTGCTCATGTGTAATAGAAAGCCAAGGTGAAATCAGGGCATTCAGACAGCGTGGAGTTGCTGATTTATACGACTTGTACCAAAACGAAAGAGATTTTATGCAGAACGCTCAGTTGGCTGATAAAGTTATAGGAAAAGGAGCTGCTGCACTCATCGTATTGGGAAAGATGAAAGAAGTATATGCTGATATCATCAGTACTCCAGCTCTCTCTTTGTTACGAGCAGCAGGAATCAAAACCTCGTTCGGAAAAGAAGTGCCATTTATCATCAATCGTGCCCAGACAGGAAGATGTCCGCTGGAATCACTTTGTGCAGAAGCAGACACGGCAGAAGAAATCTATCCGATAATAGAAAAATTTGTAGCACAAATAAGAACTACCAACAATCTAGAAAAATAAAAACATAATTATGGAATCGACTGTAAAACTTTACTCATTAAACTATAGCGAAACACGGACATATCTTACTGCATTGATTTTTGTAGCAGGAAATGTAGTTCTGCCTCAACTGTTCCACCTTTTTCCATCAGGAGGAACAACATGGCTTCCTATTTACTTCTTTACTCTCATCGGAGCCTACAAATACGGATGGAAAGCCGGACTGCTCACAGCTATAGCCTCTCCCCTCGTCAACTCCTGGCTGTTCGGGATGCCTGCTCCTGCCGTTCTTCCTGCCATTTTAATGAAATCTCTCCTTCTTGCTGCTGGAGCCGGATATGTGGCACACCGCAGTAAACATGTTTCTATACTTCTCTTGCTGGCAGTAGTTGCCTTTTATCAGCTGGCAGGAACATTGGGAGAATGGACTTTAAGTGGAAGTCTGCATACAGCACTTCAGGATTTCCGAATCGGATTACCTGGTATGGCACTCCAGGTCTTCGGAGGATATTTCTTTATCAAATATCTGATATATAAATAAACAAGCGTATAGCGGATTTTTTAAGAGAACATCAACTATACAACATCCATTTAATTATATAAGGCCGTTTCAAACAAGCAGTTCAGTTGTTTGAAACGGCTTTCTTTATGTTACATCCATATTACACATTTGTTTCATTTATCCCCGATTGAACAATCTTACTATAACATAAGCATAACTATGTACAGAAAGCCTCTATTTTTGCACGCTGAACAAAAACGAAAAGACAAATGAAACAAACAGTTATTTCTATGCTACTTGCTGGAATCGTATCTCTGCCAGCAATTGCCCAAAGTGCATTCGAGGAAATAAATGCCAATCCGGCACTTTCCGCAGGCAAGTATTATGCCTACCAGGCACCAGAGGCAAAACTTACCCCAGTTCCTGAGGGATATACTCCATTCTATATTTCCACATTTGCACGTCACGGTTCACGATATCTCACAAAGAAAAAGAAATACGATAGCCCGTTGAGTATATTAAAGGAAGCAGCACGCCAACATAAACTCACCACCGACGGACAGCGTGCCTTGAACATAATCGAAAAGCTGGCTGAAGAAGCAGCAGGCAGATATGGCGAACTGACCCCTAAAGGGGCACAGCAACATAAAGATTTAATCCGCCGTATGTATACAAACTACCCGCAAGTATTCACTGACGGAACACATGTCGATGCACGTTCTACTTACAAAACCCGTGCCTTCCTGTCGATGGCAGCTGCTTGTGTCGAATTAAAAGGATTAAATCCCCGGTTAGTAATCACAACCGATGTCAGCGAACATGATGCCTATTACATAAAATATAAAAATCCGACATACGAAGAAGCACATCTAGCTAATGCCGACAGTGTATATCAGGCTGCCGACAGTGTATACATTCACCCGGAACGCCTGATGAAACAATTGTTCATCAATGCAGATATCGTAAAAGACTCCAGACAGCTCATGACCGACTTATTTGAGCTTCACGGTATCAGCCAGAGCAGTTACCATCAGGAAGACTTATCTTTCCTGTTTACCTCACAAGAACGTTACGACCTCTGGCAGAGAAACAACTTCGAATGGTATTATGAGAAAGGAGCTTCTCCACTAAGTGGCTCATGCATGTATAAGCTGGAACGTAACCTGTTGCGCAACTTTATAGAAACAGCTGATACAGTTATCAGTTCGAAGAAAAACTGTGTGACCTTGCGTTACGGACATGATACTAACCTGGCTCCGCTTGCAGCTCTGATGGGGATTGACAAACTGTCTTTCGCAACTGCCGACTGGCAGAAAATAGCCGATACCTACCGAACCTACCGTATCATTCCGATGTGCGGAAACATCCAGCTCATCTTCTTTCATAAGCTTGACAACGATGATATTCTGGTTAAACTACTACTCAACGAACATGAAGTCACACTTCCACTACCTACCGATACAGCTCCCTATTATCACTGGAAGGATGTCAGAAATTACTGGCAAAAAATAGTTGATGCAATAGAGCTTCCTGCTGTTGACAGTAATACAACCGACTAGTCAGCAACATTATACTGAAGCTTTTAAACGACATACTTGGATCGTAAAAAAAAGAAGCTCTTCTTTTTTTATTTTTTGTACAATATTTCAATAAAAGATGCTGAAGTTTTCAATAAAACATGCTGAAGTTTTTCTGAAGACTTCAGCATCTTTTTATTTCGATCAGCTCATATCGTATCCTATAAGATAAGTAACATACATTTCCGGCCTTTGTATTACATTTGAAACATCTTCGAAACTACCATGAAAAACACAAAGAATACATTTGCAGCGTCAAAATAAAAAAACATAATGAAATCAAGTTTGGTATTAAGTCTGCTACTTCTTGCAACTGCAAATATAAATGCAAGAGATATAAAAGGTAAAGTAAAGGATGCACAAACCGGAGAAGAGATAATAGGAGCTTCTATTCTTATAAAGGAAGAACCGGGAAAAGGTGCTGTTTCAGGTATGGATGGAAGTTTTAACCTGTCGGTTGCGCGTCCTAAATATACACTAGTCTGCTCTTACGTCGGCTACAAGAAATGCGAGGGAGAGATTGGGAATAAGGATACAGAAATAGTCATTCCGCTAAAAAGTGATGATGTAGTGCTAGAAGGTGTCACGGTTATAGCCAATAATCCGGGACGGACAGAAGCTGGTGCCCGTGGCATCGAACGCGCTGCGATGAATGTGGTAAACGTAATGAGTGCTAAAGCTATAGAACTTTCTCCGGATATCACAGTGGCAAATGTTATTCAGCGAATGTCTGGAGTAACAATCGAACGAAACAGCAGCGGCGAAGGTCAGTATGCCATTTTACGAGGAATGGACAAGCGTTATAATTATACATTGATAAACGGGGTAAAAATTCCTAGCCCAGATAATAAAAACCGTTTTGTCCCGTTAGACATCTTCCCGTCAGAAATGCTGGACCGTCTGGAAGTTACCAAATCACTGACCGCCAACATGGAAGGCGACGGTATCGGAGGTGCAGTCAACCTGATTATGAAGGATGCTCCTTCAGAAAGACAATTTACAGTAAACTTGTCTACAGGTTACAACGCCATGTATTTCGACCGCGATTTTCAATCGTTCAATCACGGAGCAATCGTAAAACAATCACCTTACGAACAAATGGGCAAGCCCGAAGACAACCGGGTAACAATGGATAATTTCACCACCGATAATTTACGGATGACATGGAAAAAGCCATTGCCCGACTTGACAGCCGGATTGTCTTACGGCGACCGCTTCTTCGATGATAAATTGGGTGTTATGCTTGCCGGCAGTTTTCTGAATACTTACCGAGGAAAAGAAAGCGAACTATATTATCAGCCGGGAACAACCCACGACGGTATTGAATATCGTAATTATTCTTCACAGCAAACACGCATCGGAGCACACGCTAAACTGGACTACCACATCAATGCCAACCATAAGTTGACATGGTACAATGGATACATGGATATGCGTGAAGCAGAAGTACGCGACGGGCATGATGACAAAGAAGGTTCTGTACGAATGAAATGGAACCGTCAGTATATCGTCAACTCTACCCTGAAAGGTGAACATGCTTTTCTGGATGACGGAGCTCTGCGTCTGAACTGGTCGGCTGTTATTTCAAAAGCATACAGCGAAACTCCAGACAATGCAGAAATATTCATGCAAGGTAGCCACGTACAAACATCAGAAGCGGCCAGACGCCGGTGGGAACATAACTCCGACAATGATAAGTCTGGATATGTTGACTTGATGTATAAACTGAAACTGGACGGAGGTTCTATATTCGACTTCTCTGTAGGAGGTATGTACCGCGATAAAAAACGTGACAGTTTCTTCAATGAATATAAATTCAATTCGGCTACAGGAGTGGAAGATCCTCAATATCAAGGTGAGGAGTGGAATAACTATGATGAAATTCTGTTTACTGCACAAAAATATGGCAACATCAGTGACCCGTTAAACTACGACGCTTCCGAAAAAATAGGTGCTGCCTACGGAATGGCTAAATATACCTATCTCAACTGGGAGTTTATCGCTGGAGTACGTGTTGAACATACAAATCAGGGATATGTTTTGGAATTTCCAACAGAAAACGCAGATCCAGAAGGAAATCAGAAATATACAGATGTACTTCCCAGCTTTCATGTAAAATATGGAGTACATAAAAACGCCAACCTCCGCTTCTCGTATGCACGTTCTATAAACCGCCCAAGCTTCTTTGAGATTGTACCTTA
>ENA-ORSO01001741-ORSO01001741.1-human-gut-metagenome-genome-assembly--contig:-NODE-1741-length-11984-cov-38.819851_pt1 | contig 11984 bp, 7 predicted proteins | sample MGYA00241902_ERZ509168 | MGnify/ENA primary metagenome ERZ509168 (study PRJEB26280, sample SAMEA2338806) | human gut metagenome | biome: human gut; feature: human-associated habitat; material: faeces... | reverse complement strand
ATCATAAAGTGGCATGAGTTTCTGTTTCATGTTTGAGCGAAGTCCTGTAACAATATGAACGCCTTTATCCCAAAGTCTTCCAAAAAGAGTCTGAGAAATATAACCTTTATCTGCATACAACTTACCAAAAACCTTGTCAGTCAATGCATTCATAACATTCTCATTGCGATCGTCGACGTTGGCTTTCGTAAGATTAAAGTTTATTATTTCACCTTTTTCGTTGCATAGCAGGTGTAGCTTGAAGCCTATGTACCACCCCATGGTGCTTTTACCCCTTGTGGCAATATCCTTGAAAACTTTCATGCTGTAAAAGCGCTTGTTGTGTATAACAGGAATGCACGTACTATCAACAAAACTAATACCTGTGCATTTACCGAACACTGCTAATTTTAAGAACATCGTCATTGCAACGAAACAACGAGGCATAACCTCTATAAAACGATTGTATGAAAAGGTTTTAGGAAATAAATCCTTCCACACTGTTCGTACACAATACAGATAATAGTGCTTAAAATTGCGGTAAGAATTAAAGTGGAAACAAATCAGTATAGTGATGACTTCTGCATCAGACATCATACGCTTGCGGTGCCTTTTGGGCGCATTATCACTATCTGGAAGTACTTTTTTTGCGAATTCTTTCTCAAGTTCTTTACAAAAGTCGTCTGCGATGCAGAAAATTTCAGTAATTTTGTCCTTGCTAATCATTAGTAATTTGTTTTTTTGTTTCACTATAAAGTTACTAATAATCAATGAATTAGCAAAGGGTAAGACGAACTGTTTTAGCTCGTTTTACCCTATTTTTTTACGCAATCCTTATCCCGAACTCGCGTTAATTGGTCAGAAGAACTGTGTTGTCGTCGATAGCCTTAATGATTCCGTCTGCATGTCCATAAGGCTCTTTTATATCCCATGGCAGCATGATAACATCACGATGGAAGATTAAACGAAGTTGTGCTCTAACTTCAGCAGGCTTTAGATGGCTATTTTCAACATAGACCTTTTCCGTAAAAATGATGTATTTCCCTGTTTTCACCACATTGCCACCATCTATCACCAAATCCGTTTTATAAGTTTGTATGCCTAGCTCATTACATACAGAATCAACATCAGTAATGCTCTCTTTGTCTTCTTCACTCTTTTGCAGATAGTCTGGATTATAACAATACTGTACGAAGTGGTCATCATAAATTTGTATGGGCATGTAATCACGAGCCCATATATCATTGGTTGATTGCATTACTTGAAATACTATTCCATTATCTTGAAGCAAGGAGATAAAACGTCCATAGAAATCAGGGCATTCGTCCTTTAGCCAAGAAGAGATATACACTTTATCGGTATCTGAGTCTGTGATCTGTTTGCGTTTAAACTGCCATTTGCGTAGGTCTTGAACGAACTTCTTGTCTTCGGTAGCTAATAGTTCCGGATAATCAGGTGCTTTCTTCTTTTCACCATTGGTATCGAATAGAGCTACATTCTTACGAACATCTGCAGTAACTTCCACTGGCTCATTGCCATCAACCCACTGTACGGAAATGCCATCAAATAGGGATGATTGCTGGTAAAGTGCTTCGTAAAGCATCGTTGAACGGTCTTCATTTTTCCCGTTAATTTCAAACTCACGAATTAGCATAGATGCCCTGATGGTAGTATCTGGTGAGTCTCCATTTTCAAAGGTAATATCAATACCAGATACATGATTATGGAGTGTCCCAAAATCGATTGCGAACTTGGGACTATCTTTCGTATTGCGATGGTACACAATATAGTCCTTAATTCCGTGTTCGGCCTCTTCATGATAATAGAACTCCACGCAGGTAGGGCGTACAAGAACGTTACCTTCTTTGCCTTTGACACAAAAGTGTCCGGCCAAAGCCGTTTGGGCAATCGTCTCAAATTCTGCGGGAGTTTCATTGCTTCCGTTGATTATGTTTTGGCGAGAGGATTCACTGAGTGAAAAGTCTCTCAATCGTTGTTCAAGTTTGATCATAGCTTATTTCTTTTCTTTGTTGTAAGGGCACAAATCGATGGTCAGTTCCTTGAGTTGCTCATCTGAAAGATGCATTTCTCTCAATAGATTCAATAATTCTTCCTGTCTGGGTTGTCCCAATGTCATGCGATAGAGAGCCAGCACTTTTATGAGGCGTTCGTACTTGTATCGATCTCGACTAAGGGGATAGAGCGGAACAATACGCTCGATATATTCAAGTCGTGAACGTTGCTCATCCGTCAGTTCGGCAATAGGCAGGCACCAATAAGGTACAATGTCGGAATGATGGCCTTTCAATGCGGTATATGCCGTAGAGAAAAGGTCATCCCAAGTGTGGAATGAGCTCGTACCATAAAGCTTCGCGACATTTCGCCGAATGGCCAAGCATTTGAAACGATTGATTCGACCTTCACGTTGCTCCAAATCTACAGGGTTGGATGGAAGGTTCCAATGCACAATTTTTCGTGCATACCAATGGAAGTCTAAACCTTCTTGCCCAACAGACGTGGTGGAGAGAATGAAGGGACGGAAGGGGGAATTGAAGGATTTACGGATATTGCTCGTACGTGCCACAGCTTTGTCCGTTATCGTTTTGTCAATAAATGGAATGGCAAAGTGGCAGCGCATAGGAAGCTTCTTCTCTTCATTACCCAAAGAGTCGTTAGTATCTATGCTCAAGTTGCTGGTACCTATAATAGCCTCCGAGATTGTATTTCCCAATTTCTTGGTTTGCATCATGTGGGCATACTCGTCAAGCACAGCTTGGAGGTTGCCCAAAGCACAGTAGTCAAGCACCGATTCGTAATAGTCGTCATCACTCTTTTTGCTATACATCAGGTCGATAACGGCAGCACTTTCAGGTTTATTGAAAACAGAAACAATAGCTTTGGCCACTATCTTAGCATCTTCTTTATCACCCGATTGACGATAAGCGCACACTGCAGGTGAAGCTATGGCAATGTCGGTCATCACGTCTAAGGCATTTGCTGGAACATACAATCCCTCAGCTTCTTCAAGAGGTTCACCATCGAGTAATTTCATTAGCGAAAGAATCATCTTGGCATTATTTCTTCCGCTTTGAGGAATCTGACGAATCACATCATTGGCAGATAACTTGTCTTGAATGCGCTGCTTGACAACCTTCTTGATTGTAAGTAATCTTTCTCCGAAGAGGTCAGTTGGATGATAGCAGGCTGCCAAGGCTTGAGAAGGATATTCCAATAGTCCATCAGCTCTTAGACGGTTCTCACCATAACGATTTTTCTTCTGAGAAATATACCGTAGCTCCGAATTCTGCTTCTTTAATTCGCCAAAGGTATAAAGTTCCTCGTAGTAGGACATCATCACGGAAATCATTCTTGGCACCATTTCCCATGAAGAGAAAAGAATCAGTTTTGAAAAGTTTTTAGCATCTTCACTTTCTAAGAGTCCTCCTGCTTTGTAATATGGATTAGAAGCTGGCACCCAGAGCAGCAAGTGAGCTTTCTTTTCGTGACGAGCACCAAACACAAGGTCATGAAGATATTTCAGTTTACCATTGGCTGGTACAATGGAGCGATAGTTGTTGATGGCATACTTGCTAAGAAGCAAAGCATCTAACTTGCAAATGTCCTTCGCATTCGACTGCTGTAAGGCTGAAACGATGCGTTTCTTCAATTCATACTTATCCATAAAGGAAAGTAGATAAGGTGAAGACTTGACATATTCCATGGGAACATTACCTAAGTGTACTTTGCGATTATTTTCCGACAGGTAGTCCATCAAGTTTTGGCATTCAGCAAATGAGAGGATGTCTTCAGGTTGCACTTCTACATCACTAACTCGTGAGTCGTCGATGATACCGCTATTAAACCGTTCCGTACGGCACATTACGCTGTACAACGCTTCTTCAGCCGTATTCTTTGCCGCAATGAGCGGTGACAGGTCGACCACATCGGTACGCTTTAAGGCCGCAGAGTAGCTTTGCCACAACAGCTTAAACTGGTCGGTTTTCTCTTTCGTGGCAAAGAGGAAATCCATCACCTTCATGAAGTCTTGATAGTGTTCGTCCATGCCGTCCGTATTTAGTTCTTCAAGCGTAGAATACGGTTTGTAGGGCGTGGCAGAAAGCAGCAAGATTTTGGTGTTGGAACGCTCGTTATCGAAAAACTTGTTGGCCAGCATCGATTGTTCATCATCGCCCTGTTCGAGCAAGGAGTTGAAACGCTGAAATTCGTCCATAATCACCAAGTCGGGGTCGAGCATATCAATACTAATCTCCGCAAAGATGCGACGCAAGGTGTTGATAATAGTGGCGCGTTCACGATAGTCGCAACCATTATGTGCATAGTTCAACAGTTGGCTGATGATTTCATCGGTCAATTTAGCTTGTAACTTATCGTGCATATCCTGGAGATAGTCTTCACCGCATCGTTCGATTTTCTCGTTATAGCTATTGATGAGTTCTGTCCAATATTTCACGCCACATCTAAGAAAGTCGTCCAACTCTTCTTTGTTCGAATCGAATTGGGGCTGTCTACAAAGGATGTTGTACATCAAAGCCCGCTCGTTGGCTGTGCCTTGGGCGCTGTAAAAGCGGAACGAGGTGGAAGGCGTAAGCGGGATGATGGATTCTGGCATCTCGCCGTCATTGTGTTGCGTAGCTATGTTCTTCTCAGCCAGTTTAATGTAGAGATGCTGCATGGAGAGACGACTTTCGCTAATACTCATACGATTCTCCACACCCAATTTCTCTATGTTTTGGTCGGCAATATTGGCATTAGAGCAGATGTAAACCACTTTGAAGAAATCGTCTTTCTTCGCTTTGTGCCATTCTCTCACCAGGTTGATGACTTGCTTGGCAACGAAAGTTTTGCCAAGTCCTACCTCGTCAGCAAGCAGCACACGGCGGTGATCCAAATCTTTGTAGATATGGAGAATGCGTTCGGCTGTAGCGCGTTGAAAATCTTTTACTTCTTGGCTCATAAGCGTTTAATCAGTTTTAGTGCGTTCTCGAATGTTTGGTACATTTCCATGAAATGTTCAGGTATTACATCCTTATCTGCCTTCTCTATGATTTGTCGAATAGAAGCTATTCGTTCGGGGTTGGTATAGGCCATTTTCACCATATCTTCATACAGCGAGGTGCTGAGTTGCTGTTCCATAGTTGTGGCGTGTTCGTTGGATAGTTCTTTTTCCAACTGCTGACTTTCCAACACATATTGTTCCACATCGTCGGTAAGCATAAAGGCGAGATAGTTGATAAACTTTCCCTTCGTGTTAATGTAAGAACGGAAGATAGCATTGTCACGCTCTTCTGTGGGCATTCCTTCGGTTGGGAGTTTTATCACACGCCGCAAGTCGCCAATGCTTATCACATAAAACTCGGTCAGTGAAACCAACGGTAAACCTGTAAACGTCACACCATCAGCCAACATTGCTTCTTTTCCTTCACAGCCAAGAGGATAGAGTGTAACTGTTTTGTTTGGTAACTTATTTTGCCGACACTGTATGGTGATAGTATGGTTGTCGGAATCGCCCGTGATTTGCGCCTTCTGCAGGGCCACAATAGCAGTGCGCAAGAGTAATTCATTAGTAACATCTTCTTTACAAGCATCATCGTTTGGGATGGATGTCACCTTTTCAAACATACACTCTTTGCTATCGTTGATCAATTCGCTGCGATACTTATCATACGACGACTTATAGCGCGCAAATTGTAAATGCAGAAGAAACTCGACATTGCGCTTGAAGCCATTCTTCGTGGCATTGGTTGAGCCAAGATAAAGATGATTGTAGCTGAGGTTTCCTTCGTAACGACGCACAAAATAGACCTTTTCATGCAGGTCAACGGCTACATCTTTCTCCACTTTGTCCGTCAACACTTCCTTGGGAACATAGACACCATCATTATCTTTAAACAAGTTAATCATATCTTGCGTGACGGAGGCATGACGAGTGATTAGCGTCTTCTTGGCGCTGGGTGAACACGCTGCCATCTTGCCAAGTACATCCATATCTATAAAAGGTGAAATGATGAGCATCTCGGCAGCATGGTTCAATAGGTCTTGTTCTAAACAGTCAGAATAGCCATCATAGCCAGGTATGCCCATCGGGAAGAAGTCATAATCCTCGAACGGAGAATCTATCAAATCAAAACGCTCGATGTAGTTGATGTCTTTACAGATGGTTCTCATATTCTTTCGGATAGTGCGGTCGTCGGCTTTATCTACGAGCCATGAGAGGAAGTCGATGAGTGGCGCATGTTTCGCTTGTGCTCTTTTCGTAGCTGGCTTGTTGTTGATTTTGCCCACCAATTCACACACCACATCCAAATCATTGGAGCAAGTTAAATTGCGTGAGAGCACAACAAGTTTTATCTGGCTTTCGCTAGTATCGGGATTCGTTTCTTTGATGACCCACACTTTAGGGTGGAAGTTGACAAAACCACCGCCTTTAGCAGGCAGCGTCACTTGCACCACGCTACGTTCCAAGAGCGCATAGACTTTAAAGTTTGCTTGCGGCACAGCAATGCAGCCCGCATTGCAAAATACGGCAAACTTGCCTGCAGAGCGGTTGATGGTTTCCAATATTAGATGCGGCGAACGCATCGTGGCTTCTGTCAAATCCGTCATCGTACCAAGCATAAAGGGTACCGACAGCAGCGTGGGCATGTCCAGACTATAGGTTGTGCAGACAGCATAGTCCACCACAAAGCCTTCGCTTTGCATCACTTCGGTATAAACAATGTCATTCCATAAAGCTTCAGCCATTGCAAACCTCCTTTCTTAACTCTTCAGCAAACACTTTAACGGTTTCCCATCGATAGGTGAGCTTGTAGAAATGAATGCGATTCTTTTTGTCGTAGATATAGGCCGGATTGCCAATCTTCCTGCGATTGCCTTTCACTCGTCGCTCTCGATTGATGATGAGTTGATCCAACCCGCCACCTTCAGCCGTATCGTTTGCAGCAATACGTTCAGCTACTTCCTTACAGAACCATTTGCCGCTATTCTCTCGAATACTTATGACATTCAATACCTTGTCTATGTCGGTGCCACTGTTACGATACTCCTGAAGTTTTTCCTCAAAAAGCGTATGCATTTCATCGTCTTCGTATTTTGAGAAGATGTAATTGTAACGGATATGCACCATGTACATAAAATCTGCAAAGCGTCTCGCCAAATCCTGCACTTCTGCCAAAGCTGTTGGCAGCCCGTCAACAGGAATCTGCTCAAATTTTTCTGCTATAAGGAAGTCAGGATTGTCCACAATATAGCGCAATAGTGTGCCCTTACAAGCTTCTGCTTTTAGGATATGATCCGTGATAAAAGCTTTGTCTTCAGCTGTAAGGTCTAACGAACAACCTTGCGTAAAATCATAATCTACATTAGGGAAAGAGCAAAATTGAAAGAGACCAGACTTATCGCCAGTATCATCATTTGTGTCTTCATCCTCGCTCTTATTTGCTTTGGGAGCATTGTGTGAAGCTTTTGAGGCAGAATAAATGAGGTCATAGAGTTGTGAACTACGTAGTATCTCAAAGGTTTGCAGCCCTGAATTGTAGATGTAAGCAGGGTCGTACTTGACGTAGTTCGCCAAGTTTTTACCTATCATATCGCTACCAGTTATACCACGTTTATCTTCGCTTCCATCATATAGATTCTTCGTCATAATACGTTCAAGCCGAATAATCTCAGCTTTCACTTCATTGGGACGATTATAGCGCTTTTCGGTAGCCTTGCGATAGAGCTGTGGCATCAGCGAGAAATACTTCATATGTTTTTGCAGGGTTGATATACCTGGGAACATGCGGTCGGCAAAGGCATCACGAATACGGCCAATACCAAGCTCGTCCAATGCCACAGATTCCGAAGTCATCTTCAGAACCTGCAACACTCTTGTTTGCTCCTCTCTGCTATTATGTATATATCCTAACTTCATTTCTTCCAAGTTAAAGCAATTAGTATATAGCTTAAATGAAATACCGATAATCAAAAGTATTGCCATTTAGGCTGGTCAACATATTACCGATTTTAGCTAAAGTATTTGATGTATCAATGGTTGCTGGTAACTTTGTGTACATATTGAAGGAGTTCCAGTTCATCTTGGTGAAACCTAAAATTTCTCTTGCCAAAGTCAGTAAATCGCCAGTACCATGATATTTTGTTATACGCAGTGGGGAGGGAATACCTCTTCCACCTGCATAGTATTTCCTTGCGTTACGAATAGAATCAACTGAGCCATGAGTCCAAAGCAAGAATGTATCGTGGGCGATTGGCACACAAATACCTCTAAGAACTGGGTATGCCGCAGCAGAAAGATTTCCATAGCTCAAATATTGATCGGTACATCGAATCTTTGTTTCTTCTGTAATACTAATCAAATCGACATTGGTAATATTCGCTTGCGCTAAAGCATCAACGATTCCCTTGACTTCTTCCTCCTTAAACGGAGTGCGTTTATGTATTACCACTCGTTTTGGCATTCTATCCATAGAGCGGATGAATTGCTCCTGAATACTCATGCCAAGTTTATATGCTTCTTCGTAATGGAGATATGGGTTCTTTTTCTTATCAATAATTGGATTGTCAATTTTGCTTAACTTATACCGGAGGCCCTGGCCTTTAGAATTGTAGATATGGCTGCACCCAAGAACAACTTGTACTTGTCCATGCAAGTTAAATTGAAGACTATAGCCAATGCCTGCATATGCCGTTTCATTATCTATTTCGGATAGCGCCCAGGGATTTCGCAGTGATTTTACGTACAATGCCAAAGAAAGCCACCAGCATATTTCAAGTTTCATTCTATGGTCATGCATCGTTTTCTCTTCAATGATTTGTGTACAGAATCCATTTTGGACAGCAAAGGCTTTGATGTAATTATGTAAATCAAAGGTTTCTCCACTTTCTTTTTTAAAGCTACGATGTTTTGCCCAAGATTGAGGAATCAAAATAACGACAATGTCACTTCCTTGACTTTCATGCAAACGTTTGGCATGATTACAGATGTTTTGAGCAAGTATAATCGCATCAGTTTGTACTTCATTGCAAGAAAGCCAAAGCGAATCTTCGGTTTTTGGAATTATCAAGTCACATGCATAAGTTTTGCTAAAACCCAAATATGGCTGTACATAATCAGACTTTGCATCATTAGGCATTTGCTCGTTCAATCTGTTTAGGAATTTATTAAATTCCACATTTTTACTTTTAGGACAAATTACTGCCAATTTTATTGAGGTTCCTAAGTAAGACTGTTGCTTATAATCAAATGGATTATTGTTAACCAGTCCCCTCATAGGGTTTATATCTTTAGCTATTAATTTGGTGGTTTTATCAACAAATTCGAGTTCAGGTTCATCAACCCAGATTCCACGAAATAGAGTTCTGGAATCAGACACAGCATTCTCAGGTATAGCTCCCCTTAAGGTGTAATCAATAGGGACAAAACCAGTGTTATTACTGATGATGAACTCAAAATTGTTATGGCTATCCTTAGGGTAATCAAAACTAATACGATGCCCTTTGAATAACCGATTAGCCCAAATATTCATAAGAGAATCATAGTCTTTATTTCTCTTAGAATCAAGGTATCGATGCGTCAAATCCTTTTTCGTTTCCAAAGATATAGCTTCTCCTTTTGAAAAGTATAGGGTTGGGGTTAAGGATACAAGTGCATATTTTTCGTTTGGCACTGTACATAAGTCTACTTTTACGGCTTCATATACATCGTTCGAATAGAACACCTTATCCTTGTCCCAAATAATACGTTTGGATAAAGAAGCATTTAATCCAGCATAAGAGGACAAACCACAAATTAAGGTATTAAGTATCAAGTTGAAAAGAGGACCTTTGCTATTAATATCGTCAATACTTAATGGCACTCTTTGAATCCTATCTACCATTAAGTTTGAAAATCTATTTTCTATATCTGAAGCATACCCAAAAGCATAAACTTTGTTCTCTAGTGGAACCGCAACAATGTTTGAACCTTTAATCTGGTTCTTTATTTGACTCCATGAGCTATCTCCTGACAGATACTTGACAGAGAACTGAAATACATCTTTCGGTATAACCACAGGAAATAGATTAGTACGAATAAAATCACTGGGATTATAATGAGGTAATTCAAATTTTGTCGTACTATTGGTTACACCTATGGATGAGAGAATTTTCTTTATCTCCAAAATTTTGGCAGTATCCTCTTTATAGGTAGAAAGCATTAAAGAGATCATAACGTCATCAAATCCTTGTGTGCTGATATAATACGCTTCTCTTCCTTTAGCTTGTACCATTTTTAAAAGACGAGCTACTTCTTCCGGAATGCAATCTCCATATCCACACCAATACAATCTGCCACTACCTTCATTAGTAAAGGCAGTTTCCAATGCGGACATTAATGACTTGTCTCTTCCTGAATAGCCGATAACGACAAGACTTTTGTCACAAAAGTAGGTACTTAGTCGATTCGCAAATATTTCTTCTTGGCTATCAAGCTCACGGCTTGTATTCTTGAGCTTTGAATATTTATAATCGCCATGAAGAGCTACATATAGCAACTCATTACGGCTTTCATTATTTGCATTGATTCTCTGAGGATTGTCTAGAGTTATACAAATGGGCGTGATATTAGCTTGATGTGCAGCTCTTTCAGCCAGTCCGTCAAAGTTGGTTGTCCATACAGATTTTAGTACTCCATATTTATTCAATAGGCACAAAAGCTTATAGCCAACATATGGGGTCTTGTCAAAACAAATCCGTTCAAAATATTTTCTTCGATCACCCTCGATAGGGAAAGCTCGTTCAGCGTAATATTCATATTCTGATTCGTTTGTTGGAATTATCTTTTGATTGTTAATCCAAGATTGGATTTTCTGTTTACATCCCTCTGAATGAATATTGATGAAGGACTCTTCTTGCGGATTATTAGTTATGTAGATCTCTTTCTTCCAATCCCAAATACAATCAGAAGCAGATTGTACGCCTGATGTTATTGATGCACCGGCGCCTATAAAAAGGCAAAAGGTGTATCAATGTTATACTTGAATGAACGCAAAAATGCGTCAAAATCAAGGGATAATTCACTGGTATTCATCATTGTTGCTAATTGTTTTTGTTATTGTCTTAATTTGAAGTTAGAATCAAAATTATTGGTGTCCGATAAAAATTCGAGACTTCCGAAAAAAATAGGGCTGATTCCATTTGCTGGAGTCAGCCCTTTTTGGTTATTTTGATGCGCCTAAACAAATAAAACAACCATGAGCAAAAGTAATCATTTTTTCGGACAGCCGTTGTACGGTCAGCTTGTAAATTTGTTAGATAAGGAAAAAATTCTCGAACTAAGCCGCAGCAAAGGTGGAGAACGCTATATTAAGCGTTTTGATGCTTGGACACACCTTGTCACAATGCTTTATGCTGTTATTATGCGCCACGATTCATTGCGTGAAATATCTGTGTCTATGCTGGCCGAAGCACGAAAACTATCGCATATAGGTATAACTATGATGCCGACACGTAGTACACTATCGGATGCCAATGCTAGACGTCCGGAAGCTATATTTGAGTCTATTTACCAGTGGCTCTATAAAAGATATAGTAAAGAGCTTTGCTCGGACAGCCGAGGCCGCTTAGCGGAGAAATGGAAGAAACGGTTGCAAATCATCGATTCTACCACGATTTCGCTATTTTCCAACCTATTGTTTAAGGGAGTTGGCCGCAATCCTAAAACAGGCAAGAAAAAAGGTGGAATAAAAGTGCACACAGTGATTCATGCCAATGAGGGTGTTCCTTCAGATGTACGTTTTACATCTGCTGCTACGAATGATTCTTTTATGTTGAAACCCAGTAATTTCCAAGAAGGGGAAGTGTTGGCGATGGATCGTGCCTATATAGATTATGAGAAGCTTGAAGAGCTTACGAATAGAGGTGTGACCTATGTCACCAAAATGAAGAAAAATCTAATATTGCTTCTATATAACAAAGTTCAAATATCATCTGTTTATCCACAATTTGCC
>ENA-ORSO01001740-ORSO01001740.1-human-gut-metagenome-genome-assembly--contig:-NODE-1740-length-11997-cov-51.781946_pt1 | contig 11997 bp, 6 predicted proteins | sample MGYA00241902_ERZ509168 | MGnify/ENA primary metagenome ERZ509168 (study PRJEB26280, sample SAMEA2338806) | human gut metagenome | biome: human gut; feature: human-associated habitat; material: faeces... | reverse complement strand
ATGGTGGCGCAATTTTCAACTGGAATATTGGCGCACTTTTCAATTAGTATCTACACCTATGGATCAGCTCTCTCACCGACAAGGCTATCCGAGAGGGATTGCGTAACCTCGAAGACGGCAGCAGGTACGACAACCTCTATCTCGCCGCCAAAGCGCGTAGCGAATCCGACTGGCTCGTGGGCATCAACGGCACTCAGGCGTTATCCATCGCCGCCGGACACGGTACGTATTCCGTGGGACGGGTGCAGACACCCACGCTGGCTATGGTGTGTGAACGCTACTGGGAAAACTGCCGCTTCACGCCCGAAGCCTTCTGGCAGCTCCATATCGCAACGGACGGTTGCGACGGCGAGGTCGTGAAATTCTCATCCTCCGTGAAATGGAAAGAGAAAGATCCGGCGATGGAACTATATAATAAGGTAAAGGCGGCAGGCTTCGCCACCGTCACGAAAGCAGAGCGTAAGGAGAAGACGGAGGAAACTCCGCTTCTGCACGACCTGACCACGCTCCAAAAGGAAGCCAACGCCAAGCACGGCTTCACGGCGGAACAGACGCTTGAAATCGCGCAGAAGCTCTACGAGAAGAAGCTCATCACCTATCCGCGAACCGGAAGCCGCTACATTCCCGAAGACGTGTTCGCGGAAATCCCCAAGCTGCTTGCCTTCATCGGCAGCCTGCCCGAATGGAAGGGCAAGTTGCAGCCGAAAGCCGTGCCGACACGCCGCAGCCTGGACGGCGGCAAGGTGACAGACCACCATGCCCTGCTCGTCACGGGCGAGAAGCCGCTGTTCCTCTCCAAAGAGGACAGCACCGTCTATCACATGATAGCCGGGCGCATGCTTGAGGCTTTCTCCGAAAAATGCGTCAAGGACACTGCCACCGTCACGGCAGAGTGTGCCGGAGTGGAGTTCGTGGCAAAAGGCAGCATCATCAGGCAAGCCGGATGGCGTGCCGTCTATGGCAAGGAGAATGGAGAAGAGAACAACAGCCAAGAGGAAACCGCCGCCATTCCCTGTTGGCAGGAAGGCGACACGCTGGCACTGAAAGCCGCCTCCATCACGGAGGGAAAGACCAAACCCAAGCCGCTGCATACCGAAGCCACCCTGCTGTCCGCGATGGAAACGGCTGGCAAGGAGATAGAGGACGACGCATTGCGGCAGGCTATGAAGGATTGCGGCATCGGCACGCCCGCCACCCGTGCGTCCATCATCGAAACGCTTTTCAAGCGCGGCTATATGGAACGCTGCAAGAAGTCGCTTGTCCCCACCGAAAAAGGGCTTGCCCTTTACTCGGTCGTGAAGGCGATGCGTATTGCCGATGTCGCCATGACGGGCGAATGGGAAAAGGAATTGGCACGCATCGAGCGTGGGGAACTGCCCGCCGATGACTTCCGCAGGAAGATTGAGGCATATACACGGGAAATTACCTCCGAACTGCTGTCGTGCGACAAGCTGTTCGCCCGCAGGGATTCCGGCTGCAAGTGTCCCAAGTGCGGAGCGGGGACGATGCAGTTTTACGGCAAGGTCGTCCGCTGCGACAACGCGGAGTGCGGTCTGCCCGTGTTCCGCCTGAAAGCAAACCGCACCCTCTCTGATGATGAAATCAAAAACCTGCTCACCGACGGACACACGAAACTGCTCAAAGGATTCAAGAGCAAGCAGGGCAAGAGTTTTGATGCCGTAGTCGCCTTTGACGGGGACTATAACACGGTTTTCGTGTTCCCAGAAAGGAAAAGTAAAGCGACCTCTGCGAAAAGAAGAAAATAAATGTTTAACTTTGCCACTGGTTCAGAGTAATGAATTGTTCTTCGATACCGGATTACACTCATACTTTGGATTTAGTGGTGGCACTCGGAGGGATACCGGGTGCCTTTTTCTTCTCGTTTTCCAACGATTATCCCTATCATCATTATCAATCCACTAAATTCCAAAGAAATGAACAACAAGAAGAAAAACGAGGGTCGGACCGACTTTTCCTATTACGGTCTGTACCTGCTGGACTACCTCACCACGAACAAGTTCGAACAGGCAGCCGATGAAGCCTTCATCCGAGAAAGAACCGACCGTGCCGCCGAAGCGTATGAACGGGCAAGGCTCGAAGGCTATCCTGCCGACGGGGCGCAGGAACTGGCGATGAAGGTGCTGACGGAGGGCCTTCGCTACTCCAAGCATGCCATCCTGCGCGAAGTCGTGGAGAACGAATTTGCGGGTGAAGTACCGGGAGAAAAATGTGAAGCCTTTACCCAGAAGCTGCTACCGCTTGTCGGAAACGTATTCTCCATCTATGACCTCTCGGACGACAATTTCGCCCTGTCGCCCGAATATGACCTGCTCTACACGGAGCTGACGGGAGCCGTCATCCTCTATATCGAAGAGTATGGCGTTTAACCGCAAACAGAGACTGCGGGACAACATCGAGGCGATACGGACGGCATTCCTCCTTGACAGGGAACAGCGCACACCCACCGCACGCGAACGGCTCTTGTTAGAACGTTATTGCGGTTTCGGGGGACTGAAGAACATACTCAACCCTGCAAGGGAACTGACGGATGCCGTCCACTGGGCGAAGTCCGACCTCGAACTGTTTGCCCCTACCGTGGAACTGCACAGGTTGCTGCGGGAGAACACAAAAGACGAGACGGAGTACAAACGGAATATGGATGCCATGAAGCAGTCCGTGCTGACCGCCTTCTATACCCCGCCGGAGATAACCGGGACCATCGCGGACGTGCTGCATGAACACGGCATCCGTCCCGACCGGGTGCTGGAGCCGTCGGCAGGTGTCGGTGCATTCGTGGACGCCGTGCTGGAGAACAGACCGGACGCGGACATCATGGCTTTTGAGAAAGACCTGATGACGGGCAAGATACTGAAGCACCTGCATCCCGGACAGAAAGTAAGGGTACAGGGCTTCGAGAAGATAGAAAAGCCGTTCATGAACCATTTTGATTTGGCTGTCTCCAATATACCGTTTGGCGATGTGGCGGTGTTCGACCCGGATTTTTCGGGCAGCAAGGATCCTGCAAGGCTCTCGGCGGCACGGACGATACACAATTACTTTTTCCTGAAAAGCCTTGACGCGGTGCGTGAAGGCGGAATCGTGGCGTTCATCACCTCGCAGGGGGTACTGGATGCCCCGACCAACGCGCCCATACGCGAGTATATGATGAACCATGCCAATCTGGTGGGCGTAGCCCGCCTGCCGAACAACCTCTTTACGGATAACGCGGGAACGGAGGTGGGCAGCGACCTGATTATCCTGCAAAAGAACAGCGGAAAGAACGGTGAACTGTATTACAACGAAAAACTCTTCGTGCAGACCGAACAGACCCCTATCGGCACTTCCGTAAATGGGTATGTATGGAGCATCGGCTCGCTTTCACACACGGATTTGATCAGAAGTACCGACCCGTACGGGAAACCAGCCTATAAACTCCTGCACTGTGGGGACATCGCACAACTGGCGGAAGACTTGCGGGAGCATCTGAAAATAGAACTGCAACAACTTGACAGGAAACTGTATGAGAGACACAGGCTGCATCCGACAAAGGAGGAAAGCACGGCTGCGGAAGTGCAACCTGCTCCGAAAACAGAAAAGGTATCACCTTCTGTAATAGCCCCCGTTTCTGTAATTGAGCCTGTCAAGGGAGTGGAGAAGCCGCAGGCACAGCCCATAGAGGAAAAGCCGGAGATTGAGCCGCGCCAACCCAATCATTCGTCAGCCGTGCAGCTTACCCTGCTCGACCTTTGGGGTATGCCCATAGAGGAACCGGTAAAAAAGAAAAAGGCAGCGAAAAAGGAAAGCAAGCCGAAGCCTATGCCGTCCACGCCTAAACCGCAAGTCAAAGTTACTCCACCCGTTGAAGCCGCCAAGCCGGTAAACGGTAATAAGGAAGAAAAGCCGGAAAATGCCGAAAAGCCAAACGACCCGGACGACATTTACGCCACTCTGGATTGGGAAACCAATCCTCCCATCAACGGCTTCTATGAGACAATGATGAGCCTGACAGCGGAACGGCGCAAGGCCCTACGGCTTGAGGCAGAACGGCACAGGCAGGAACAACTGAAAAAGATGGGTATCAAAGACACGTTGAACCCTGCTTTTGCGCCTTCTTCGGACAATATGGATAAAAAGCCGGAACAAACGGAAGAAATAAAGCAACCTGAAACACCGGCAGAAGTTGTGCCTACTTCCGAAACGGTTGCCACTTCCCTGTTCCCGGAACTTGAAACGGAAAAGCCGAAGGAGGAAGTCATGGACCTTTCTCCCCGTCCGTTCAACGGCCTGCTGGAGCCACACCACCGTGACGGCTCGATGGTGCTGGATGCTTCACGCAATCTCGGTTACCTGAAAGACCTCACGCCTTACGGTGCGACCTTCCAACCGCTCGACCTCCGTGGCTATCAAAAAGAGAAAGCGATGCTGTATATATCGCTCCGTGACGCTTACGAACGTCTGTATAGCCACGAGACGGAGAACCATACGGAACACAAACCGCAGCGCGGGTATCTCAACACCTACTACGATGAGTTTGTCATGCGTTACGGTAACCTCAACGCCAGACAGAACGTGAAACTGGTGATGATGGATGCCGGAGGGCGCGACATCCTTTCGCTGGAACGTGCGGAGGACGGCAAGTTTGTCAAGGCGGACATCTTCGACCGTCCCGTTTCCTTCTCGGTGGAGAGCCGTGTCAATGCAGGCTCTCCCGAAGAAGCCTTGTCCGCATCGCTCAACAAGTTCGGCACGGTCAATCTCGGCTATATGCAGGAGATAACCGACACTACGGAAGAGGAACTGCTTGGTGCCCTCAAGGGGCGCATCTTCTACAACCCGCTCGTAACCGGTTACGAAATCAAAGACCGCTTCATCGCGGGGAACGTGATAGAGAAGGCGGAACGCATAGAGGGCTGGATGGAGGACAATCCCGAAAGTGAGCGGATGCCGGAGGTGAAACAGGCGTGGGAGGCATTGAAGGAAGCCGAACCGCAGCGCATAGCCTTTGAAGACCTCGACTTCAACTTCGGTGAACGCTGGATTCCCACGGGCGTGTATGCCGCATACATGAGCCATCTTTTCGACACGGACGTGAAAATCGCCTATTCCGCCAGCATGGACGAATTTTCCGTGGCGTGCGGCTACCGCACCATGAAGATCACGGACGAGTTTTTAGTAAAGGGCTATTACCGGAACTATGACGGTATGCACCTGTTGAAGCACGCCCTGCACAACACCTGCCCCGACATGATGAAAAGTATCGGCAAGGACGAGAACGGCAACGACATCAAGGTACGCGACAGCGAGGGCATACAGCTCGCCAACGCGAAGATAGACGAAATCCGTAACGGGTTCTCCGAATGGTTGGAAGAACAGTCGCCGCAGTTCAAGGAACGGCTCACGACGATGTATAACCGCAAGTTCAACTGTTTCGTGCGCCCGAAGTATGACGGCTCGCACCAGACTTTTCCCGACCTCAACCTGAAAGGGCTGGCAAGCCGGGGAATCAAGAGCGTTTACCCGTCGCAGAAGGATTGCGTCTGGATGCTGAAACAGAACGGCGGCGGGATCTGCGACCACGAGGTGGGAACCGGCAAGACGCTGATAATGTGCATAGCGGCACATGAGATGAAGCGTCTGAACTTGGCGCACAAGCCGATGATTATCGGGCTGAAAGCGAATGTGGCGGAGATTGCCGCCACCTATCAGGCGGCATATCCCAATGCGAGGATTCTCTACGCTTCTGAAAAGGATTTCTCGACCGCCAACCGCGTGCGTTTTTTCAACAACATCAAAAATAACGATTACGATTGCGTCATCATGTCGCACGACCAGTTCGGCAAGATACCGCAGTCACCGGAGTTGCAGCAGCGCATCCTGCAGGCGGAACTTGACACGGTGGAGGAAAACCTCGAAGTCTTGCGGCAGCAGGGCAAGAACGTGTCGCGGGCGATGCTGAAAGGGCTGGAGAAGCGCAAGCACAACCTTGTGGCGAAGCTGGAGAAGGTGGAACACGCTATCAAGTCCCGCACGGATGATGTGGTGGACTTCAAGCAGATGGGCATCGACCACATCTTCATTGACGAGAGTCACCAGTTCAAGAACTTGACTTTCAACACCCGTCATGACCGTGTGGCGGGATTGGGAAACTCGGAAGGAAGCCAGAAGGCCCTGAATATGCTCTTTGCCATCCGTACCATACAGGAACGCACGGGCAAGGACTTGGGGGCTACGTTCCTTTCGGGCACGACCATTTCCAACAGTCTGACGGAACTGTACCTGCTCTTCAAATACCTGCGCCCCAACGAACTGGAACGGCAGGACATCCGCTGTTTCGATGCTTGGGCTGCCATCTTCGCCAAAAAGACGACCGATTTTGAGTTCAACGTAACGAACAATATCGTTCAGAAGGAGCGTTTTCGCTATTTCATCAAGGTGCCGGAGCTTGCCGCCTTCTACAACGAGATTACCGACTACCGCACGGCGGAGGATGTAGGTGTGGACAGACCAAACAAGAATGAGAGACTGCACCACATACCGCCCACACCGGAGCAGGAGGACTTCATACAGAAGCTGATGCAGTTTGCCAAAACCGGCGATGCCACTCTGCTTGGCAGGTTACCCCTGTCGGAAACGGAGGAAAAGGCGAAGATGCTCATCGCCACCGACTATGCGAGAAAGATGGCTCTTGATATGCGCATGATAGACCCGAACTACGAGGACCATCCCGACAACAAGGCAAGCCATTGTGCCAAGATGATTGCAGAGTATTACCACAAGTACGAGGCGCACAAGGGTACGCAGTTCGTGTTCTCCGACTTGGGGACATATCAGCCGGGGGAAGGATGGAACGTGTACAGCGAGATAAAACGCAAGTTGGTGGAGGATTACGGCATACCGGCAAGTGAGGTGCGCTTCATTCAGGAGTGTAAGACGGATAAGGCTCGTAAGGCGGTGATAGATGCCATGAACGCCGGGACGGTGCGCGTGCTGTTCGGCTCCACAAGTATGCTCGGAACGGGCGTGAATGCGCAGAAAAGATGTGTCGCCATCCATCACCTTGATACACCGTGGCGACCGTCCGACCTGCAACAGCGTGACGGACGGGGTGTTAGAGCCGGGAACGAGATTGCCAAGCATTTTGCCGAGAACAACGTGGATGTCATCATCTACGCGGTGGAAAAGTCGCTGGACAGCTACAAGTTCAATCTGCTGCACTGCAAGCAGACGTTCATATCGCAGCTCAAAAGTGGAGCGATGGGCGCACGTACCATCGACGAGGGAGCAATGGACGAAAAATCGGGTATGAACTTCTCGGAGTATATGGCGTTGCTCTCCGGCAATACCGACCTTTTGGATAAGGCGAAATTAGAGAAGCGTATCGCCTCGCTCGAAGGGGAACGCAAGTCGTTCAACAAGGGCAAGCGCGATTCGGAGTTCAAGCTGGAATCCAAGACGGGAGAACTGCGCAACAACACGGCTTTCATCGAAGCCATGACGGAAGACTGGAACCGTTTTCTTTCCGTTGTGCAGACTGATAAGGAAGGCAGCCGCCTTAATCTTGTCAAGGTGGACGGCGTGGATTCAACGGATGAGAAGGTCATCGGTAAGCGTTTGCAGGAAATCGCCAAGAACGCCACGACTGGTGGACTGTACAAGGCTGTCGGGGAACTTTACGGCTTTCCGATAAAGGTGGTCAGCGAGAGGACACTCAAAGAAGGTCTGGAGTTCACCGACAACCGCTTCGTGGTGGAGGGCAACTACAAGTACACCTACAACAACGGGCATCTGGCGATGGCAGACCCGATTGCTGCCGCACGAAACTTTCTGAACGCATTGGAGAGGATTCCGACCATCATCGACCAGTACAAGTCTAAGAACGAAGTGCTGGAAAAGGAGATTCCGCAGTTGCAGGAGATAGCGGGCAAGGTGTGGAAGAAGGAGGACGAGCTGAAACAGCTGAAGTCCGAACTCGCCGCACTGGACCGCAAGATACAGCTTGAGCTGGCTCCGGCTCAGGAAAACACGGAAGAGAACCGGCAAGGCAACGAGAAAAAACAGACGGAACAACAGCCGGAAAGCCCGCACGTGGACTTTGTACGCAGTCATTTAATTATAGGGAGACCCGGTTTATCGGAATCCAAAGGTGTAAAACTTTAATATCGAAGTCTTGACAGAAAAAGCCAGTGGTTGAATTTTTCACCACTGGCTTTAATTCTAATAATTTTTCAATCTAATATGACCGAATCTATAACGTTAAATCATAGATTATGTGTCTATTTGTGAAGAAAAGACGTATCTTTGTATCAAAATCAAATAAGCATAACAATGGAACCATCAATATACAGTTTTTCACTTTGTGCCGCACTGCCGTTGATGTTATTCTTCGGCTTTTATTTTTTGTTTGCAAAGACTCCTGAAAAGAAAATTTTCACGAATTATCTCCGCTCCCGACAGATGATGGGTATAGCTATGTTGCTGCTTTCAGCAAACTATTCGGTACATTTCTTCTTTGGTATCCGATTCAAAAATGCGGATTCTGCCATATTGATGAACATGTCCACATACTTTCTGTGCTACTCTCTGTTCAGTTCGGCATTGATAATGTTGCTTGATCGTTTTTACATTACCAAACGGCGTGTGTGGACACATATCATTTTATGGATTATATTTTCAACTTTTTCCGGAGTTGTATTGTTTCTGTTGCCAAGCGGAATCATGCAAAAAATCTCTTTATTTGCTTTAGCTGTCTGGTTAATCGCTTTTGGAGTCGTTTTAGCTCGAAGAGTCATAGTTGCATATCGTAGAGCCATTCGGATTTTCAATGAAACTCAAGCGGATGATATAGGCGCATATATCGAATGGCTTTCTATATTCACTTATTGGGCTGTTATCTTCGGTGTTGGATGCGGATTGCTGACATTCCTACCTGACAGATATGTGTATATCTGGGTGCTTTCATCAATCCCGTTCTACTGTTATCTTTTTCACTGTTATCAGAACTACCTCCTGTTCTATGAACAGGTAGAAAATGCGTTTGAGCAGGATATTCAATCAGAAGAAGAACTTCTGACAAATTCGGGAATTGAACCCGAAATGGTTTCAGAAGAAGTTCCTGAGTCCTATACAGAATTTATAGAGAAGGTTGACAACTGGATAAAGACAGACGGCTATGTCCAGCAGGGACTTACCATAAAAGAACTGTCCAAAATACTTTATACGAACCGTACCTATCTTTCCGCTTATATCAAGACTACGTATAAAATGACATTCCGCGAATGGATAACCAGTCTCAGGTTGGAGTATGCGAAAAACATACTGAAGGAGCATCCAGAAATCAATATACAGAAGCTGGCTGAGTCTTCTGGTTTTCTTTCCCAAAGTAACTTTATCAAATTATTTTCCGAGAAAGAAGGATGTACGCCTGCCAAATGGAAAAAATCAAATCGGGAATAAATTGTGTAGTAAAACAACATCGGAAAAGGTCACAGAAACCCATTTCCAAAAAGTGCTCAAACGACAAAAAAGTGCTAATTCGACAATTCAAAAAGTGCTAATTCGACAAAAAGATGCTCAAACGACATTATTTCTAAAATTTTACAGCAAAAGTTTTTCTAATCTTTTGGGCATAGAATGACATTTATTATCTTTGGAGAGGACAAAGATAATAAATGCAAGTTTATATGAGCAGAAAAATCACTTTTCTTACCTTGTTTCTGTGGCTGATGACGGTAACTTTTCCTGTCATTGCGCAGCAGAAAACAGACACGACCTACACCTTCCGCTTCGTTCCGCAGAAGGACATGTTCTACGTTCCTTGGAATGGCAATGACACTGAACTTGCCCGCCTGTTGGAATGTATTGAAAACAACAAAGCAACAATTCTTGACGGCAAGTTGCCGCTACTGGTTGACGGATACTGCAATTCGCTGGGCGGTGAAGCCGAGAACCTTGCCACGGCGAAGATCCGTGCCAACCGTGTGAAATCAGAACTGATTACACGCGCGAAAATCAAGGAAGAAAACTTCATTACCCACAATCATGCGACAGAGGGTGATTTTGTAATCGTGCGCCTAACGGTACCCGCAAAGGAAACAGCCGCGATGGATGCGGAAGCGGAAGCGCGACGCAGGGCAGAAGCCGAACGACTGGCAACCGAGAAGCGTGCCGAACAGGAACGGCGTGCCGAAGAGCAGCGCAAGGCGGAAGAAGCCCGACTTACCGCTGAAAAGGCAGAAGCCGAGAAAGCCGCTCTACAAAATACACTTGCCGGCACGCTGTCGGATCCTAAAATCACAAATGATTATCATCTCTTCCTGCGTGCCAACCTATTGCGCTGGGCTACCCTGACACCCGATTTAGGACTTGAATGGCGCATCTGTCCGTCATGGGGCATTGCCGTAAACGGCTCATGGACTTCTTGGACGTGGAGCGACAAGGACCGCCGCTATGCACTCTGGGAAGTGGCTCCGGAAATACGTTATTACATGGGTGAGAAGAAAACCTGGTATTTGGGTGCGATGTTCAAGGCCGGACAGTTCAACTACAAGCTCTCCGAAACAGGCAAGCAAGGCGACCTGATGGGTGGCGGCATCACCACTGGCTATCAGCTACGGCTGAACAAGGCACTGACGCTTGATTTCAACCTCGGCTTGGGCTACCTGAATGCCGATTTCGAAAAATATGAAGTCATCGATGGTGTGCGCGTACGCTGCGGCAACGAGACAAAAAATTGGTGTGGCCCCATCAACGCCGGTGTGACATTGGTATGGAAGTTATTCTAATACGGAGGAATAGAGTATGAAAGCAAGACAATATATAAATATGGTAGGAATGGCAGCTGCCGTGCTGCTCTCTTCCTGCGTGAAGGACACGCTTTATGACACGCCGCATCCCGACTATGGGAAGATTGCGGTGACAGCCGACTGGTCGGCACGCGGTGAGGGTATCAACATACCTGCCACGTGGACGGTCACCATGGGCGACTATACGGGTACGGAAACTTCCGCCACCCATGCCCCCGACCATCTGTTTGCTCCAGGCAGCTACACCCTTGCGGTGTGGAACCCAGCTGAAGGAATCACGGTAAATGGTACCACCGCCACCATTGCCGCAGCCACGGGAAACCGGGCAGGCACGGATGCCTTTGTAAACAATGCCCCGGGATGGTTCTTCACCTATACGAAACAGGTGAGCATCGAGAAAGACAAGGACTATCCGCTGACCGCCGCAATGAAGCAGCAGGTACGCGAACTGACACTTATCATCAAACCGACGGGTGATGCCGCCGGACGCATCACGGAGATTGTTGCCCATCTGACGGGTGCAGCCAGAACACTCGATTTCGCTACCGATACCTACGGAGCCGCTTCAAACGTCGTGCTGCCCTTCACCAAGATAATCGAAGGTGACGATGCCGGCAAATGGAAAGCCACGGTGCGGTTGCTGGGTGTGACTGGCACGGAACAACTGCTGACGGCTGAAATCCGCTATGCTGACGGCAACCCGACCCCCACCACGCTGAAAAGCGACCTCACAGAAGCTCTCAAGGAGTTCAACACAAGAAAGGGCAAATCGCTGACCCTCGGCGGAACGCTGGTTGAGACTCCCGAAGGCATGGAAGTGGACGGAGCCGAAATCAACGGCTGGGAAGAAGTGAAAGGTGATGATGTAAATGCTGATTTGTAAATAATAAAATTATAGATATAATGAAGACAAGATTTTTTGCACTTGCAGCGCTCGCCCTCGCACTTGTAGCCTGCAACAACGACAACGAGAACCTGAACGGTGACCCCGTGGCCGCCCAGTTTACCGCCAACATCGCCCCCGCCAACATCGCCCCCGCCACCCGCGCCAGCGGAACCACCTGGACTGGCGGCGACCGTATCGGCATCACCGACATCGGCAACGATTCCCAGTACGGCAACGTGCCTTTCATCCTGAAAAACGGGAAATTTGAGGCAGAAGGAAAGGTTATCTATATCGAAGATACAAAGACCC
>ENA-ORSO01001739-ORSO01001739.1-human-gut-metagenome-genome-assembly--contig:-NODE-1739-length-12000-cov-37.157388_pt1 | contig 12000 bp, 7 predicted proteins | sample MGYA00241902_ERZ509168 | MGnify/ENA primary metagenome ERZ509168 (study PRJEB26280, sample SAMEA2338806) | human gut metagenome | biome: human gut; feature: human-associated habitat; material: faeces... | reverse complement strand
AAGGAGGCTGGATGGTTTTTTCTTTGTTTTATGCTGAAAAACATATTTCCAGAAGAAAAGAGAAGCTTTATAACGCGGAAATAATACTAAAAATATTATTTGGAAGTAGAATAAAGGAATGTTTCGCAGTTTTTGTGTAGATTTGCAGTTATTGGTAGCACTCAATGCTATTAATATATATATAATATAATAGGTATATATAAGGACAGATTAAAACAAACTAAAGAGATATGCGCATGAAACGTTTTTTACTTGCCGTATGTGTAACTAGCAGTATGATGATTTTGGGCAGTTGCGCCCACTCCACTTTGGGCCAGATGGTGGGTAGTGACAGAGACGAACATGGATGTATTGGATCGGCTGGCTATACTTGGAGTTATGCGTTGCACGACTGTGTGAGACTTTGGGAGGCTGGCACAAGATTTGATGCGGGTCCTGAGCAAGTATTTTTAATCTATAGTCCAGACTCTACATTCGCTGAGATTTTTCCTTCAAATGGGAAATCGGTGCTTTGCCGAAGGGTGAAAAACCTGAATATATGGCGAAAGAAAAAAGGCGATGAAGAGGTATCGATACGAAATGGCGTGACCTGCGTAAAGATAAATAACTTCAACTATACGCGGAGCAACGATTAGCAAACCTGTGACTTTCACAGGGTAAAAGACATTATATACATCTTAGAAGGAAAGCTTACTCTGACATAGGATCAAACATACTAGCCTATATCGTTAGGCTTTTCTTGATAGGATATTTATTGGCATAGGAAAGAATTTGAGCTGCACCATGCACAGAAAAGTGGGACAGTGCACGCCTCACGGCGGGCACTGCCCCTTCGTCATTTACCTAAAAAACACTATTACCTTATAGCTTGTTGATTTATTTACAATGCAAAAGTAAAATTTATTTTGAACTAGGACAAATAAATTAGACAAAACGCGCTTTTTCATCGACGAAATGGATTTTTTGTCACGTAAGACGGGAACAGACTATACATTATCTCACTTTGAGATTCTTTTGAGAGCTTTCTGCTTATATGAATAGAGCAGTTATCGAACTTCGTATTTTCCGTCCACAGATACACGTCATCGTGTGCTAAAGACTAAAATCTTGTTTGCAAAGACGATTATCGGTAGAAACCAAAAGCTCCCCGCTTTTTGATTTTCTCAAAGCGGGGAGCTACTTACATTAAGGGGGAATGTCCAAAGAGGACAGGGATTCAAGGATTTTACTGTTCTTTGGCTACACCGATAACAACGCGGTTGGAATCGTTATCAGAATAAGGCTGAACGGTGTCGCCCTTATAGCCAGAGGTGAGGCGTGAAGCAGGGATGCCATATTTTTCAGTTAGAAGCTTAGCTACGCGTGCAGCACGCTTTTCTGAAATATTGCGATTGATTTCAGCGTTACCCGTACCAGCATCGGCATAACCCATGATTTCTGCTTTGGCAGTGGGGTGATCTTTCATCCACTGTGCAAACTCCTTAACCTTTGCTTCTTCAGAAGTACGTACTGCCGATGAGCCAATAGTGAAGAATATTTCAGCTTTTGTCTCGGCGAGCTGCTTGGGCGCAGGAGTTTCGGGTTTAGGCTCAGGCTTCACTTCAGGAGCGGGCTCGGGTTTGGGTTCATCTACTACGGGGCGTGCGGGCTCGGGAGCTGGAAGCACTACAGGAGTAGAAGCAGCCTTGCTACGGCCGAATTTAAAGTTTACACCGAGAAGAGCTTGTACTTGCCAATCGCCATGACCATTGAGTTTAGAGTTGAAACGATCGTGGAGGTTGTTTGCTGTGACTTCAAGATTGATACCTACAAGAGGAGTTACTTCATAGTCGAGCTGCATGCCTACACGGAAATTGTGTACAAGGCGATCGTCGTCCCAGCGAAGATTGAGGTTTTTCTCTGCTGCGCTGGGTGCGAGGCCATTCATGTCATCGTTGTCCCAAGCATAGCCGAGACCCACACCTCCGATAAGGTATGCATTAACTGCATGATGCTTGTTGGGAGCAATGGCGTTGCAGAGGTTGAACATAAGATCAACGTTGGAGGTGACAAACTTGTAATCGTATGTCTTATTCTGGCTCTTTAGTCCACCCTTTTCGTTGATACCGCTCACATGAAGACGCGCGCCTACTACGGGTGTGAACATACCTCCTACACTAACAGCTCCGATGGGAGTGATGAGCTTAGATGCCTTGTAGTTGGTAAACGTTACCTGGCCGCCACCCTGCACTCCTACGAATACGTAGGGATAGTCTGCCTTACTCTTGGTACTCTCGGTTTGCGCGAGAGCGGTTTGTGTGGCTGTTCCCGCGAGAAGGAACGCAGCCAACATGGTTTTCAGGTTGAGCATACTTTTATATTTTATTTATATTTTCGACCACAAAGATACAAAAAGATTTTAAAGGAAATCATTGCATCGTAATTAATTTTGATCATACGCATGTTTGGGATAGTCGATGGTATAGTGTAGTCCACGACTTTCCTTGCGCTCGAGTGCTTGGCGTGTGATGAGATATCCCACGTTAATCATGTTGCGTAGTTCGCAGATATCGCGTGTGGCCTTGACGTTTTTGTAGAGGTTTTCGGTCTCTTCGTAGAGCAAATCGAGACGTGTCCATGCGCGCTTGAGGCGGAGGTCAGAGCGTACGATGCCTACGTAGGCAGACATAACTTGTTCCACTTCCTTGACATCTTGCGCGATGAGCACTTTTTCTTCGTTGCTCATGGTGCCACTATCGTTCCATTCGGGCACGCTGTCATTGAATGAGTAGTCATCGATATGCTCGATGGAATGTTTGGCAGCTGTGTCGGCATAGACTACGGCTTCGATGAGAGAGTTAGAAGCAAGGCGGTTGCCACCATGGAGGCCAGTACATGAGCATTCGCCGATGGCATAGAGTCGATGGATAGAAGAGCATGCATTGAGATCGACCTTGATGCCTCCGCAGAGATAGTGGGCACAGGGTACTACGGGGATGTACTGCTTCGTAATGTCAATACCGATGGAAAGGCACTTCTGATAGATATTGGGGAAGTGGTGCTTTGTTTCCTCGGGATCTTTGTGTGTAACGTCGAGACATACGTGGTCGAGGCCATGGATTTTCATTTCTTTATCAATGGCGCGAGCCACAATATCGCGTGGTGCGAGCGAGAGACGCTTGTCGTACTTTTGCATAAATTCCTCTCCGTTGGGCAGACGTAGAATGCCTCCATAGCCACGCATAGCCTCGGTGATGAGGTAGGCTGGATGTTTCTCTCGGGGATTGTAGAGTGCTGTGGGGTGGAATTGAATAAACTCCATGCCCTCAACGGTGGCTTTTGCGCGATAGGCCATGGCAATGCCGTCGCCAGTAGCAATCTCGGGATTGGTGGTAGTAGCGTATACCGCACCGCAACCGCCAGTGCAGAGCACTGTGACGCGCGAGAGGAAAGTGTCAATTTTCTGAGTATCGGGGTCGAGGATATAGGCTCCGTAGCATTCTATGTCGGGAGTGCGTCGGGTCACCTCCACTCCAAGGTGGTGCTGGGTGATGATTTCCACGGCAAAGTGGTTTTCGAGCACGGTGATATTAGGATGATGACGCACTGCTTCGATGAGTCCGCGCTGTATTTCATAGCCTGTATCGTCGGCATGGTGGAGTATGCGAAATTCGGAGTGTCCTCCCTCTCGATGGAGATCGAAGGAACCATCTTTGGTCTTATCGAAATTAACACCCCACTTAACAAGACGTTCTATGCCCGCGGGAGCCATCTTGACCACTTGCTCTACGGCGCGAGGGTCGGAGATATAGTCGCCGGCCACCATGGTGTCGTGTATATGTTTTTGGAAGTTGTCTACCTTCAGATTTGTGACAGAGGCCACGCCGCCTTGCGCTTTTGCGGTGTTGGCTTCTTCGATGGAAGACTTGCATACGAGAGCCACCTTACCTTTGCCCGAGGCGGCTACTTGGAGGGCATAACTCATTCCGGCCACACCGGAACCAATTATCAAAAAATCGAATTTGCGTATCATATGCTTACACTGATTTGGACGCGAATTTACACAATTGTTTTTGAAAAGTCAGTTTGTGTGCTTATAAATGCCTATTTTTGCATGACAGGATGTAGAAAAACGCCCATTGAAGCGCTATGTGTGCAAGAATTGGGTTCTCGCTGACCAACACCGACAGGGCTAGACAAATTCCCATAAGAGGATGGGCTTCTCCCAAGGGGAGCATCCGAAAAAGGTATAACCAATAACACTCATTAATATATACAATGAACAAGTTCAAAGTACTTTGGCTATTGTTTGTGGCACTTCTTGCAGTGCCGACAATAGCTCAGCAGATTCCGAATCTGCCCATCGACAAGGATGTGCGCATGGGTAAACTCCCCAACGGGCTTACTTACTACATCCGTCACAACAATTTACCTGAGAAACGTGCAAACTTCTACATTGCCCAGAAGGTGGGTTCTGTACAGGAGGAAGAGAGCCAACGCGGACTGGCTCACTTTCTAGAACACATGTGTTTCAACGGGACGAAGAATTTCCCTGACAATTCGCTGATTAAATTCTGTGAGAAGATTGGTGTGAAGTTTGGTGAGAACCTCAACGCATATACCTCTACGGATGAGACGGTGTACAACATCGACGATGTGCCCGTGACCGAAGCCAACGTGGACTCTTGTCTTTTGATTCTGCACGATTGGGCCGATGATCTTACGCTTGACCCCAAGGAAATAGACAAAGAGCGTGGTGTGATTCACGAGGAATGGCGTATGCGTAGCAGTGCCTCAGGTCGTATGTTCGAGCGCAACTTGGCTACACTCTATCCGGGCTCGCGCTATGGACACCGTTACCCCATCGGACTAATGAGCGTGGTAGACAATTTTAAGCCCAAAGAACTGCGCGACTATTATGAGAAATGGTATCGCCCCGACTTGCAAGGTATTGTCATCGTGGGCGATATTGACGTAGACAAGGTGGAAGCTAAGGTGAAGGCGCTCTTCTCGCCTATCGTAATGCCCGCCAACGCTGCAAAGTATGAACATTATCCTGTGCCCAACAACGATGAGCCTATCTTCGTAATTGATAAGGACAAGGAACAGTCGATAGGCTTGATTGAGGTGATGTTTAAGCACGAGCCTCTGCCCGCAGAGTATCGTAACACACAAGCCTACTTGAGTTTGAATCTACTCACTTCATTAGCTGGAAGCGTATTTAACGCACGCCTTAACGAACTGGCTCAGAAGCCCGATTGTCCTTTCAATGGTGCTCAATGTGGCGATGACAACTACATTATCTCTAAGACAATGGATGCCTTTAGCATCTACATCATGCCGAAGCCAGGCCAGGATGCAGAAGCCTTGCAGATGGTAATGCAGGAGGTAAAGCGTGCTGCAGAATTTGGATTCACCTCTACAGAGGTAAACCGCGCTGCCGATGACTTTATGAGTTCATGGGAGAGCCTTTATAATAACCGCGACAAGCAGAAGAATAGCTACTTCGTAAATCAGTATGTACGTGGTTTCCTCGATGGCACCCCAATCTCAAGTATCGAAGACTTGTATAATATGTACAAGATGATGGAGGAGCAGGCCAAACAAGCCAAGATGCTCACACCAGCCATCAGCAATGTATTCAAGACGTACACGGCTAGCACCGACACCAACTTCGTATGTCTGGCCATGTATCCTGAGAAAGAGGGTGTAAAGGTGCCCACTATCGACGAGTTTAAACAAGCCTTGGCCAAAGCTAAAGCAGCTAAGGTAGAAGCATACGTTGATAATGTAAAGAACGATCCGCTCATCCCTACACTGCCTAAGAAGGGAAAGATTAAGAAAGAAGAGAAAGCCGACTTCGGCTACACTTGCTGGACACTGCAAAACGGTGCTCGCGTATTCTTCAAGCAAACCGACTTTAACAACTCGGAAGTGCAGTTTGAAGCCATGAGTTTCGGCGGCAACAGCAAGATGCCTGCCAACGAACAGGTAAACGAGAAGCTCCTCTCGCAAGTGATGAACTCTACAGGTCTAGGCAACTTTACTAGCACGGAGTTGGAGAAGAAACTCGCTGGCAAGCAAGTGTCGTGCGACATCAATGTGAGCGAGATTGGCGAAAGCCTCAGCGGATCTTCTACACCCAAAGATTTGCGCACGTTGTTTGAACTAATATACCTCCACTTCCAAACTCCCTGCAACGACATCGACTCCTATAATAATACGCTCTCATACCTAAAGACATCATTGGCCAATGCTGAAAAACAACCCATGAAGGCCTTTAGCGATTCGATTACTTGTACACTCTATGGCCACAATCCTCTACGTAGCACGCTGAAGCTCAAAGACCTTGACCAAGCTAATTATGAGACAATGAAGAAGCTCTACGCCGACCGTTTCAATGCGGGTGGCGACTTCGATTTCTTCTTTACAGGTGCCTTCAATGTGGATTCGCTCCGTGCCTTTACCGAGCAATATATCGCTCCGCTCAAGGCGGTGAAGAAACGTGAGAGCTACACCGACCGCCACATTGACTTTGCCAAGGGAACTATCGACAACAACTTCTTGCGCCAGATGGAAACACCACAAGCCATCCTCGTACAGGTATGGACGGGTGAACATGATTACTCTATGAAAGATGCAGCCATCGTGAATGCACTTGGCGAGATACTAACACAACGCTACTTGAAGAGCATTCGCGAAGACGCTGGCATTGCTTACAGCGTGGGAGCCAGTGGCGACCTCTCTTATGGCCTGCGCGACCAATATATTCTTCAGATTCAGTGTCCTGTGAAGCCAGCGAAACTCGATTCTGCCCTTTTGCTGATGAAGCAAGGAATTGACGATATTGCTGCCAAGGGCGTAACTGCCGAAGAACTCGACAAGGTGATTACCTTCAACCTAAAAGACTTTGCTGACAGCCAGAAAAAGAATGGTTATTGGATGAATCTTATCGAAATGAAGACTCGCTGGAACAAGGATGAACGCACGGGTTATGAAAATGTGCTCAAGAGTTTGACCTCAAAGGATATTCAGGACTTCGTCAACAACGTACTGCTGAAGCAGCACAACCGCATCACTGTGTCAATGCGTCCGACAGATTTTACTGAAAAGGACGGAGCGAAGTAATCAATTTTCCCTCTCTCCCACTCCGCTATAAATAATGCTGCGGGCTGAAACTCTCCGATGAGAGTTTCAGCCCGCAGTTTCTTTACTTCATCACTTTTTTGCATAGGCAGCATTATACACAAAGTGGTAATTGAACAACGTATCACCATTACGACTTTTGCACGACTTATTGGCCTTAAACGTCCAAATGCTTACCGTATATTCAGCAGTATGAGCCTTGATACTGCACTATTGTTACGCATTTCAAGAGAACTCCATTATGTCTTTTTCAAGCATTTTAGCCAAATGCTTGAAAAGTAAACTTGTATCGCATTTGATACATGTATCAAGTACGAGACGCTTTTTCTTCTATTTTCTTTCTTCGCCTATTATTTTTGCACGATACAAACTCAACTTTCGGATTTAGAATGGACGGGCTGAATTATCGTGCAAGTCGAATGCAATCAAGCTTGCTTGAATTGCTGAGACGCAGCCGATAATGATGATAAAAGCCCAATGAATTCCTTAGCAATTTCATACGTAACACTTCATCTTACCATCAGCGAACGAAGCTATTACCGTCGCTGGATGAGCATCATTTGCTCTGCCGCTGCCGTTCGGTAGCTTTACCGCTGCCGTCCGGTAGAGCTACCACTGCCGTCCGGTAGAGCTACCGCTGCCGTTCGGTAGAGCTACCGCTGCCGTCCGGTAGAGCAAAGAATCCTCATTTCAAGATGGACATACGATGATTTCGGAACAGAACGATAAGCAATCAAGCTTGCTTGCATTGCTGAGACGCAGTCGATAATGATGATAAAAACCCAATGCCGCTCATACTAAATCCGAAACTTAAATACTAAAAATAACGCAACAGACCATCTCTACAACTTTCCAATCATCATAAAATGTCGTTCTTGACAACTCCAGTAGTATATATTATTCAAGTTCGGATTTAGTCAAGACGGGCTGAATTATCGGCTGCACCTCAGCAATTCAAGCAAGCTTGATTGCGTTCGGTTTGCGATAATTCAGCCCGTCCATACTAAATCCGGAACTTAAATACTTAATATTCTCTCGCAGATAGAATGCGTGTCTAATCCTACGATTTGACGCAACTCTTCAACAGTTCCATGCTCTATAAAATGATCGGGCAGCCCAAGACGTATCACCTCGGGGCTATAACCATGGTCATCCATCCATTCAAGCACGGCAGATCCCATGCCTCCCACGCGCGATCCGTCTTCGATGGTGAAGATATGCTGAAAACGTTGGGCAATGATGGTGAGCATCATCTCGTCGAGCGGTTTGAGGAAGCGCAAGTCGTAGTGGGCAATACTAAGGCCGGGCTTCTGAGCTTCGGCTTGGCGAATGGCTTCTGCAGCCGTGGTGCCGATAGGCCCTAACGTAATGACGGCTATATCACGGCCTTCCTTCAACACGCGTCCCTTGCCCACTGGCACTTCCTCGAGCGGACAACGCCAGTCGACTAACGAACCACGACCCCGCGGATAGCGTATCACGAATGTACCCTTACCCGGAAGTTGCGCCGTGTACATTAGGCGGCGAAGTTCTGCCTCGTCGTAGGGCGAAGCAATGGTGAGGTTGGGTACGGGCCGAAGAGCAGCAAGGTCGAAAGCACCATGGTGTGTGGGTCCGTCCTCACCCACCAATCCAGCTCTATCCAGACAGAGCACCACAGGTAGATTGAGCAATGCGGCATCGTGAATCACATTGTCGTAGGCACGCTGAGCAAAGGCGGAATAAATGTTGCAAAATGGTTGCAGTCCTTCCTTGGCCATACCTGCCGAGAAAGTTACAGCATGTCCCTCGGCAATGCCTACATCGAAAGCACGATCGGGCATGGCCTTCATCAAAATGTTCATACTGCAACCAGTAGGCATAGCGGGGGTAACACCCACGATGCGTTCATTGGCCTGGGCTAATTCAAGGAGCGTCTCGCCAAACACGTCTTGAAACTTAGGCGGCTGCGGCTCTGATGGCTTCTCGATGATGCGCTCTCCACTCTCGACGCAGAATTTTCCCGGTGCATGCCATATCGTGGCATTCTCCATGGCGGGTTTATAGCCCATGCCCTTGTGGGTATGGATATGGAGGAGTTTGGGCCCCTTCATGTCTTTTATCTCGGTGAGAATGCGCACGAGTTCTATCACGTTGTGCCCATTCGTGGGGCCAAAATAGCGTATATTCATCCCCTCGAAGATATTTTGCTGATTGGCCAAGAGCGACTTCACGGAATTATTGAAGCGAAGCACGGCTTGCCTGCGGCTTTCGTTGAGCACACCCCACTCGGTGAGTTTCTGCGAGATGCGGAAACGCATGCGGTTGTACCAGTTGCTCGTGTGCAGATGGAGCAGATATTCCTTCATTCCGCCCACAGCTCTATCGATGCTCATGTGGTTGTCATTGAGAATAATGAGCATATTGTTGGGCGTATCGGACACGTTGTTGAGCCCCTCAAAAGCCAATCCGCCGCTCATCGATCCATCGCCAATGAGTGCCACCACGTGGCGGTCATTCTCGCCCTTCTTCACAGCAGCAAGCGACATGCCGAGGGCTGCCGAGATGGAGTTGGAAGCATGGCCACAGGCAAAGGTGTCGTACTCGCTCTCTTCAGGCGAGGGGAAAGGACGTATGCCATGGAGCTTACGATTGGTGTGGAAGGCATCGCGTCGGCCGGTGAGAATCTTGTGGCCGTAGGCTTGATGTCCCACATCCCATACGATGCGATCGTAGGGTGTGTTGAACACGTAGTGCATGGCCACGGTAATCTCTACCGTGCCCAGACTCGAAGCGAAATGGCCAGGATTGTCGGCCAATTCGTTGATAATGTCGCGGCGCAATTCATCACATACGGCGGGCAACTCGTCTACACGAAGCTTGCGAAGATCGGTAGGCGAGTTGATATGTTGCAGATATTTAAAGGAGTTGTCCTGTTCCATTCTTTATCATAAGAAATTAAAGTTTTCTCTAAAGAAAGTCGTTTCCTTATCTCGAGGGCATGTGGTTGGGAATACTCATCTTAATTTCGGATTTAGTTCCAAACGGGCTGAATTATCACAAACCGAACGGAATCAAGCTTGCTTGAATTGCTGAGGTGCAGCCGATAATGCACGGGCTGAAAGCCCAACAAGCGCATAGCCCAGGGCAAGCGAAGCGACACCCTGGGTTACGGATTGCCATAGTATTGACGCCCTGTAAGGGCAAAAGCATTCAATGTTGGAAATAGATATAAAGCTTCTGCCCTTTCAGGGCGTCACTAACGAACGTGCTTTGACCCAGGGTGTCGCTTCGCTTGCCCTGGGCTATGCGCTCCATTGGGCTTTCAGCCCGCCCTTGCTAAATCCGAAACTTCAGTAAGAAAGCTTCGCTATGCGCGCTATCCCCCAGCTATGAATAGGGACAACGCGTATAGCGAAGCAAATTTAGCACATTTTTATGAACTGCGCTCTATTCTTATGGATAAAAGCAACTCTTACACCGTTTCGAGGGCCTGACTGAGGTCGGCAATGATGTCGTCGATGTGCTCAATACCAATGCTCAAACGCACGGTAGATGGGGTAATGTGTTGCTGAGCCAACTCCTCGGGAGTCATCTGAGAGTGTGTTGTGGTATAGGGATGTATCACGAGGCTCTTTACATCGGCCACATTGGCCAAGAGCGAGAATATCTTCAGATTGTCAATGAAGCGCCATGCCTCTTCCTGGCCACCCTTAATTTCGAAAGTGAAGATGCTACCACCGCCATTGGGGAAGTATTTCTCATAGAGAGCGTGGTCGGGGTGTGAGGGCAGAGAGGGATGGTTAACCTTGGCCACCTTGGGATGATTGGCCAAGAACTTCACCACTTTGAGCGCATTCTCTACATGACGCTCTACGCGGAGTGAAAGCGTCTCCAGACCTTGCAAAAGGATGAATGCATTGAAGGGGGAAATTGTAGCACCCGTATCGCGAAGCACTACGGCACGAATACGTGTAACGAAGGCTGCCTTGCCTGCTACATCTGCAAACACGGCTCCGTGGTATGAGGGGTCGGGCTTTGCTAGTGTGGGGAACTTATCGGCATTTGCCTTCCAGTCGAATGTGCCACCATCAACGATTATGCCGCCAAGACTGGAACCATGACCACCAATAAACTTCGTGGCAGAATGTACTACAATGTCGGCTCCATGTTCAATAGGACGAATAAGGAAGGGAGTGCCAAAGGTATTGTCGACAATGAAGGGGATGTTATGGCGATGAGCCACTTCGGCCACAGCTTCGAGGTTGGTTACATCGGAATTGGGATTACCAAAGGTTTCGGCATAGACCACCTTCGTATTGGGTTGAATTGCCGCCTCGAGTGCTTCGACATCATTGACATTGACAATCGTATTTGTGACACCTTGCGAAGCGAGCGTATGAGTAATGAGGTTGAACGAACCCCCATAAAGATTGTCGGCTGCTACGATATGGTCGCCCACACCTACAATGTTTTGCAAAGCATAGGTCACTGCTGCAGCACCACTGGCTACGGCCAATCCGGCTACACCGCCTTCAAGAGCTGCAACGCGGTCTTCAAACACTTCCTGCGTAGAGTTGGTCAGACGACCGTAGATATTGCCTGCATCGCGAAGACTGAAACGATCGGCTGCATGCTGTGAGTTGCGAAATACGTACGAAGTGGTCTGATAGATAGGTACGGCACGGGCATCGGTTGCGGGATCGGGCTGTTCCTGACCTACATGTACTTGGAGGGTCTCAAAATGGTAGTGCTTGTTGTCGCTCATAGTCTGTATCGTTTTTGTTGTTATTATTCAATCCTGAAGTTTCGGATTCAGCAAGGGCGGGCTGAAAGCCCAGTGGAGCGCATAGCCCAGGGCAAGCGAAGCGACACCCTGGGTCAAAGCACGTTCGT
>ENA-ORSO01001728-ORSO01001728.1-human-gut-metagenome-genome-assembly--contig:-NODE-1728-length-12094-cov-19.353185_pt1 | contig 12094 bp, 10 predicted proteins | sample MGYA00241902_ERZ509168 | MGnify/ENA primary metagenome ERZ509168 (study PRJEB26280, sample SAMEA2338806) | human gut metagenome | biome: human gut; feature: human-associated habitat; material: faeces... | reverse complement strand
TATCATTGGTAAGGTACAAGCCTGTGCAGGATTCCTCCGCCAGGTAGCAGGACCAGCTGCGCGGTGCGAACTTACGCACCAGCGCCTCCCAGAAAGCGGGCTGCGGGCCATCTGCAGATATATACTTGATAAAGAGCTGTCCTTTGCCGTCGAACTGGATTTTTTCAACGCTGGAGCGGAGTTCAAAGGTCTGGATGCCGGCACCCTCAGCGATGAAGCCGAGCCAGCCGCAGCCAAAGGCAGTTTTCGGTTTGCGCTCATCCTTGCGCGTCCAGCGCTTGAGCTTTTTAAAGAGGTTTGCCAGCTCCTCTTGAGGACCATAAACGTATAAATTTGTGTAACAATAATTTGCCATATAAGAATCATCCTTTCTTTAAAACACTTAAATAGGCTAGAAAAAGGCAATAAAAAAGCCATTATAGAGAATTTTGGGTACACCAATGGCGTACACTCTTCAATTCTTATAATGACACATTATAATCCCTATATGAACAAATTGTAGCTAGCGTTTTAAACGCTGTATATATTGTACGATTAAATATTAGGAATGTCAAGGAAGTTTTTCAGAAAATTGTACTTCCATTACTCTGCACCACTTGCACCACTTGAACCACTTCATGTGGTGCAAAAAGAAAAAATGCCCCACTATCCCTAATATATATCCCTGTAAACAAAGTCTTCGTAATGGTTCAAATCCTTTATTCTATAGTATTTACAGCTATTTTAAGGCTCTTTTATTTATATTATATTAAAATCTTCGCCCCCCTCATTTTTTAGCAAAAAGGCTGAAAAAAGTGGTGCAACCGGTGCAAGTGGTGCAAAACCATAAAGCAAAAGCTTTTTTCACAACCTCAACAAAAAAATGGCTGAAGCAAAACGCTCCAGCCACCAAAACCTAATTGTACGGATAGCTCAAAACACAATATAATTCGCTTTCATCTAGTTAACTTTTAAATCTTTGGTGATATTTATCTTGTTAAATATCTTTTTCTTCAAAGTTGGTCCGCCTGTTTTCAAATCATATTCTGCTTCAATATCGGTATCATATGCGCAGGTATCTGAAATTATAATATCTCTGTCAATGTATACCAAAAATTACTCACCATACAAATTACTACCAATAAAGATTTTACACATTTTTACCGTCCAACAGCTCCGCTACCTCCACCTCCAAGGCCTCTGCAATACTCAAAAGCACAGGCAGGCTTGGAATCCGCTTGCCGTTTTCTATTTTGCTCAGATATTGGGAAGAAATAGACACCTTAATAGCAAAATCTGTTTGGTTAATACCTTTTACCTGGCGATAATATCTGATTTTCGCACCCATTTTGCGATACACAAGCTCCGCCATATTATCTACCATCTAAAAACCCCCTTTATTATATTATGCCACCAATAGTATTTTTCAGCTTAACTTCATAGGCTCATAATACCCTATTAGTTCAAGTTCTTCACCAGAACCTGTATATAGTTTAGACTATTTGACAAAAGAAATCCGTGCCAAGCATAGCACGTTTTTGCACCTGCAGGCACAAAAAAGAAGAACGCCTACGCGTCCTCTCCAAAAATCTTATGTTATAATAAGGAATAATCCTTCACATCTGCAAAATAAATGTGAACGCCTTGACTTTATTATCTGCTCATATGATAATAATAGTGTGAGAAGAAATTGTTTATCTTTCAAGACTGCCGCGAAGGCAGCCAATTTACAGAAAGCGGTGATACCATGATTTTTAAATTTGAAGCACAAGCCCCCAAAATTGATGAAAAGGCCTATGCCTTTAATACTGCCACCCTGATTGGTAAGGTTGAGCTTAAAGAGTACGCCAGCGTTTGGCCCGGCGTTACTATCCGCGGCGATGTTAACCGCATCGAGGTTGGCCGCTACAGCAATATCCAGGACAACAGCGTGCTGCACGTTGCTGATAAATACGCCTGCATCGTAGGCGATTATGTAACCGTAGGCCACTGTGCTCTGCTGCATGCCTGCACCGTTGAGGACCACTGCCTCATCGGCATGCATTCTACCGTACTTGACGGCGCTGTAATCGGCCACGGCTCTATCGTTGCTGCCGGTGCCGTTGTAACCAAGGGCACCATCGTACCGCCGAATTCCCTGGTTGCCGGCATTCCTGCCAAGGTTATCAAAACATTGGACGAAAAAGGCATTGCTGCTATCCACGCTCAGGCTCTGAAATACAAAACATTGTGGACCGAACGCTACGGCCTGCTGCCTGACAATGACGGCGAACGCTACCACGGCGAGCAAATCGTTTAATTATCAAAAAACAGAAGCCTGACAATGTCCTCTGATTAAGATAATGCGTAAAAATTTTTAATCAGGTCACGCTTCGCTATAATGTGCAAAACAAAATCCCGTTACCAGGTACAGGCCTGTTAACGGGATTTTTTGCTGCAGGTATGCGCTTACGCTACTAACCAAGAAAGCCATCTCTGCAATTCTTCAGAAGAACAGAGATGGCTTTAATTATTGAATAAAATTTTTATCAGTTACCTTCAACAGCAACTGCTTTTTTGGCCGGGCAAACAATTGCAGCAATAGCATAAGCAGCAATGCATACCAGCCATTCCATATATATTACGTTCGGGAAAATGCGTACTGCCGGAGTAAGCTGCCACAGCACCAGCAGCACCAAACCTGCCAGCAAAGTCCAAAAGCCTGCGGCTTTAGAAGCATACTGCGGGAAGAACAGCGCTACGATTACGATAACACTGAAGGCAGCAGTCAGGGACAGACCGATCATAATCGTACCCAAAATGCTGGATACGCTCATAGCAAGTCCCAACGTAAGAATACCGCTGATAATAATGCAGGCACGTGTCATCAGCAGCTGACGCTCCTGGTCGCACTGCGGATTGATGAAGCGCTTATAGATATCGCTGGAGAACAGGGTACCGGCGCTAAGCAGCAGATTGCAGGCGGTAGATACATCTGCAGCCCACAGAGCTGCCAGCGTAACACCTGCTAACACCGGCTGCAGGCCTACGATAACCTGCGGCAGCGCCAGTGCAGCCTGCGCATCAGGATACATAGCCTTGGCAACAAGACCAAGGAAGGCAGCCAGAACGCCTACCGGCAGCATCAGAATGCCACCCCAGACGAAGCCCTTCTTAGCAGTTGCAGCGTCTTTAGCGCCTAAAGAAATCTGCAGAATACTTTGCAGAGAGAGATTTACGGTAATAAGGGTTACAACCCAGCTGGTGATGGTTACAGGGCCAACACCTTCAATGAAGCTGAACCAGGGCACATTAGCCGGCAAAGCAGCAGCCAGATGATCCATGCTGCCGATTTTTTTGAATTGAATAATCGTTGCCGCAAAAATGCCAACGTAAATCAGGATAATATTCAATACATTAGATAAGGATGCAGACCACATACCACCAATAAAGGTAATACCGATAAAGGTGATGGCACTGACAATCATACCGGTATGGAAATCAAAGATATCCGGCAGAATTGCGTGCAGAATACTGCCACCCGCAATATATTGCAGACTGATGATTACCAACTGAATAACAATCTGGCAGAAAACGCCCAAGATTACCGCGCCCTTGGTATGATGGCGTTCAATAAGCTCGGTGATAGTTGTAATGTTCTGTTCACGATATTTTTTAGCCATGAACAACCCCATAACAATCGCACCCAAAGCCCAGGCAATCGTATACCAGCCGGCACTCAGACCAACACGGAAGGCGTGCTCGGAAACACCGATAGTCGACGCACCGCCGACAGCCAGACCGATGATAGTAACACAAATCAAAGGCGCAGAAAGTCTGCGTCCCGCAAGAGCAAAGTTTTCGTTATTGCCTTCACTACGTTTTTTTGCATACCAACTGATAGCGAACAAAGCAACAATGTACAATATTAAGATGACTAAAGAAACAGGCACAAAAAATCCTCCTTTAAATTATACATGCCTGTTAAAGAAATACAACGTCATTGCTGGCAGTATCTCTATACTGCCTCACATCAGACCTAATCGTGCAGACTTCAACAACATATAATACAAAAACCATTTGTGCTGTCATTACAATTCCCCATCGCCCATACCGGCAAGCATCCCAATGCAGACCAAATATACGCCTCCTGATGCTTCCTTGCAAAGCAGCCACATATATATTAGCTAAATTATATCCCGCTAGGAAAAAACAGTCAAGATTTTTTCACAAAAAAGTATTGACAAAATAGCCTCTTGCAGTTAAAATAAATATTGTTGTTGGCCTCGTAGCTCAGCTGGATAGAGCGTTTGACTACGAATCAAAAGGTCGCAGGTTCGAGTCCTGCCGAGGTCACCATTTTGAAACTTACATCGCAAGCAATTGCGGTGTTTTTTTGTTTTTCTGATAAAAAATAATCCTTCGTATACAAAAAAAGAACCGGTCATACAACCGGTTCTACCCAAAGCAACAACAAAGCATTGACGCCGAAAGCTGCCCCTGATACTGCTCACGCATTATCAGGGGTATTTTCATGCGTTATATATAAAATTGAGTATAAGTAAAATTTACAGGCTGCGGATTTTTTTGCGCAGCGGCAGAATGCTTGCCGGACTTACGGAAAGCTCGTCCATGCCCATGCGTACAAATTCCTTCGTCAGGCTCAAATCAGCGCCCAGCTCGCCACAGACGCCGCACCAGATGCCTGCTGCATGCGCTCCCTGCACCGTCATTTCAATCAGACGCAGAATTGCGGGATGGTGTGCATCAAAGAACGGCTCTAACCGCTGGTTCTGGCGGTCTATCGCCAATGTGTACTGACTTAAATCGTTCGTACCGATGCTGAAGAAATCAACTTCCTTCGCCAGCTCCGCACTGATCAGCGCTGCCGCCGGCGTTTCAATCATAATGCCTACTTCCATCTTCGGGTCAAAGGGTACGCCTGCATATTTAAGCTCTGCCTGTACCTCGCGCAAAATTTTGCGTGCCTTGCGCACCTCTTCTACGCTGATAATCATCGGGAACATCACTGCCAGCTTGCCATAAGCGGAAGCACGGCAGATAGCACGCAGCTGCGTAGCAAACAACTCCGGCCTTTCCAGACAGATACGGATTGCGCGATAACCCAGCGCCGGATTTTCCTCCTGCGGTAGTTCAAAATAATCAGCCTGCTTATCGGCACCGATATCAAGCGTACGGATAATAACACGCTTGCCGGCCATTGCTTCCGCTGCCAGCTTATACTTTTCAAACTGCTGCTCCTCTGTCGGATAATCCTTGCTTTCCAGGTAAATGAATTCGCTGCGGAAAAGACCGATGCCCTCGGCATCGTTCGCCAGCACGCTGGCCAAGTCGCCAGTACCGCCGATGTTTGCATATACATGCACCTGCTGGCCGCCGCCGGTAATGCTCTTTTTACCCTTGAGCTCCTCCAGCAGCTTTTTATGCTGTGCATCCTGCTCCATCTTTGCCTTGATGCGTTCCAGCGTTGCCTCATCAGGATCAACGAAAACCTCACCGGTATAGCCGTCAACCGCTATCAGCTTGCCGTCATATTCTTCACCGATGTTGCTGCCTGTGTTGACAACCGCAGGAATGCCAATCGTGCGCGCCAGAATTGCCGTATGTGAATTTACACTGCCTGCTGCCGTCACGAAGCCCTGCACACGTGATTTATCAAGCTGCACGGTTTCACTGGGTGCCAGGTCATCCGCTGCCAGAATGTAACTGCCGCTGCCGCTTTCCCAGCTGCTGCCTGCATCACCCAGGCAGCCAAGCACCTTGTTGGAAATATCCTTGACGTCTGCAGCGCGTGCACGCATATAATCATCTTCCATCGAAGAAAAAATTTCTGCAAAATTAGCTGCGGTAGTCTGCACTGCATATTCCGCATTAACCTGCTGCGTGCGGATAATGCCCTCAACAGACTCAATATAATCAAGATCCTCCAGCATCATCTGATGGATTTCAAAAATAGCAGCATTATCCTTGCCTACATCTGCAACAGCCTTTTCATAAAGCTCTGCCAGCTTATCTATAGCATCCTGACGCGCTGTCTGAAAGCGTGCAACCTCAGCCTCGGCATTCTGCACCTTACAGCGTTTAACTGCTGCTGTATTACGGCGCAGTACAGCTAAGGTTCCCAGCGTTACGCCGCCGCAAACGCCCTTACCCTTTAATGAAAGCATCTTATCACCTCGCGAAAAATCACTCTTGCTGCGAAATTACAGATTAACCTTGAAGAAAGACTCCAAAGCTGCTGCTGCCGCATCCTCATCCGCGCCCTCGCAGGTAACAGTAATCTCTTCACCCTTTTTAACGCCCAGGGCCATAACGCCGAAGATACGCTTCAAATCACCTTTTTTAGCACCTTTGGCAATGGTGGTACTGCTGGCAAATTTGGCAGCCTCTTTAACGAGCAGTCCTGCCGGACGTGCATGGATGCCTGCTTCATCAGTAATAACATAAGTAAATTGTTTCATTTTTTATTTCCTCCGTTTCGCTAATAAAAATATTCTGCCGCTAAATCCCTAAAATCTTATTTTTGTTTTTATCTTTTTCTCTATCTTTTATTCGTTCACGTTCTGTTTAACAAACCCCATAAGCACAGCTGCCAGCACACTTCCTGCTGCCAAAGCTGCAAAATACATCGGCCAGTTTTGCACTACGCCAAAAACAAACACACCACCATGCGGTGCCGGAACGCTGCAGCCAAAGGCCATGGACAAAGCACCTGCCACGCCGCTGCCCAAAGCGCAGGTCGGAATTACACGCAGCGGGTCACTTGCTGCGAAAGGAATAGCGCCTTCGGTAATGAAGGACAAGCCCATAATAAAGTTGGTCACACCGGACTGACGCTCCTTAGAAGTAAATTTACTTTTAAACAGCATAGTGCACAGTGCAATTGCCAGCGGCGGTACCATACCGCCAATCATAACCGCAGCCATAATTTCACTGCTTACAGCGCTGCCGTCGGCAGCTGCCAAGGAAGCAGTACCGAATACATAAGCTGCCTTGTTCAGAGGACCGCCGAAATCGATGGACATCATAGCACCCAACACAAAGCCCATCAGTACCTTACTGGTTGTGCTCATGCTTGCCAGCGCACCTGCCAGCCATTGGTTGAAGGCTGCAGTCGGCGGGTTGATAACGTAGGTCATCAAGATGCCCATAAGCAGCAGGCCGATAACAGGATACAGCAGAATCGGCTTCAGACCTTCCAAGCTGTCAGGCAGTACACTGAACACCTTGCGCAGTGCCAGGATCAGATAACCGCCAATGAAGCCTGCAAACAGCGCGCCGAAGAAGCCGCTGCCGCCGGAGGCTGCCAAAAAGCCGCCCACGATACCAAGCATCAGTGCCGGACGTTCGCCAATACTCATAGCGATATAGCCTGCCAGAATCGGCATCATCATGCTGAACGCCAAACCGCCGATATTCTTGAAGAAGGCTGCTAGCGGCGTGCCGCTGCCAAACTTAGCCGTGCCGGCAAATTCCATATCGAACATAAATGCCAGCGCGATAAGAATACCACCGCCGATTACAAACGGCAGCATGTGCGAAACGCCATTCATCAGATGCTTATAAATTTGTCTCCCCAGACTTTCCTCAGCATCTGCCACGTCACTAGTCGTCTCGCTGCCGCCCTTGCCTGCGTAAGCAGGAACCTTACCGCTCAGAATCTCCTCGATAAGCTCCTTCGGCTTGTTGATACCGTCAGCTACCTTAACGAAGATAACCGGCTTGCCTGCAAAGCGCTCCACCGGCACGTTCTTGTCTGCAGCCACGATAATGCCTTCGGCTTCTTCTATCTCTGCCGCCGTCAGCTTATTTTTTACGCCGCCGCTGCCATTGGTTTCAACCTTCATTGCAACGCCCATCTTACCGGCCATCTCCTGCAAAGCCTCTGCTGCCATATAGGTATGTGCAATACCTGTCGGGCAGGCAGTAACAGCCAGCACCTTGCGCTGCTTAGCAGGCTCTGCTGCCAGTGCTTCTGCTTCCTCGTCTTCAAATTTTTCGTTTTCGTATTTGTCGATAACTGCCAAAAAGTCCTTGGCGCTACCGGCATTCAGCAGCTCGCTGCGGAAATCATCGTTCATCAGTAGCATGCTCAGATGGCTCAGCACATCAAGATGCACATTATCCTTCGTATCAGGTGCAGCAATCAGGAAGAACAGCTTCGCAGGCTCGCCGTCCAGACTGTCGAAGTCAACGCCGTCCTTTACCAGCATAGCTGCCAGTCCCGGTGCCTTTACAGCACTTGTCTTGGCATGCGGAATGGCAATGCCTTCACCGATACCCGTGCTGCCCTCCTCTTCACGACGCAACACGCAGGCTCTGTATTCGTCCTTATCAAGCAGATTACCGCCGCTCTCCATCAGCGTAATCAAATGCTCCAGCGCTGCTGCCTTATCCTTAGGCTGCGCTTTAAGATCAATGCTTTCTACCTTCAGCAAATCAACTATTTTCATCTTATTTTTGCCCCTTCTTTTTTATTTATTAGTCACGCCCTGTAAAATAATTTCATCAATATCCTCACGTGTTGCCAGCCAATCCTTAAACGCGCTTGCGCTGCCTGCGGCTACGCCCAGGCGCAGCGCTTCCTCATAATCCTGCGTTTTAAGATAGCCTGCCAAAAAGCCGGCCACCATACTGTCGCCTGCGCCGACAGAGTTTACCAGCTTTCCCTTCGGTGAAGCCATCATATGCTGCCTGCCATTTTCGTCCAACAGTACAGCACCGTCCGCTCCACGCGAAACCAGCACATTACGTGCTCCCTGCTGCTGCAGCTTCAGCGCAGCAGCAAGAATATCCTCCTCATTCAGCAACGGTCCCCGGCCAAAGAACTCTCCTAATTCCTCATGGTTTGGTTTGATTAAAAACGGCTTATATTTCAGCACCTTGAGCAGCAAATCGCCAGTAGCATCTACCACAACCCGTGTGCAAGCAGGCTGCAGCAGCTCCAGAATCTGCTCATAAATATCATCCGGCAGTGAAGCTGGTATGCTTCCTGCCAGCACTAAAATATCATCCTGCTTCAGTCCCTGCAGCTTAGCAAAAAGCTTTTGCAGCTCCTCCTTGCTCAGCTGCGGTCCCTGACCGTTAAGCGCCGTTTCCGAGTCTGAAATAATCTTTGTATTAATCCGCGAGTAGCCTTGACCGGCCCGAATAAAATCACAGCGGCAGCCTGCCTCCTGGAGCAGGCGTTCTATTTCTGTACCGCTGAAACCAGCCGTGAAGCCCAAGGCTACCGATTGCAGCCCCAGATTTTGCAGCACCAGCGAAACATTGATTCCCTTACCACCCGGATATATATTTTCTACTTGGGTGCGGTTAATCTCGCCTACCGCAAAATCATCAACCTTTACCACATAATCAAGTGAAGGGTTAAAGGTTACAGTGTAAATCAAAGCACAATCACCTCCGTATGCTGCTTATAGGAGTTAACATTCAGAGCCTCCTGCGCAGCCGTAATAATCACGCCCTTGGACAACGGGGCGAAGGACACGCTCGACAGTGCCTCAAACTTGCTGGCATCTGCAAGCACATAGCATTTATGGCAATGCTCCATCGCCACGCGCTTATTCATGGCCTCCTCGATATCAGGAGTTGTGAAGCCCTCTTCCACAGTAATGCCGTTCGTTCCGAAAAAGCCCTTGCTGAAATTGTAATGCTGCAGGGAAGCTACTGCCTCCGTGCCGATTACCGCATCAGTTGTTGCCTTCACGCGCCCTGCTATAAGCAGTGTTTTCAGACCGCGCTGCGCCAGCTTCTGTGCCAGCGTAATACCGTTTGTTACATAAACAGCATCCTTTTCCGTCAGATAGGTTGCCAGCTGCTCGGTTGTTGAGCCTGCATCAAGAAAAATAAAATCGTTGGGACGCACCAGCGTTGCCGCATACGCAGCGATCGTGCGCTTGTCTTCAATATTACGACTGTATTTTTCCTGCATATTACGCTCCTGCACAGGCTCCGCCTCGCGCACGGCAGTCGCACCGCCATGCACCTTGCGTACCTTGCCCAAGCTGTCCAACTGTACCAAATCTCGGCGGATAGTGGACTCAGAGGTTTCCAGAAGCCTTGCCAGCTCCGGTACTGTCGCCGCACCGTCACGCGTGACAATGCGAGTGATTTCTTCAAATCTTTCTTGCGTTAACATGAGCATCTCTCCTCTTGCAGATATTATATAACCATTTTCACGCAAAATCAATCATTTTTGAGCAAAAAACTGCATTTTTTGAATTTTTTTTGCAGATTACCTTCAGTAACCTTCATCGCATACAAAAAAGGATGCCTCTCCCAAATCAGAGAAGCATCCGTTATAAATTACTATTTATATAGTTTTAAAAGTAATACATAAATGCATCAGTTTATTTTACCAATGCACGCATTTCATCCGCAGTCAGAGTAAAGTATTCCTTTACGGTGTAAAGCTCACGGCGGCCGCGGCAATCAGCAAACAAAGCAACATCAACATCAGGAATATTTTCCATTGCTTCCTCTAAGCTCTTGCCGTTTTTGGCATAAGCCTCAAAGCGCAGGACAAATTTTTCGCCGGTACCTGCAGGAACCAGCATTGCTTCAAAATAATCGTCATCACGCAGATAGCCCTCACGGTTAACCTTGCCACGCAGCAGCACGTCGCCATACTGCTCCTGCGGCAGATAAATACGCATATAAGCATCCAGAATCGTACCTTCCTGCTTGCCTACGTTATCAAAAGGTACCTCTAAGGAAAAATCAATTCTGTCGGCATATACCTTGTCCAAAACAGCCTTGGTGCGTTGCTTTACCAGCAGACGCATTACAGCATCACCCTGCATGGAAATATATACACCTACAATTATAACGCCCAAAATAAACAGTCCTACAAGGACTCCCACAATCGTCATCAGCATCTTGCTTCCCCCTTACGCCTTATGATAATCCTTGATAATGCAAATTGGTGTTTTTTCACTGCCGTTGCCAAAAGGATTATCAATGAGGATTTCCGCAACCTTATCCGGATCAACGCCCTTAGACCAGCCAAGCACTGCAGAGCGCTTCAAATCGTTAACGTCGGCAATAGCAGCGCCATAGCAGCCGCAAGCCTTGGTAATAGCTTCGGCAACCTTTTCCGGTTCTGCCGGACCATAAACAATATGCTTGTCATACGGAGGCATTGTGCCGGTAACATCGTCAATCAGGCGAGCCTGTTTGCCTGCCATACGGTAGAAGGTACCGCTTACGCCTACGCATTTAGCCGCAAAGCCGCAGATTACTGCCCACAGAACACGTGCACCGCCCTCTGCGTCAATCAGGGATTGCATGCTGTACCAGCTGCTGATACTGCCCTTGGCCGGGAACAGATGCGACAGCACCTTAGCCAGCGGTCCCGGATGAAACTCCTCACAGCGCATTGCTCTGCCTTGGGTAATAGCAACTACGCTTTCGGCAGTGCAGACAACATCATTGGGGCCGATTTTATCCTTGGCATATTCCAGAATAGCATCACAGATATCATCGTGATGAGTCAAAATTCTTGTCGGCACAGGAACAATCTTATATTTTTCCATACTCTCACATCTCCTCCGCAGCCTTATCCGCTGCATATACCTTCTGAATTTTATCATACCATTCAGGCTTCAAACGAACAATGTGGCCTTCATTATCGGTAAACACATTGCGCGTATGGCCTTCAACCGCCACAGCGCCGTCGCGCAGACGGATAACAGTATAATCAAATTCCATTTTTGCTTTATTAAAGGCACTCATTTTTACCTGCACTTCAAAATCATCATCAAAGGTACAGGAATTTTTATACTTGGCGCGTACCTCGGTAATCGGGAAAATAACGCCGTCAGCCATCAGCTCGCCCAAGGAAATACCGCAGGCACGCAGATATGCTACACGTCCCATTTCAAACCAGCGCAGATAATTGGCATGATGCACAACACCCATCATATCAGTTTCAACAAAACGCACCTTATCTCGTATTGTAATCATAAAATCTCCTTTTCATATTCAAGGCTTCCTGCAGATAACAGGCTTACAATCAATTTATTATTATAGCACTTTTAGCGCCAAGTGCCTAACAAATCTTATAAATTAGATAAATTTTTCTCTGCCAGCAGGCGCTTAACCTTTTCAGCCA
>ENA-ORSO01001718-ORSO01001718.1-human-gut-metagenome-genome-assembly--contig:-NODE-1718-length-12183-cov-4.869393_pt1 | contig 12183 bp, 8 predicted proteins | sample MGYA00241902_ERZ509168 | MGnify/ENA primary metagenome ERZ509168 (study PRJEB26280, sample SAMEA2338806) | human gut metagenome | biome: human gut; feature: human-associated habitat; material: faeces... | reverse complement strand
CTGGTGGCCCGGTATTACGGGGCCCGGAAAGACAAGGATGTCAGCGAGACCGTCCACACGGCGGTGACCACCAGCATTGTGAGCGGCTTTATCCTGGTGGTGCTGGGAATTCTTCTGGCAAACCCGCTGCTGCGCCTTATGGGAACCCCTGAGGACGTCCTGAGCCAGTCGGTCCTTTATATGAGGATATACTTTCTGGGTATGCCGGTACTTATGGTCTATAACTTCGGCGCAGCCATTCTGCGGGCCATCGGGGATACCAGGAGACCTCTGTATTTCCTCTTTGCTTCCGGCGTGGTGAATGTGTGCCTGAACCTGTTTTTTGTGGTGGTGCTGGGAATGGGAGTGGACGGTGTGGCCTGGGCCACGGTCATATCAGAACACATCTCCGCTTTTCTGGTCCTGAGGAGCCTGATGAGCGCTCCGGGAGCACTTAAGCTGGATTTAAAGCAGCTGCGGATTCACCCCAGGAAGCTGAAACGAATCGTAAAAATCGGACTTCCCGCAGGCATGCAGGGAGCCATATTCTCCATATCCAATGTACTGATTCAGTCCTCGGTCAACTCCTTTGGTTCCATTGCCATGGCCGGGAACACAGCCTCCTCCAACATCGAGGGGTTTGTCTATACGGCAATGAACGCGGTGTACCAGACAAACCTTAGCTTTACCAGTCAGAATCTGGGCGGCAGGAAGTACAGCAGGATTAATAAAATAATGTACATATGCCTGGGAGTGGTGACGGCTGTGGGCGTGATCCTGGGATTCACGGCCGTGGCCGCGGGAGACGGGCTTTTGCATATCTATTCCTCAGATCCTGAGGTTCTGCACTACGGGATGCTGAGGCTGGAGATCATCTGCGGAACCTATTTTCTGTGCGGAATCATGGACTGCATGGTGGGAAGCCTGAGAGGGCTGGGGTATTCCATCATCCCCATGTTTGTATCCCTCACTGGGGCATGCGGATTCAGGGTGCTCTGGGTATTCACTGTATTTGCGGCGTACCGTTCCCTGGACGTGCTGTACCTGTCCTATCCTGTCTCCTGGGCCATAACAGCCCTTGCCCATATGGTGACATTCCATAAGATACGGCGCAAGCTCCCGAGGCAGGACGCTGCCTCCATGTAGCCTGCACTTCTGTGATACATGATTGATAAACATTGATAGAAAGGGAATTTTCCTAAATATGCTGTTTAGTTCACTTACGTTTGTATGGTTTTTCCTTCCGGCCCTGGCTCTGATATACTATATATCGCCGGGGAGGAAGCTTAAGAATGGGGTTCTGCTCATAGCCAGCCTGGTGTTTTACAGCTGGGGCGAGCCGCGGTATGTGGTCCTGGTGATTCTGTCCATCCTGCTCAACTATGGGTTTGGCCTGGCACTGGATGGCTGCGGGGAAAGGAGAGGTCTTAAGAGGGCGGTATTTGTCCTGAGCATCCTGGCTGATTTGGGGCTTTTGGGGTATTTTAAATATTTCAACTTCTTCCTGGAACTGGCCATGTCCCTTCTGGGGCGCCAGGGCTTTACGCCAAGGGATATCGCGCTGCCCATAGGCATATCATTTTACACCTTCCAGTCCATCTCCTACCTGGCGGATACCTTCCGGGGAGAGAATCCCGCCCAGAGAAATGTGTTTCGTCTGGCGCTGTATATCTCTTTGTTTCCCCAGATACTTTCCGGTCCCATTGTCAAGTATCATGAGCTGGAACCGCAGATAGGGGACCGGCAGGAGAGCCTGTCCATGCATGCCTACGGCATCAAGCGTTTTGTGTACGGACTGGTGAAGAAAATGGTATTTGCCAATATGTTCGGCCAGGTGGTGGACCGTATGTTTGACCTGCCCTTGGAACAGCTGGGCACGGCTACGGTATGGCTGGCTGTGATTCTGTACAGCTTTCAGATTTACTATGATTTCTCCGGTTATTCCGACATGGCCATCGGCCTGGGCAGGATGTTCGGCTTTACCTACAAGGAGAACTTCAATTATCCGTATCTGTCGGCTTCTGTCAGCGAGTTCTGGAGGCGCTGGCATATCTCCCTTTCCACCTGGTTCAGACAGTATCTGTACATTCCCCTGGGAGGAAACAGGAAGGGACTGGCGCGTACCTGCGTGAATCTTTTCCTGGTATTCCTGGCAACGGGACTGTGGCACGGGGCCAGCATGAACTTCATATGCTGGGGCGCGTATTACGGCATTCTTATTGTGGCGGAACGGTTGTGGCTTGGAAGGATTCTGGAAAAAAATCCTCTGAAATTCCTGAATCATCTGTATACCCTGGGTGCAGTGGCAGTGGGCTGGCTGCTGTTTCGGGTGGATACCCTGCACAATGGGAAAATACTGTTAAAGGCAATGCTGATTCCCGGCAGGGGACTGTGGAATCCGCGGATTTTCGCGGATAACCGCATACTGTTTCTGCTGGTGCTGGCAGTGGTATTCTGCGGGCCCATCCAGCAGCTGATGCCCCGTCTCAAGGCGCGTCTGTTCGACGAGGAGAACATCACCGCAGCGGATGTGGCTGTGATGGCAGCGCTTTTACTGCTGGGGACACTTCTCATGGTCAGCAGCACCTATCAGGCTTTTATTTATTTCAGATTTTAGTCCATATGGAAAGTGAGCAGTACCTATGATGAAAAAGATTATGATTGCGGGGTTCTGGGCCCTGCTTCTGATACCAAATCTGCTGTTTCCCTTTGTGAAGGGAAGCAGCCAGACAGGCACCGGGGAAAACAGGAACCTGGCAGAGTTTCCCGTGTTTTCACCGGATACATATGAGGCGTATCCGTCTGCGGTCAACAGCTATATCAATGACCATGCGGCATTCAGGAATCTGTTCCTGAGCCTGAATTCCATGATTAATTTAAAGCTGTTCGGCTATGCGGATTCCCAGGATGTGATTGTGGGAAAGGATGGCTGGTACTTTTTTGCCGGGGGCATGAGCCTTTATGACGCCCTGGGAACACAGCCCTTTTACCCGGACGACGCTGCCTGGATTGGCGGACAGATCATAAAGGCAGCCGGATATTATGAGAGCCGGGGCATACCCTTTCTCATGATGATTGCTCCCAACAAGGAAGGAATCTACAGGGAATATATGCCGGATGCATATAAGCGGGTCTGGGATGGAAACCGGCCCGGACAGCTGGAAGATTACATACGGGAGCACTCGGATGTGACGGTTCTGGACCCCAGGGAGTACTTTAACACGAACCGGGATTATGTGTGGTATTATAAGACGGATACCCACTGGAACAGCGCAGGAGGATACGCGGCAGGCCAGATGCTCATTGAGGCATTGGGAGGGACACCGCTGCCCATAGAGGATGTGCAGGTGGATTATATCAAGGGAGCCCCGGGTGACCTGGCCAATCTGTTCCACCTGCCTGAGAAATACTGCGATGACCAGATTGCCCTTGTAAGCGGGTATCACGAAGACCTTGAGGTCACGGTGCAGGATGTAAACGGGGATAAGAATATTGTCCATACAAGTACACCCGGGGCGCCGGATAAGCGCCGGATTGCTGTTATACGGGATTCCTTCGGCACAGCCCTCATGGATTTCCTGCCCAGGTACTTTGCCAATGTGGACTTTTATCACTGGCAGGCCTTTGACCGGTCGCTTTTGGAGGAGAACCCTCCGGATGCAGTGATATATCTGATTGTGGAGCGGGACCTGACCCGGATTCCCCAGGATGTGGGGAAGATGGTGCCGGAAGAATAAAGAATCAAACGAATGGAAAGGAGAAGGAGAATCATGAAGATACTTAATTACGGTTCACTGAACATAGATTATACCTATAGTGTGGACCATTTTGTCAGGGGCGGGGAGACCATGTCCTCGGAGGAAATGCATGTGTTTTCGGGGGGCAAAGGATTAAACCAGTCCATTGCCCTGAGTAAAAGCGGGGCAGAGGTATGGCACGCAGGAGCCATCGGCACCGGGGACGGGGATTTTCTCATCCGCCAGTTAAAGGAAGCCGGGGTGAATACGGAGTACATATCCGTGCTGGATGGAAAGACCGGCCATGCCATTATCCAGAAGGCAAAGGACGGGGGCAACTGCATCCTTCTCTTCGGCGGCGCCAACCAGCAGATTACCAGGGAAATGGTGGATGGGGTTATGGACCACTTTGAGAAGGGGGACTACCTGGTACTGCAGAATGAAATCAGCGAGATTGGCTATATCATGGAGAGAGCCCGCGAAAAAGGCATGGTTCTCGTATTCAACCCTTCTCCCATGGACGATAAAATCAGTACCTATCCCCTGGAATATGTGGATTATTTCCTGTTGAATGAGATTGAGGCAGGAGATATATGCGGGGAGCAGGGAAGCGGTGAGGAGCTGCTCCAAAAGCTTTCTGACAAATTTCCGGCGTCAAAGATAGTTCTGACACTGGGAGGGGACGGCTCCCTTTACAGGGACGGCCAACGAATCCTTACACAGGGAATCTACAAGGTTCCTGTGGCGGATACAACGGCTGCCGGTGATACATTTACCGGTTTCCTTATTGGCGGGCTGGTGCAGGGGCTGGATGCGGGAGAGGCCCTTGACCTGGCTGCCAAGGCAGCCGCAATTGCGGTTTCACGCCCCGGGGCAGCACCCTCCATACCCTCCAGGGAAGAAGTGGAAGCATTTGAGGGATGATTCAAACAAATAAAAAGTAAATAACAGGAAAAAGATACCTGTATCCGGTAGGAATAGGTATCTTTTTTTAGAAAAAATCAGAATATTTAAACAATTAACACAAATAAAAGGTTAATGTGTGCGTTAAAATGGAAACAATTGTAATAAAGTGGATTCAAGTATTAATAAACTAAAAAAATATTAAAATAATCAAAAAAGTATTGACAAATTCGGGGGCATTTACTATAATGAAGACAACAAAAGAACAGAGAACAAAAGATTTCAAGGAACTGTAGACAATCAGTTCACAAGTAATAAAATCCAAGCAAAGGAGGTACGGACCGCCAAAGACTTAAATTTTGTTTCATTTATAACTTAAAGAAATTTAATTATAAATGAGACCAGGAAAAACCAATCTACCAAAGTGAAACGCTCAAACAGATAAGTAATTTTAAGAAGTTGATTTAAAGAAACAAGAATCCAATCGGTTGGTAAAAAATTCAAGAAGTAGCAGGTTTTCATGAGTTAAAGATATATGTGAATGGGTAAGTTCACAGACAGATAATTTAATAAACGAAATACAAGTTATATAGATTGAATGTTTTAAGAGCAATTGCGGTTATTTAAAGATATGAATTAAAGATACAGACTGTTGAGTGAAGCATTTATAAACAAGTGAATGATTGAATTTGTAACACTATCTCAAGAGTATCAGAAAAATTAAATTCGGTTTAATGGTATGACGAGAAAGTATTATTAGAACGAAGGATGATACCGGATAGTAAAGAAAAAGCAATAAAAGAAATGAATCAGACATAAGTGAAGAAATGCAGAAGTAGGAGCGAAGTAACAGAACGTAGAATGGTGTAACAACTTAATATAGAAAAGCCAGAAATAATTAAAAGAATTGTTTCGGAAAAGTGAGGTTTAGTCCAATGGACGAAATAGTTAGAAGACGGATATCGTAATCTGCGAACGTGGTTAGTCAAAGATTCGATATCCGTCTTCATGTTTTTATCCGGATTCATGAAAGGCTATGGGGAGTTTTGGGGAGAGCAAGACGGAATGGCGCAGCCAGATGAGGCAGGCGCTTTTTTTGTTCTGAAACCCGTTCATATGTCCCGAATACCTTAGAGTCCTTCCAAATCAAAGGGCGGAGTATATTCTTCCCTGGCACTGCTTTTTTCCTGCATGAAGCCCTGTGTGAGTCCCAGACGGATGGCAGCATCCACCACCTTGCCGTATTCGTATGATGTGATACGGCGGTTTAGTTCCGGGAATTCCCGGTTTCTGATGTAGGGAGTGTACTGGCTCATAAGGCTAATCATATAGCGGCCGCGGGGCAGACTGCCGCTTATCCATTCCAACAGGGCAATGGAGTCATGGCGTTGTCCCGGCAGGACCATGTGACGGATGATGACGCCCTTTGCCAGCAGCCCGGGAGACGCGGACTGGTAAACCGGGGCGCCGGTCTGGTCAATCATCTGCCGGATGGCGGCGGCGGCAGTCTCAAAATAGTCCTTTGCCCGGGAATATCTCCAGGCCAGACGGTTATCATAGTACTTGAAGTCAGGCAGCCATATGTCCACATAATCCTTTAATGCCTTTACCGTCTCCACTCGCTCATAGCCGCCGCAGTTATAGACTACGGGTATGGTCAGCTTAAAGCGTACCTGGTCCAGGGCGGAGATAATATGAGGCAGGTACTGGGTGGGCGTCACCAGGTTTATGTTATATGCCCCCTGGTCCTGGAGACGGAGGAATGCCTGGCCCAGCTCCTTTGCTGTCATCTCCCGGCCGAAATGTCCGCTGCTGATTTGGTGATTCTGGCAGAAGCAGCAGCCCAGGGTACAGCCGGAGAAGAATACAGTGCCGCTTCCGCCGGAGGCCGATGCTCCGCTGATGCAGGGCTCCTCCCAGTGGTGGAGGGCGGCTCTGGCAGCCGTAAGGACGTCGCCGCAGCCGCAAAAGCCTGTGGCGAGGCCGCGGTCGGCTTTGCACATCCTGGGGCAGAGGCTGCAGTTTCTGTACGTGTCAAAGGAAAGGATATCAGGTGTATTCATGTCAGTTAAATCCCCTATATGGTGTAATCCTGCTGTTCAGGCAGGCGGTGCTGCTCCCGGTACTCCTTGGGGGAGACACCGTACTCCTTTTTGAATGCCCTGAAAAAGCTGGTGTAGTCCTTGAAGCCGTACTGGAGATACACATGGCTGATGGGGTGGTCGGACAATATGGCGTTCTTGCTGGCGTGAAGCCGCTTTTTCAGGATGTACTGGTGGAGCGGAATGCCCATGTTGTCCTTGAATATGTGGGAAATATGGTATTTGCTCACATAGAAAAAGGACGACAGGCTGTCCAGGCTCAGATCCTCCTCCAGATGCCGGTTGATGTAGTCACAGATGTTCAGGTACAGGACATTTTCATAGACAGCTGATTTTTGGTGCAGGCTGTCATAGAGAAGGCGGTTCACGTACACCAGGAAGGAGACCGCCATGAGCTCTGAGACAAGCCGGTGGAAGGAGCGCCCTCCCGCAAGCTCCTCCATCAGGTCGGTCAGCTTTCCCTGAATCTCCTGGGTGGTAATGGTGTCTGTGTGGAACCGGTAGGTCTGGTGGCTCTGGGCATAGTCAAAGCAGTATGTCAGTTCTTCGTCGGTCTGCCGCAGCTTCTTATGGTAATCCTGATTCAGCCAGAATACAAACCTGCGGTAGGGTTTATCATAGGAATGGAACCGGGGATAATGGGGGGTATCAGGGGGAATCAGCAGACAGTCCCCGTATTCCAGCTGATAGCTTTTATCACCGATGTGGTATTCCACATCGCCTTCCAGGAAAAAATAGAACTCGCAGTAGTCATGTTCATGGGCATCGACGGATTTAAGCGCGGTATCATTATAATAGAAGAGTTCAAAGTCTCCGGACTGCATGTATTGCCGTGTGTTAAAGTCCATGGACAGCTGTTTTTTCACGGGAGTCCCTCCTCTCGGGAAACATGGTTTGTCATGCTTTTATCCCCATATTAGCATGAAACAACAACATTTGCAATATGGACGGCAAGTATCACTATGGACGGAAAATGGGTTTCTGTTATAATAAAACCATAGGTTAGGGAACGTAAAACAACACTTATTAGGAGGAGTTTACACATGAAATTATCATTCAGATGGTATGGGGAAGACGACAAGGTAACACTGGAGAATATCCGCCAGATTCCGGGCATGCAGTCCATCGTTACGGCTGTATACGATGTTCCTGTAGGCGAAGTGTGGAGCAGGGAGAGCATTGCAAAGCTTAAGAAGCAGGTAGAGGATGCGGGCCTGGGCTTTGACGTCATTGAGAGCATTCCTGTCCATGAGGATATAAAGCTGGGGAAGGCTTCCAGGGACAAGTACATCGAAAACTACTGTGAGAACATCCGCCGTGTTGCGGAGGCAGGCGTAAAATGTATCTGCTACAATTTCATGCCTGTATTTGACTGGACCAGGACCCAGTTAGACCATGAGCTGGCTGACGGTTCCACCTCCCTGGTGTACTATCAGGAGCAGGTAGATGCAGTGAACCCTCTTAACAGCGACAGCGACCTGACACTTCCGGGATGGGATTCCAGCTATACCAAGGACGGCCTTAAGGCTGTAGTGGAGGAATACCACAACCTGACAGAGGAGAATCTGTGGGATAACTTAAAATATTTTCTGGAGCGCATTATTCCGGTTGCGGCTGAGTGCGACGTGAATATGGCAATTCATGAGGACGACCCATGCTGGAGCATCTTCGGCCTTCCAAGAATCATTACCTGCGAGGAGAACCTGGATAAGTTCTTAAAGCTGGTGGATGACAGGCACAACGGAATCACACTGTGCACAGGTTCCCTGGGCTGCTCCGCCAAGAACGACGTGGTAAGACTGGCCGGCAAGTACGCCGCCATGGGAAGAATCCACTTCGCCCATCTGAGAAATGTGGCTGTGCTGGATAACGGCTTTGAGGAAAGAGCACATCTGTCCTGCTGCGGTTCCCTGGACATGTTCGGTATCGTGAAGGCCCTGGTGGAGAATGGTTTTGACGGCTATGTAAGACCTGACCACGGACGTATGATTTGGGGAGAGACAGGAAGAGCCGGATACGGCCTGTATGACAGAGCTTTAGGCGCTACCTACCTCAATGGTCTGTTTGAGGCTGTGGAGAAAATGAGCAGATAATGCCCCGGCCGCAGGTCCGTACAGCATAAAATCAGACAAAACACAAAATGAATCAGGAAAGGGCCGGGAAGAAATTTCTCAGGCCCTTTTTGTCCATCACCGGCGAGGATGAATGGGAAGAGAATGAGAGGAGGAAGAAAAAGGTGGTATTGGGGACGGATTTGACGGGAAAGATGGCGGTGGTGACCGGCGCGGGGGGAATCCTCTGCGGCATGTTTGCCAGGACGCTGGCCCGGGCCGGCGCGGCGGTTGCCCTTCTGGATATTAATTTGGAGGCGGCTGAGGAGACAGCCAGGGACATACGGGAGGCTGGGGGTACGGCTGCTGCCTACGGAGTGGATGTGATGGATAAGGAAATGCTGGAGAGCGTTCATGCCAGGGTGCTGGCCCGGTTGGGACCCTGCGACATCCTGATCAACGGCGCGGGAGGCAATCAGGCCAGGGCCAATACGTCTAAGGAATATTTTGAGATGGGGGATATCGAAGCCGATGTGGCTACGTTCTTTGATATGGAGTATAAGGGCGTACAGGGCGTGCTGGATCTGAATTTTTTAGGAGGGTTTCTGACCTGCCAGGTCTTTGCCAAGGATATGGTGGGACGGGAGGGATGCAATATCATCAACATCTCCTCTGCCAGCGCAGCCAGGCCCCTGACCAGAATACCTGTATACAGCGGGGCTGTGGCTGCTCTCAGCAATTTTACCCAGTGGCTGGCCGTGCATTTTGCAAAAGCCGGAATCCGGGTCAACGCCATTGCTCCGGGCTTCTTTGTGACCAGACAGAATGAGGGGCTTCTCTATGATGAGGACGGAAAACCGGCGGCCAGGACAGCCAAGGTGCTGGCCGCTACTCCCATGGGGCGGTTCGGTAAGCCTGAGGAGCTGGGCGGGGCCCTCATGTTCCTGCTCAACAATGAGGCTGCCGGTTTCATCACAGGAATCATACTTCCGGTGGACGGCGGGTTTTCGGCATATTCCGGGGTGTGACGGCTGAGGCGGTTACTTCCTGTAGAGATATTTTGGCAGTCCGTTCTCCATGATGTGGTCCGGCTGCCCCTGAATCAGGGGAAGGGCATAGTCCAGGAATTCCGGTCCGATGTCGGAGCCTTCCGCCGTGATCCATTCCACGGGAAAGGATTTTTCGCGGTTGCATACATTGCCTACCTCTGTAAGTCCATACTCAAGTTCATATCCGGGCCCTGACAGGCGGGAACAGGTAACCATTTTGCCGGTTTCTCCCTGCAGGGCCTTTTCTGCTGCCCTTCTGCCGGAGCACTCTGCTTCCTCCACATCGGCGGCAGAGGCCAAAAGGCTGCTGCAGCGCTGGTTTACGTTCAGCTCCACAGAGCGGACCTTTACGCGGAAACGGTTGCGGACGTAGCTTTCCAGTATCTTGGCGCAGCCGGTGAGCATCTTGTGGCCGAAGGTGTCAATCTGGGCATCGTTGGTGTATTCGCAGATAAAACGGCCTTTTTTGTCGCGTATGCCTTCGGATACGCAGATTACCACATTGGGCTGGCGGGACAGGGCCTGCTCCACGTCCTTAAAAAACTGTTCCATGGAGAACGGCACTTCCGGCATATAGATGAGAAGGGGATTGTCGCCGGGATATTTTCTGGCCAGGGCGCTTGCAGCCGTCACCCAGCCTGCATGGCGCCCCATCAGCTCCACGATGGTGACAGCCGGCTGCTGGTACACGGAGGCGTCCAGGGAAATTTCACGGACCGTAGAGGCCACATACTTGGCGGCGCTTCCGTATCCGGGGGTATGGTCTGTAACAGGCAGGTCGTTGTCTATGGTCTTTGGCACTCCTATGAAGGAGATGGTTTCGCGGCGGATCCGGGCGTATCGGGAGAGCTTGTCAACCGTGTCCATGGAATCATTTCCGCCGATATAGAAACAGGCTCCTATGTTCATGGATTTGAATTTTTCAAATAAAAGGCTGTAAACCGGCGCATCCAGGTTTTCAGGCAGCTTGAAGCGGCAGGAGCCAAGATAAGCGGCCGGAGTCTGCTTAAGCAGGCTGAGGTCCTCACGGGTAAGAAGAGACAGGTCCGTGACGTGGCCTGAAAGAAAGCCTTCGATACCGTTTACCATGCCGTATACATGGTCTACCTCTTCCGGCCGGGCCATGCCCTCTGCAATGACTCCATATAAGCTGGCGTTAATGACGGCTGTGGGGCCGCCGGACTGGCCCACCAGGATGTTTTTTTTCATAATCATTCTCCTCGCTGTAATGTTTCATGGTCAAACACGGTCAAGTATATAATAAACAGACACACAACGCAAGCCTTACTGTTGTGAACATGCATAGAAAATCACTGCAATTTTGTAGAATATGCCCATTGAAAAAAATATACGACTGTGCTAATCTGTATACAGATTTAAAAAGTTGTATACAAGTAGAAAAGAACAAATACAAACTAAAATGAAAGAAAGTCAAGTTTAAAGGAGGAAGCAAGATAATGGATATTCGCTATTCTGCAAATCAGAGGGATGTAAAGCGTTACACCACCCAGGAGCTGAGGGATGAGTTCCTGATTCAGAACCTGTATGCGGCCAATGAGGTAGTGGCTGTGTATTCACATGTGGACCGCATGGTGACATTGGGATGTATGCCTACCACAGAGACTGTTTCCATAGATAAGGGAATTGACTGCTGGAAGAATTTCGGCACGCACTATTTCCTGGAGCGCCGTGAGATTGGCATTTTCAATATCGGCGGCAGCGGCAGGATTGTGGCTGACGGACAGGAGTTCCAGATGGGATATAAGGATTGCCTGTACATCACGAAGGGAACAAAGGAAGTATATTTTTCCAGTGACGACGCATCTGCACCGGCTAAGTTCTACATGGTAAGCGCGCCGGCACATACTTCCTACACCACCACCTACATTCCCATTGCGAAGGCAGCCAAGAGGCCCTGCGGAGCATCTGAGACAGCTAATAAGCGCGTTATCAACCAGTTTATCCATCCGGATGTACTTAAAACCTGCCAGCTGTCCATGGGCATGACTGTGCTGGAGGAGGGAAGCGTATGGAATACCATGCCGGCCCACACCCATGAGCGCCGCATGGAGGTTTATATGTACTTTGAGGTGCCCGGTGATAACGTGGTATTCCACATGATGGGAGAGCCCACTGAGACCAGACATATTGTGATGAAGAACGAGGAAGCTGTCATCAGTCCTTCCTGGAGCATACACAGCGGCGCGGGCACGTCCAATTATACATTTATCTGGGCCATGGGCGGAGAGAACATGGAGTTTGACGATATGGACACCATGATGCCCAATCAGATGAAATAAGCAAAACAAGTCCAGCTAAGAAATGTCAATAGGTAAAATGAAAAATGTTTAAAAAGTTTTTT
>ENA-ORSO01001708-ORSO01001708.1-human-gut-metagenome-genome-assembly--contig:-NODE-1708-length-12269-cov-18.742590_pt1 | contig 12269 bp, 6 predicted proteins | sample MGYA00241902_ERZ509168 | MGnify/ENA primary metagenome ERZ509168 (study PRJEB26280, sample SAMEA2338806) | human gut metagenome | biome: human gut; feature: human-associated habitat; material: faeces... | reverse complement strand
ACACCAAGCTTTCTTCTTTTCACTCGCAGTACCGAATGATTGGCAACAACTACAATCAGGTTGTCAAGGAACTCCGTTGTCATTTCTCAGAGAAAAAGGCAATGGCTTTGCTCTACAAGTTGGAGAACTGCACCAGGGAACTGGCCTCTCTTACCCGTGAGATTGTTGAACTAACCCGTAAGTTTGAGGAAACGTCTCTTCACTTACAACCGTTTGGTTAGAGACAAAAAAAGCGTGGATGCTCTTTGCTGTTTGTTAGCAATTGAGCATCCACGCTTTTATTGTTACACCCTTTAGGGTTTCACTTTTTTATTGTTTAAGCCCCGTTAGCGCGAGGCGTTAGGTGTATAGTTGGCCGTTAAAATCTTATCGTTGGTAACACCCTTGTTTGTGGCAGATGCAGGATGTTTCGCAGCGTTATGATGTTTGGCCAGTGCCGTCGCGTTCTTATGTTGCACCTCTGGTTTTAACCAGCTGGCTCCACTGAACGCAAGATTGTCAGTGTATTCGAAGTCGAGCTCGGGCAATGACAGCGGGTCGGGTTTATAGGGAACGTGTAGTTTTTCTACCACCTCTACCTTTACCATTGCCACGCCTTGTGTTAGCATGCCCAACTCTTTGGCGGCTCCCCACGACAAGTCGATAATGCGTCCGCGTTTAAACGGTCCGCGGTCGGTAACACGTACTACCACTTCTTTGCCATTTGAGGGGTTGGTCACTTTTAGCAGTGTACCAAAAGGGTGTGTTTTGTGTGCGCAGGTAAGACTGTCGTGATGCAGCCTTTCTCCATTACTGGTGCGAGCACCAGTGGCACGTTTCGAATAGAACGAAGCCTTGCCCGTTTGCTGTTTCTTTGCCTCACGGCTTTTACTTTGTGCACCAGCCTGAGCAAGGCCCGTTATTAATGCAATTACAATTAAAAATAATACTTTAAACTCTGTCTTCTTAAAAATCTTTTTAATGATCACGTTAAAAAAAGTTTGGTTAAACAGGGTGTGTGTGGTTTACACGATGCCCTGAGCCATCATGGCGTTGGCCACTTTCATAAAGCCAGCCACGTTTGCGCCCTTCACATAGTCGATGTATCCATCAGGCTGTGTTCCGTACTTGACGCATTGCTCATGGATGGAGTGCATAATATAATGCAGCTTTTCGTCCACCTCGTTTTCGCTCCAGTTTAAGCGAATGGCATTCTGTGTCATTTCCAGTCCCGAGGTTGCCACACCGCCAGCATTGACGGCCTTCCCCGGCGCGAAGAGTTGATGTGCTGCCACAAACTTGTCTACGGCTTCAGCGGTACAACCCATATTCGACACTTCGGCCACACACATTGTTCCGTTGTCGATGAGTTTTTGCGCGTCGTTGCCGTCCAGTTCATTCTGCGTGGCGCACGTGAGAGCTATGTCCACCTTTTGTCCCCAAGGTTTCTCACCTGGGAAGAATGTGGCGCTGCTGTATTCGTCGGCATACGGCTGACAGATGTCGTTACCCGAGGCCCTTAATTCGAGCATATAGTCGATCTTTTCGCCGCTGATGCCTTCGGGGTCGTAGATGTATCCGTCGGGGCCGCTGATGGTTACCACCTTGGCGCCCAGCTCAGTAGCCTTCTTTACGGCTCCCCATGCCACATTACCAAATCCGCTCACGGCAACGGTTTTGCCTTCGAGCGACAGGCCGCGTGTGGCCAGCATCTGTTTTACAAAATACAGCGCACCGAAACCGGTGGCTTCGGGTCGGATTTTTGATCCTCCCCATTCAAGACCCTTTCCTGTTAGCACGCCTTCCCATTTATGGGTAAGCTTTTTATACATGCCAAAGAGGTAGCCAATCTCGCGGGCTCCTACGCCGATATCTCCGGCTGGCACGTCTTCATCGGGTCCGATATTGCGGTACAGCTCGGTCATAAATGCTTGGCAAAAGCGCATGACCTCAGCGTCTGACCGCCCACGTATAGAGAAGTCGGCACCACCTTTACCGCCACCCATGGGCAGTGTGGTAAGTGCGTTCTTGAATGTTTGTTCAAATCCGAGGAACTTGAGAATAGAGAGGTTTACCGAAGGATGGAACCTCAATCCACCTTTATACGGGCCAATGGCACTATTGAACTGCACGCGGTAGCCAATGTTTACATGCACCTCGCCTTTATCGTCGGTCCATGGCACGCGAAATGTGATAATACGTTCAGGCTCAACCAGTCTTTCAATGAGTTTTGCTTTTTCAAATTCGGGATGCTGATTATATACATCCTTTATTGACAGCAACACTTCTTTTACGGCCTGAATATATTCGGGCTCACCCGGATGTCTACGCTCCAGGTCTTGGATAAATTTCTCAACGTTCATAGTAGCAATCTTAGTTAGTATATTATAGTAAAAGGTCAGGTATTTGTGACTTTATGTAATGATCACGGTGCAAATGTAGTCTTTTTCTCTTTTAACGCCAAATATTTTTGCAGTATTTCACTTTTTTTAGTTGCATAATGGCTTGTTAATGTTTAATTTATCGCACAGGCGGCCCCTAATGTGTTCGAGCACAGCTTTTAATTGTTGTGCCAGGCGTTCGCGCTCGTTGGGTGCCGTAGATGCAATATTAGCAGGCGTGATTGGCAAAAGAACATCGTGCTGCTGGGGCATGAGCATGGTGAGCAGTGGCAACGCTTTATGTGCCGCCTTTGCCACCTTATTTATATAGGCGGTGTGGCGTTCAGCCTCTGGCACGTTGTTGCTGGATGTAGGTGTAAGGAGCGCCAAATATTCGTCCAGCGCCTTAAGGGTTTGTGTAAGGATGTCGCGTTCAGCCTCGACATCGCCCTCGGCAAAAGCTGTAAGCGGAGCAAAGAAGTCGGGGGCGCTGTCGGTCTCGGCTTCGGGCGCCACATCGTTCGGCGCAAAAGGCTGTCTTGTGATCTGTGTGAGCGTGGCCGCCAGCGTGTACATTGAGAAGGGTTTCAGCAAACAGGCATCAAAGCCCGCTTGACGCAGGCGGGGCACCATGCTATCGTCGTGCGCTGTCATGGCCACCACCTTCATGTGGCTGTGGTCGATATGGTGTATGAGGTCGGTGCCCGACATTTCTGGCATCTCTATATCAGTAAACAGCACGTCGGGGTGTTGTGTTGCGATGCTTTCCAGCGCCTCGCTCACGTGCTGCGTGGCGAGCACCTTCAGTGGTGTGCCCCCCAACTGTGCCAGCATCTCGCCCAGCAATTGCAGTTGCAAGGCATCATCGTCAAGAACTAACACGGTTAGCCCTTGTCGTGCCGTAGATGATAGCTTAGGAGCGAGCGTGGCCGCACTGGGGGTTGAAGCCTCAACCTGAGACACTACCTTCATGGGCAAGCGCACCGTAAAGGTAGAGCCATTGCCCACTGTTGATGTAACACGAATGGTTCCGCCCAGCAGTTGCACGGTCTCGCGCGTGATAGACAGGCCCAGACCTATGCCCTCAATGCCTTGAGCACCAGGCAAACGGGTAAAGGCATCAAACACACGTTGTTGCTCGTCAGAGGTCATGCCACGGCCCGTATCGGTTACGGCCAGCGTCAGCCAGCCAGCGACCAGGCGCAAGGTGATGGTTACCCCACCCTCGTCAGTATATTTTAGAGCGTTGCCCACCAGGTTGTTCAATATCTGTTTCACGCGGAAAGCATCGGCTCTACACATACGTTGTGCCCCCTCGTCGGCATCGGTATGCAGCGTTAGGTTCTTGGTTTGTGCCATGGGGCGCATCTCGCCCACCACCTCATTGGCTAAACGTAGCGGCACAAACGACACGTTATGCAGTTCGGCCTTTCCGCTTTCTAACAAATGATAATCGAGCAAGGCTGTCACCAAACGATGCAGATGAGAGGCCGAACTGCCTATGTTGTTCAGATATCCTGTGGCCTTAGCGCCCTGCACATAAGGTTGCAGCAATTCGATAAAGCCCGCGATTGATGCCGCTGGCGCCTTGATGTCGTGCGTGATGGTGAGCAAAAGGCGCTCGCGTTGCTGCATCAGTTTTTCGGTCTCGGCTTTGGCCTCAACAAGGCGCTGACGGTGTAGGCGGTCGCGACGCACATCGCGCAAAATGTAGGTGAGCAAGATGGCGGCCGACCCAATGGCCATCAACGCCAGCAACACGATACGAAGGATGGCACCTTCGCGCGAGGTCATCGATTGGTCGACGGCTTTTCGTAAGGCTCGTTGCTCTGACTTTTGTATATCGCGCAGCAGCTGTCCGGTGCGGTCGGCTACCACCAAACTAACCTGTTGCAGACGACGGTAGCGACTGGTAACGGCATCTTGACGGCGGTTTGAAGCTTGCTTCTCGGCCAGCTGTATATCGGCCAGCACATGGGCCACCGAGTCGGCAATATCAATGGCTTGCTGCATGCTGTCGGCCTGGGCCTGATGAGCAATGGTTGTGATGCCCACCGTGTCGGCATGCTGTCGGCGAAAGGCATCGCCTAACCTACGAAAGAAGCCTCGTTTGCTGCGTTCAACCTCATACACCGTTTCGTGTCGCAACACGTTTCCGGTAGTTTTGGGATGGATAACCACCGAGTCGCGCCCATCTTGCAACGCCTCTACCCTACTGCGATAATAGGCTTCGCGATGGTCGGCGCCCAGCAGTTCGGTCACCTTTTGGGTGTTGTCGCGTTTTTGCTGCATATATACCAACAAGGTGTCGACACGCTTGCGCTGGTTGCCCGCCACCAACAGCTGGCGTAGCTGCTGCGCCTTGGTCATCACCTCGGTGAGCGAACGGTCGAAGTGTGGCCACGCCTCGGCATTGCCCAGTAGCACGGCGCGCTCGGCATTGCTGGTTTCGAGCATAGCACACACCAGGCTGTCAACCACATCGCGGCGGTGCACCATCTGGTCAGAGGCTTGGTTCACGGCCACAAGCGAACGGCTATTGTCGTAGGTCATCCATGTCGACACTACAAGCACACATGCCAGCACGCCATAGCCTGCCCATATTTTTGCTTTTATTCCGAATTTCTTCATACAGTAAAAAATGTATCGTCAACCCCTTATGACGATTGGGTTATCATTCATATTGCAAAGATAACGATCCTTCCGCAAGTATGCAAATTATGCCCTAACCGAAAGCGCAACACGCTGAACAAGGGGCATAAAAACAAAAAAATGCCGCCTACACGTTTCGTTAACGAGCCGTGTGGGCGACAATTATCATTTAGACAAACTTTATACGGGGAAATAGGAAACCTATCTTTTACTCGGCAGGAGCTTCAGTAGCGGGGGTTTCCTGTGCAGGAGCCTCAGTAGCGGGAGTCTCTTGTGCCGGAGTCTCAGTAGCGGGTGCCTCTTGTGCCGGTGCTTCCTGTGCGGGCTGTTCTACAGCGGGAGCCTCTTGTGCGGGGGCCTCAACAGCGGGCTGTTCAGTAGCGGGCTGTTCAGTGGCGGGTGTTACCGAGTCGGTACTGGTGATAACCGTATCTATGGGCGCTGCGCCAGTCTGGTTCATTACATACTCGTGAGCAAAAGCGTTGCTTACTGATACCATAACGATTGATGCGATAGCTGCAAAAAATAACTTTTTCATATTTGTTGTGTTTTAAAATTAATAATGTTACTTTGTTTTACTTAGTGAACATTGTCAACTTAGTTGTTGTTGTAACTTGTTGCGCCGTTCACTTATCATAGTGCAACCAGCGTGCCAAACACAACCGAAAAAGTTTAAATCATTGATAATCAATACACATACTGCATACCATGCCCAAAACGCGAGTGTAGAAAGTGTGGAAGATGTGTAGAAACATTCCACACTTTTCTGTAGAAGGGTGTGGCGAGAAGCTACGACATTCCCCACTTTTCCATCTTGTTATAGATGGTTTTGCGGTCGATGCCCAGCAATCGGGCAGCCTTGGCCTTGTTGCCACCTGTTTGGCGCAAGGCCTCTTCTATGCGCTGGCGCTCGTCGGCCTCGTCATGAAGCGTGGGCACAGCGTTTTGGCGCACAGGGCCCATGGCCTGTTGCAGCTCGGCGGCCGTTATCTGTCTGCCACGCGCCAACAACACAGCACGCTTCATCACATTATTTAGTTCGCGAAGGTTGCCAGGCCATGAGTGCTGCACCAACAGTTCGGCAGCGGCAGCATCAAGGCCATCAACCTGTCGTTGCAGTTCGGCATTGGCTTGACGAATAAATAGGTCGGCAAAGAGGAATATGTCGTTACCGCGCTCGCGCAACTGGGGCATATATATCGTAAACTCGTTGATGCGGTGATACAAATCTTCGCGAAAACGGCCTTCGGCCACAGCCTGTTCAAGGTTCTCGTTGGTAGCACACACCAGGCGTATGTCTACCGTCAGTTCGCGGTCGCCTCCCACAGGGCGTATTCGACGCTCTTGCAAAGCACGCAACAGTTGCACCTGAACATCATAGCTCAGATTGCCCACCTCGTCAAGAAACAGAGTTCCACCATTGGCTACCTCAAAAGCGCCACGCTTGTCGGCATCGGCACCCGTAAACGCACCTTTCTTATGGCCAAAAAACTCTGAGGCGGCTACATCTTTTGGTATCGCACCACAGTCGAGCGCAAAGAAGGGTTTGTCCTTGCGCGCACTGAGCTCGTGTATGCGGCGCGCCACATACTCTTTACCAGTACCGCTGGCGCCAAGGATAAGCACCGACATGGGAGTGGGTGCCACCAGTCGAACATAGTCGTACAGTTGACGCGAAGCTTCGCTCTTGCCCTCTAAATATTTTGGCACTGAGGCCGAGGCATTGGCCGTAGTGTCTGAGGCGACAACATTGGTTGAAGAGGCCGAAGCAGAAGTATGAGTTGAATGGGTTGAGACAGAAGTAGTGGCGGCCGATGCTGCTTGCAAGGCATCGTTTATCTTTTGCAGCAAGATGTCGGGCTGCACAGGCTTGGCTATATAGTCGGCAGCTCCCGACTTCATCGCCAGCACCGCGTTCTGCACCTCGGCATAATGCGTCATCACGATGAAGGGCACCGCAATATTGCGCTTACGCATCCAGGTGAGCAAGAAGAGGCCATCGTGGTCGGGCAGACGAAGGTCAGAAAGTATCAGGTTCACACTGTCGGCCCCTCCCTCTGTCAGCCATCGGGCGGCAGCTCCTACATTGGTAACCTTTTCTACATCAAAACCTTTTTTCTTAAGCCATGTTTGCAGCATTGTGCCAAAGGCCAGGTCGTCTTCCACTATCAATATCTGTTTCATCTTACGTATCGTCTTTTTTATGCTAACGTTCTTTGAACAATATTACTGTATGCAAAGTTACAAAAAACAGTTGTAACACGCTCAAAGCCATGATACATTTATATTTTTAACACAAATAAGAAAAACCTACTGATATAAAGCGCATAGCGAAATATATAGTATAAGTTTTTTTACATTATGTTTGCTACATAGCTTATATTCAGCACAACGGTCACACAACTGATGGATATCCGCACAAAAAGTAGAAAAAAGAAAGGAAAAACATTTATTTTTCAGATATTATGTTTATCTTTGCCACATATAATGCTACATTTTGTAAGCTTCATACATTCTTTAAGCATCATCTTACAAGAAATAAAGAGAATTACTACAAAAACAGTAAATACATACCATAAATAATTATAACTATGCTGAAAGGTTTACACACATTTCTCGCGTCATCACTGACCGTTGCCGCCCTGACCTTTGCTACACAAGCACAGGCACAGAGCTACCTCGTGAACGAAGGCTTCGAAGGCGAAGGGTTTCCACCCGCAGGATGGAAGGTGATTGATGCCGATGGCGACGGCCACTGCTGGCAAATAGCCAAGCGTGGCATGGCTACCCTGAACGGCAATCAGATAGCCATCTCCTACACCGTTAATCCTGAAAACGCCGATGCCTATGGCGCCCAAGACAACTATCTAGTGCTGCCGCCCATCACCGTTACAAACAACAGTTATAAGCTGATGTATCAGTGCTGCGCACAAGACCAAGACTCGCCAGAAAGCTACAGCGTATTAGTGTCGGAAACAGGCACCGAGGCCGCCGACTTCAAAAAAGAGCTCTTCTCTGAACGCCTTGAAAACGGTTACGACGATGTTTCGCTGCAAGCACGCGACCTGTCGCTGGCCGACTATGTAGGTAAAACCATCTACATTGCCTTCCGTCATAAAGGTGTAAACTCTTATGCCTTAGGCATTGACGACGTAAAGGTTACCAATGGCCTTGGCCCCATGAAGCCCTCAACCCTGAAAGTTGAAGCAGGTGCTGAGGGAGCCTTAACCACTACTTTAAAGTGGACCAACCCCTCGACCAACGGTGTGAAAGGCAAGCTGAGCGCTGTGCAAGCCGAAATATACCGCGATGGCGAGCTCATTGCCACACTGACCGATGGTGTAACACCAGGCGCCACCTCACAATACACCGACACATCAGTAAGCAACGGCAAGCACACCTATGCCGTAGTGGCCAAGACCGACGAGGGCCGCTCGTTGCCAGTATCAATGAACGTGTTTGTGGGTTTGGATATTCCTGACAAGGTTGAACATTTAACGGTTACCGTAATTGACGGACAAAACCATCTGTCTTGGACAGCCCCCACCACAGGTGCCAATTTGGGCTTCATTAAAGCCGATGGCCTTACCTATAAGATATACCGTGTGGTAAACGAGACACGCACCCTCATTGCCGAAAACGTGGCCACCACAAGCTATGTCGATGCAGCCGCATCGGGCACCGCAGCATCGTATGTCGTGATACCCGTAAACACTGCTGGCGAAGGCAAAGAAGAGCTGAGCGGAGAGGTAGTTCACTTTGGAGCCGAATATAAAGACATCAACGTAGCCCCCAACGCCAACGTTGCGAATGGCAACATAGCCCTGCCTTTCGACACACGCAACAGCAGCACCGCCACCGAGATGATAATCTATCCCGCCGACCTGTACCAGGCTGTGGGCAAGATGCAAGGACTGGTGTTTAAAAACAGCTTCTCGGTAGCCACATCAATGACCAAAAATATTAATGTGTATATGGGCGAGACCGACGACGAAGACCTGTCACAGGGATGGATACCCGCCTCTATGCTCACCGCCGTTTACAGTGGCCCCGTCACCATGAAGGGCGGACAAAACGACATTAACATACCCTTCACCACACCCTACACCTACACAGGCAAGAACCTGGTGGTGCTGGTAGTGATGGAAGCCCAATTAGGTATGGGCGGATATTTCGACCGCTTCTATGTGCAAGCCCAAACAGGCAAGGCCGACCGCACACGCACCCATTCGATATATGGCGAAACGGTCGATACCGAAACGTTGCGTCCAAGCAATGGCACTCTGACCGAAGCGCTGCCCTCAATGCGACTGATTATGGCCGCCGACAACGCTGGTTGCGTAGAAGGCAAGGTAACCACCACCGACGGAAAAGCCCTCGCGGGTGCCAACGTAAGCATACCCGCACAAAACCTCAGCACCACCACTGCCACTGATGGTAGCTTCCGCTTCTATGTGGTAAAGGCTGGCGAAGAAAAATTGGTGGTTTCGGCTCCCAAATATCAAACCCACAATCTCACCATACAGGTGAAAGCTAACGAAACCACTAAGCCCACCATCGCCTTGAGCGAACTGACCAAAGTAAACGTGAAAGGACAAATAAAGCTTGAAGGCGTGGGCGCCACGGCTGGCATAAAGGCCACACTGACGCTGAACGGCGAGCAAACCACCGCCACAACGGCCGCCGATGGCAGCTTCGCACTGCAAGCCTACTCAGCCTCCGACTACGTCATCACCTACTCATCGCCCTTGTTCGACAGTGTTGAAAAAACCTTCAACACCACCACCGACATCACCAACCTTGACATCACCCTACCCCGAAGCCCCATTGCTCCACACACCGTAGAGGCTGCAACAGCAGCCGACGGCAAGAGCGTAAACCTTACATGGGGCAAGCCCGAAACACGCACAGGAAAGGTGCAGTGGAGCCGCTGGGGAAAGTCAGAAACCCACGACAACCTGGGTGGCGACTACTCGGCAAAAGACTACTATGTAGCACACGCCTACACAGCACAAGACCTGAAAGACTCGTGCATGGTGGGCATGAGCATCACACGTATGCGCGCCTACCTCAACGGCAACGGAACAAAATATACAGCCATGATATGGCATGGCACACGTGCCGAACATGAGGTGGCCGACTCGGTAGTAATAAACGTGCCCGAGGGTAAAGAAGGATGGGTAACCGTTAGCTTCCCCAACCCCGTTGAGCTGCGTGCCGACGAAAACTATATGGTAGGCGTACACTGTATGGAGGCCGTTGATAAAAAATGTGTAGGACAAGGTCCCAGCTACTCGAAGGTGGAAAATAAAAACAACCTGAAATGGAGCGACAACAGTGCCTATACCTACGACGGACACTATGCTTGGAACATCTCTGCCTACTGCTCAATACCGGGCAGCAATGGCGAGTATGGCACACCTGTAGCCACACTGCAGGCGCCCACATATAACATATACCGCACCGAAAACACTGAAGGAGCACCCGACGTGCTGCTGAAAGAGGGCGTTGAAGGCAACACCTACAACGACCCGCAATGGGATGCCACACACCCCGCCACCTATCATTATAAGGTAGCAGCTGTATATGCTGGCAACAAAACCTCGCTGGCAGCCGTATCAGGCGCCATTAAGCGCAAGGCCGATATCGACACTGGCGTTGAGAGCATCATCTCGCCCGTAAAGAGTAAGAACCTGCAAGATGCCGTAGAGGTGAAAGTGCGCCTGCACAACTATGGTGAGAAACCCGCTACCAGCGTGCCCGTAGTGGTAGAGCTGTCTGACGGACAAAGCCTCAATGCCACCTACAAAGGCAACCTTGTGAAGGGCGAAGGTACCGACTTTACCGTGGGCACCATAACACTGAAGCCCGAAACCTACTACACCATCAAGGCTTACACCAAGCTTGAGGGCGACGTAATATTGGCCGACGATACCGCATCAACCTATCTGCCCAACTACACCGATGTAAACCTGCAAGGCTTCAGATGGGATGCATACGACTATGTGGGCCTCATCGACTTCCATGCCAACGTGCCTGAAGAGGCTACCTTCGTAACCGAGGTTCGACCCAATGGCAACCTGCTGCAAGCTGGCGAATATGTAGGCGACAAGCTGTATGGCTTCACTGGCAACAACGTGTATGCGCCCCAACAGTTTGTAGCACTCAATACCACCTCGTGGTCGCCCACCTTCAGCGCCAGCACCATGGATTTGGTATTTGATATGACCTACGACTACACCACCAACACCATGTATTCGCTCAGCGTGTTCGACAATCAACAGTCGATAAGCACCGTGAACCTGGAGAATGGCGACAACGACTGGGTAGCCAATACCGACCACGCCTTCTCAACACTGGCATGCAGCCCCGAGGGCAAGCTATACGCCATTGCTAACGACTATAAGCTGTACACCATCGACAAGACCACTGGCGTATCAACACTGGTGGGCGACCTGGACATTGACGATGTGCGCCCCCTACACTCGATGACCTTCGACCGCAAGTCGGGCCGCCTGTTCTGGGTACAAAACGGCTTCAACACCGCTGGCAAGCTCTTCCAGATCGACATCACCACGGGCAAGGCACAGCTGCTGGGCACCGTGCGCTATAAGGGTTATCCCACCGAGATTGTAGGCTTGAACATTGCCCCCGATGCATCAACCAACGGCATACAAAGCATCATGGGCAGCAAGGCAAACGACGGCATACAAGCACACATTGATGCTGCCGGACGCATACACGCCAACGTAGCCTTAGCCGCTGGTCAAACCGCCACCATCAACGTTCACAGCCTATCAGGTGCTGCTGTAGCCACAGCTACCACCACTCAGTCCCACACCGTGCTGAGCACTGCCCTGCAGCATGGTCTTTACATCATTAGCGTAAGCACCAGCGATGGCCGCAACATGAGCGTGAAGGCAAGAAGATAAGCCGAAATGAATATTTATACACTCGGTTTTGCATAAATATACAAAACCCGCTTTACAAAAATTAATTTAAGAGTTGTTAATTATGTTTCAGATTGAAACTAATTAGCAACTCTTTTCTTTCACTTTTCAAAGTTGATACTTCTCATTTGCAAAAGCATGGGTTTCACATCCTGAAACCCTTGGTTTCACCGTCTAAAACCCTTGGTTTTACAGCCTGAAAGTACGTATTTTTTATAAGTGATTGAGAATGAGATAAGTTTTTATCTCATGAAAAGAAGAGGTTACGAATTAGAAATAAACAGAATGTAGCATCCTGCTGTGATTT
>ENA-ORSO01001706-ORSO01001706.1-human-gut-metagenome-genome-assembly--contig:-NODE-1706-length-12283-cov-1.901129_pt1 | contig 12283 bp, 10 predicted proteins | sample MGYA00241902_ERZ509168 | MGnify/ENA primary metagenome ERZ509168 (study PRJEB26280, sample SAMEA2338806) | human gut metagenome | biome: human gut; feature: human-associated habitat; material: faeces... | reverse complement strand
TTTATCAGTAGGATGTTCAGGGCGTTTTCGCCTATGGTCTTTTCCTTTCGGGGAGAAGCATACCGGAAATGATAATGTGTCTCCCAATAACCGGATGGAGGAATCCTGAAATACTTTTTGATCTCTCCGGTGCTCCTGGCTTCAAGAATGGCAGAAAACAGAGTGTCGTACCGTACCCAAAGTGCGGCTAACTGTGCCACTTTCAGATACGGAAAGTTGACAGGCCGTGTCCGTAGGTTCTTAAATACGAAATCTTCCATTGGTGACAGGCCGAACTTATGGCGTAAAAAATCGTATTCCCGTTGCAACAAGCGGTAGTAATGATCGTCGTTTTCCTCCTCTAACATTCCTGCCTGTCCGAAAAGCATTGCTTCTATCTGCGAATGGCTGTTCCGCTGTTTTTGAATGCAACGAAGCGGCAAGCTCTTTGCCAGCCTTTCAAAAGCATCATTATTCACACCAAAGCCGAAGTTTCGGGTTAAAGTAATATAAAAAACTTCATTCCAGTCTGTCTGATACGCATCCAAAAGGAGGAATATGTCATGTGTTTTCCGTTCCAGCCGCTCGCTTAGCAAGGCTTCCATCCAACAGGCTATATGCAAAGGAGCGATCCCGGTTATGTGATCGAGGCACGGAAGAGCCGCCTCCCGGTAAAGCAGCCAGTCTATACTGCGGAGAATATTTTCCGGAACAGTCAGGAGCATTTGTGGAATCGGGTTTCCGTTCGTTCGAACTGGCTGGAAATCATTAAAGCCTATAATGTGAAGGATTACACAGTCGTATGCCTTATCCGTATCATGATGATGGAGCAGCCAGTCGGAAGATTTATCATGAATTTCGACACTTCCTACCCATAGCGTTCCGTCTATTTTGATCTTCGCATTGAAAAAATCGGGACCTGCATCCGTATTCTGCATTCCGGGATCGATTACCTGGACGGGACGTCCCTCTGTTGTTATCAATGGTGTGGCCGCGTAAAGTTTGTATTTCCAAACATAATGTAATAAACGTTCCATCTTTTTTCAGAGTTAAGATTTATGTCCCAAATCTAAGCATTATTCTTTATATTTGCAGCATGTTATCAGTTGAAAGTTGAAAAATTAAAATTGAAAGTTAAATATATAAGTATGAAGATTGCACTTATCGGTTACGGAAAGATGGGTAAAACCATCGAGCAGATTGCATTGAACAGAGGACACCAAATCGTCTCTATCGTAGATATAAACAACCCGGAAGAACCTAAGATATTGGTAGTAGGCAACAATCCCGACCGTCAAAATATCTATTCCTGTGCTTTGGGATTGTATAATTCCCGTATCGTGAAGCTGATAAACAAGAAGCACCAACTCAAAAGTTCCGTAATCATAGATGAATTACCGACCATCTATTTTCGGGGACTGGATAACCTGATAGCAACGGCAAGAAGCAACAAGGTAGCGGTCTGTTTGGGCTTTCAGGATTTCAGCCAGTTACGCCGGGATTATGGGGATAAGGAAAGCAAAGTTATCGAAAACACAGTGGGTAATATATTTAGCGGTCAGGTGGTTTCTGAAACGGCAAAAACACTTTCAGACCGTTTCGGAAAGGTACTGCAAAAACGCCAAAGCATGACTATCAACCGGAATGATAAATCAACCTCTATCAGTACGCAGATGGATAGCCTGATACCACCCAGTAAAATATCCAACTTAACACAGGGTATGTTTGTGGGTGCGGTCAGTGACAATTTCGATGAACGGATAGAGCAGAAAATATTCCATGCGGAAATTGTGGTGGATAACGAGCAAGTGAAACGGGAAACAGCCAACTACAAGAAGCTGCCCCAAATTATAGATTTCCGGGACGAGGACGGGAACGACCGGATGCAGGAAGAAATACAGGCAAATTACAACCGGGTCAAGCAGGAAGTCCAGCAGATTGTAGAGGATGAAATCACCCGTATAAAAAATGACCCTGAATTACGGTATTTGATAAAGGATGAGAACTAAAATATATACCCCAATTTTCCAACTAATAACTGGAAAACTGGGGTACTTTTAGTATGTTGATTATTTCTGCAACTGATGATTGTAGATTATGTCAAACTTTATTCCTCTTTATTAGGAAGAATTGAAGCTAATTCCTCTTCCACATTAATTCCATAAGCAACCGCTATTTGAGCTATCATAATTCCAAATGTACCTCTTAACTCACCTAAAGCTGAATTGAATTTCCAGCTACTTATACAATCGTAATTATTTATATATAAACGAACATCTTTATCCTTGTCTGAAAATTGATTTAAGAATTTCCGGGAGGCTTTTCGCATTGCGCTAACAAACCCATAAAGTTGAGTATCAGGCGAAATTTCCTGAATTTTATCTGTCAAATAATGCCTAATTTCAATAATAGAGCGAACACAATGGTCGGGACACTCTTGTTCATATAGATTATATAATACTCTTCTATCCTCTAAAAAGCGAATGATTCTATTTGCTTTCGTTCGGTCAATTTCGGTTGGATTCCATGATATGCCAAAAAATGGACAACTAATCCCAGTAAGACGTTCTCTTATATCTGTAAAGTTCATATCGGTTATTTACCAAGTTTCTAATTTCCTGACATTATCCACTATTCTATCTGCTGCCACACGATTATTAGCATATATTTTTATTTCTTCTTCAATCGTTTTTTTGTCGAAGTCTAATTTATCCAATAAAAAGTTATGCTTTATTTCAAAAAGTTGAAATATATCATCCCAAGTCATTGCATAAATCTCAAATTGCTCTTTGATATGGACTAAAAATCTTTTATTTTTATCTTGAAACGCTTTATATTGGTCTTTTATAAAGTCATCCACTTTATTACTTACAACAAAAAATTTCCATGAACGCATTTGACTATTAAAACGTTCTTCCCCTTTTATCAAATCTAAATAGTCTTCAATTTGTCGGAATTGTTTTTTTCCAATCGTAACAGTCGGTCGTTTTAATTCGACGATTACATTTTCTTCCAACATATTTGAAAAATCAGTTGTATCAGCTACCTTATGCTTTCTACACATAAAAATATCGGGTCGCCTATTATGTTCAGGAGAATTAATTTGTTCTTTCTTTTCTTCTCCATCCAGTACATACAGATAATTGGATAATGCTTTTTCAAATGTTTCATCCGCTGAAACTAAGTGAAATTGTTCTCCAAAAAGCCAATAATTATCTTCTATTGCTAATTGGATATGCTCTCGTTCAGTAGAAAACTTCTTTAAGTCAAAAACAAGATTCCTTAATTGCTCAACAACCTCACACCTGTTTTTTATCATTTTTATTGTCCGCAATATGCGGCTTAATGAAGTTGTTCTTAATGTTTGGGCTAACTGTACTCTTTCTTCTGTTGAGATAGAAACAATACTATTCAATATCGAGAGTATATTTTCTCTTTCGTCTGTATCTAAAAGAAGATTCAAAAAACCAACGCAAGTTTGCGATTGTTCTCTCTTGAGCCCTTTAAAAATTTTAGGCTGTATGCAATAGATCTCTTTGATTACATTAAGTAAATCTTGTTTGCGTTCTTTTTCATATTTATTATCTCTGAATACAGGTAATATGCCGTTCCTGTCATAATCTGCGATTAATTTATTGGCGGCATCTTCTTTTACAAATCTTTTTTCTCTTTCCCTTAATAAAGTAAGAAGTCTCTTTTTTAGGATTTTATATGTTTCATCAGATTGGTTTTTTACTCCGTCCAATCTTGGATAAGGTTTTTCTTCAAAAATAAAATTGTCAAAATAGGGGGAAACTATGTACAAACTATGAAAGAAGTTAATTGCATTGTTATTAAATGATGTCAGTTCCTTACCTAATTCAAATTTATCACTTTTCAAATAATAGTAATAAAATTTATCTCCGATGTTCTTTTCCCATCTAATATAGGAGATTTCAAAATCATAATCAGAAATTGTTTCATTAATAGTTTCGGATTCTGCAATTAAATATTCATAATCAATTGCATTCCCATTCATGGTTAGTGTATAACCTTTCTCTTTATTCAGATACAAAAACCAACCAAATTCCTGTGCAAGAAATTCACTAAAAGATGGAGCATAAAAATGTCCGGCTGAAAAATCTTTTAAATCATGGAAAAACACGTCTGTACCAGTAGTTCCAGATGTTATCTTTTGCTTGTTATCAGTTTCGTAATGGTCTTTATCCCCTGCACTGATTGTTATTTCATATTGGAGAATTGAATCATCTTCCGCTTTATATCGTGTTTTCCAAATAGCTTTGGAACAAAAATTAATAAAAGAAAAACGTCCTTTTCCTTTTTTCCCTCTAACATCAGAAGTTCTTTGATACGATTGTTGTTTCTGTGAATCAAGAAATGCTCCAAAGGTTGATGCAATCGTAGATAAGTTTATACCCTCTCCATTATCTGATATGACAAAATAGGAAATATGTCCTAATTCGTTGGCTTCAAACTGAATATCAACATTGGATGCTTTAGCATCAAAACTATTCCAAATATATTCCGCAATAGCTAACCTATAATCGGATGGGATTCCGGCATTATCAATGCTCTTATCACTTGTTGTAACTTTGCTTCTCATATTTTATTTTTTCTAAAAATTTCAAATTTGATTAATCTTCCATGTATGCTTTCCACTGTGCTAATAGCTTTTTCTATTGATGGCATTTTTTGTTTGTCGAAAGCCAGTTTCTTCAAATCGGAAGTGTACGCCACCATAATTTCAGGCTTTGCCATCATTTCTTTTGCTGACTTAAAAATAGGAGCATCAGCCAGCGATAAATGCGACTTAGAATTTTTGTTCAGCCCATCTTCAACCGTTACCCAGTACATGGCTTCCAAAAATTCCTCCGATTGCAAATACTGGTTATATTCAGAAGTGTGGAACAACTGGCATAAATCGTAAATATCTCGGATATGCTTTGCCAGTAAATTTACAGCATCTTCGTTGTAAGACAATTTGACAAGTCTTGAAATTTTATCGCAGATGGTTTTTCTTGGATTGATACATTGTATCTTGAAACCATCCAGTTCATATTCCTGAATCAAATCCTGTCGTTCTATATTTTCCAAAAAAGCGGTGATAATTGCTTTGATAATACGAGTATCAGCCGGATAATACATTTGCTTTTTATCGGATAAATCACAGGATTTTATTTCTACTTCCAAATTTTCTTTCAGTCCAACACCCTTAAAAACATTCTCATAAGAAAAAAGCAATTTACGGAAGTTTCCACCTGTTTCGGATAATTCTTCACGGTATATGCTAGCGTTTTGTTCTATTATGAATTTGGATAGCTTCTTATTCAATGTTTTTTCCGCTTGTTTGGATGCTGCTGTATTTCCGGTAAAAACGAACAAATCCAAATCTTCCGAAAAGCGTTCTATCAAGCCATAAGCTTTTGATAAAGATGTTCCACCTTTGAAGAATACCTTTTCCTTATATTCGGACAAAGCAATCTCTTTGAGTATTTTGCATACCCAATAATCCTTTTCTATATGTGACTGTTCGTAACCGAAATGGTCTGCTGCCAATGCGATTAACTCTTTGAATATTTCTTTATCCGAATGTAAATCCATACAGTATTACGTTGTTTTATAATTCAAATTAAACCTTGTGGTAGGTAGAACGGTATTAGCAATTTTCCGCTGCAAGTCGTACTGCCCCATCTCACCCAGTATATCCGCTACTATCTTTCGTACACGAGGTGGGTAATCTTTCGCCAAAGATACTACTTTTATAAGTTCCTGTATTGAAAAGCTATTGAAATATTGGTTCTTAATACGCTCATATATATCTTTTTGCGTGCTTCCGGGAATATGTTTTATATCTTTGACGGCATCCAATAACCGCAAATAAGGGATATTCGTTTCATCGTGGTAGGCAGCAGTATAGGATTTTACACATTCCACATCCAAATTCTTAAACCGAAAGCGACGTACAGGTTTGAGGGTTGCCACCGTAATGGTAGTTGCCACTTGTTCGGTCAACCCCATTTTATTATAAATATATGCTCCAGTGATATAGCCATCCAGTTTTTGGGTAATATAGCGGAATTGTTCATCCTGATATACCGGTAATGTTCCTAATCCCAAAGCCGATTTACGAGGACGGAAATAAGCCCCTTTCTCAACCCGCATCAGTATGCCTTTTTTACTCTGTTCCGAAAGGAAGACAGCCACATTCGCCAATTTGTCATTGGGAAACGATAAATCCCGGAATGTAAATATACGTCCGACATCTATTTGCTCAATTTGCTGCAATATTTCTTTTCTAAATGAAGTCATAGCTTTTATTTTTCTGCAAAGTTAATATATTATGTTTTTACATGCAAATACATAACAAATAATTCACTAAAAATATTTTATACGAGACAAATGAAGCCAAACGGGGACTAATGAAGCCACCTGTTCCCAAATCCTTAAATATACTCTATTTCATCCGTACTTTTACTTCCGAAAATTTTATTTATTCACTAAAATTCAAAACATTATGGATGTAAACACAGCCAACAAATCCACCACTGACGAACAGATGATGGATATTCTTCTTGTACTGGATAAGGAGAAAAAGACAATCAGCGCAGTAAAAGGCGTAGATGAAAACGGGGAACTCCAAACCGTACCACCGGAGAACAACAGCGAACTTCTGAAATTCGACCGTCACGGTGATTTCTTTTCCAACTTCTTTTCCAACATGATGAACCAGTTGAAGAACCCGACCCGCTTCAACTTCTTCAAAATCCCGAAGTTGGAACTTCCCAAAATCGAGCCGATAATCAGGGATAACTTCAACAACCCTACACCGGAAAATGAAGCGGGCATAGAGCGTTACCGGGTGACACCTGAAATCGTGAAGCAGGAAGTGAAGAAAGAGCAGCAGGAACCCCAAAACGGGCAGCTGCCAGCCAAAGAAGCGGGAACAACGGCACAAGCACCGCAGCAACCTGACAAAAGCAAGTATGTTATCGACCCGGATAAAGTGGACTGGGAAGCCCTGAAAAACTTCGGGCTATCCAAAGAACAGCTTGAAAAGGCAAAGGCTTTAGAACCCATGTTAAGGGGGTACAAGTCACCCGGAGCGTTCACCATTTCGGGAAACTACAATTCCGCCATTATGAAGATGGACGCACGCCTATCTTTCCGGCACGACAAGGACAGGAATGTGGTTTTGGCGATACACGGCATCCGCCAAAAGCCGGAACTTGAACGCCCGTTCTTCGGACATGAATTTTCCAAAGAGGACAAAGCCAATCTTCTTGAAACGGGAAACATGGGACGCATAGTAAACCTGAAAAACTATATCACGGGAGAAATGATACCCTCTTTCGTCAGCGTGGATAAGGTGACAAATGAACTTGTTTCCATGCGTGCAAGCAGTGTCCAAATACCGGATGAAATAAAGGGTGTCAAACTTAGTAAGGAACAACAGCAAGCCTTACGGGAGGGAAAAGGAGTATTCCTTGAAAATATGATTTCCAACCGTAAAAATCCCTTTTCCGCAACCGTTCAGGTCAATGCGGATAAGAAAAGTCTGGAATTTATCTATCCCAATGCCAAACAGTCACAGGAGCAACGGCAGAAACAGGAACAGGAAAACAACCTTGTCACCAGTGACGGTGTAACCATACCCAAGAGCATTTCAGGAATAGAGCTATCCCGCCAGCAACAGCAGGATTTAGTCAATGACAAAACCATTTTTGTTGCCGGGCTGAAAGACAAGAGAGGGGTCGAATACGATGCTTACATTCAGGTGAACCACGACAAGAAGAAGTTAGGCTTTTATAGTGACAATCCCAGTTTTGACCGTTCTGCCGTGAAAGAAATTACCCCGGCAAGCAAGAACCGCACACAGGTAGCGGTCAATTCGGAGGGCAAGACCAACGAAGCCACCAAGAAAGTGAAAGAACCCTTGAAAAAAGGTCAGGACAAGCCCACTGAAAAACAAAAGACCAAGCAGGATAAAAAGGAGAAGCAGGAGCAGACGGACAAGCCCAAACAAAGCAGGGGACGCAAAAGATGATAGCGGTATTCATCCTTATCCCGGTTTTCAGTTTCGCCCTATTTACCCTTGTCTGTTACAAAACAGACTGGGAAGCCATAGACGAGCAGAACCGACAATATTATATAGATGGCTATCACATCTATTATGACCGGAAAATCCTAAGACAAAAAGAAGTGGAACAATTAAAATCGAAATTAGAATGATTGCAGTAATCGGAGAAAAACCAAGTGTGGCAAGGGACATTGCCCGTATTTTAGGAGCGAATGAAAAACAGGATGGCTATCTTTCAGGTAACGGGTATCTCGTTACCTGGGCGTTCGGCCATCTTGTCGGTTTGGCAATGCCGGAAGCATACGGCATACAGAGTTTTCGCAGGGAAAGTCTGCCTATTATCCCGGATAATTTTCAACTTACACCCCGGCAAGTGAAAGCGGAAAAAGGGTACAAGGCAGACCCCGGCGCATTGAAACAGCTAAAGGTAATCAAAGAGGTATTCGACCAGTCGGACAAGATTATAGTCGCCACCGATGCAGGGAGAGAGGGGGAACTTATCTTTCGCTACATCTACCAGTATATTGGATGCAACAAGCCTTTTGTCCGTTTATGGATAAGCAGTCTTACGGACAAGGCAATCCGTGAGGGACTGCAAAACCTGAAAGCCGGTAGCCTGTATGATAACCTTTTCCTTTCGGCACAGGCACGCAGCGAAGCCGATTATTTAATTGGCATAAACGGTACACAGGCTTTAAGTGTGGCAGCCGGACAAGGCATTTTTTCTTTGGGACGGGTACAGTCGCCCACGTTGGCGATGATATGTACCCGCTTTTTAGAGAACAAGAACTTTGTTCCGCAAAAGTATTGGCAACTGAAATTGCAGACAACTAAGAACAATGTAACTTTTACGGCACTATCCACAGAAAAGTACGATACGCAGCAGCCCGCCATCGACACGCTGCAAAGGATAAAGGATGCGGAAACGGTACAGGTGAAAACCATAGAACGTAAGGAAGTGAACCAAGAACCGCCCTTGCTCTATGATTTAACTACGCTCCAAAAAGAAGCGAATACGAAACTGAATTTTTCCGCAGACAAAACCTTATCCATCGCACAAAAGTTATACGAGGGTAAACTAATCAGCTACCCCCGAACCGGAAGCCGTTATATCCCACAGGACGTATTCGAGGAAATCCCGGAACGGTTTATTAATTTGGAACAGTACGCCCGTTTTGCCGGGTATGCCGCCGGAATGAAAGGTAAATCCTTAAATTCCCGTTCCGTGAACGATGGCAAGGTGACAGACCACCACGCCTTGATTGTGACTGAAAATCTGCCCGGTAAAATGGAAACGGACGAACAGGCAGTTTATGAACTCATAGCCGGACGGATGTTGGAAGCCTTTTCTGAAAAATGCGTCAAAGACATTACCAGTGTAACGCTGGAATGTGCAGGGTCGCTTTTCACGGTCAAAGGGTCTGTAATCAAATCCGCCGGATGGCGTGCCGTATTCGGCGAAAAAGAAGAAACGGAAGATAACACCACCTTACCCGCCATACAGGACGGGGACAGTCTGCCGCTTTCCGCCATTGAGCTGTTGGAGAAACAGACCAAGCCCAAGCCGTTACACACGGAAAGCAGTTTGCTTTCTTCAATGGAAACAGCAGGTAAGGAACTGGAAAACGCAGACATGAAAGCCAGCATGAAAGATATGGGTATAGGCACGCCCGCAACACGGGCAGCTATCATCGAAACACTGTTTACCCGCCAGTATATCGTCCGGGAGAAAAAGAACCTTGTCCCGACTGAGAAAGGTCTTGCCGTTTACAACATCATCCGGGACAAGAAGATAGCAGACGTTGAAATGACAGGGATGTGGGAAAATACGCTTGCCAAAATAGAAAGCGGGGAAATGAACCCCGATACGTTCCGCAAAGGTATCGAAGTGTATGCACGGCAAATCACGGCTGAACTGTTGGATGTTCAGCTTTCTTTCGCTTCGGGTAGTGGTTGCATTTGCCCGAAATGTAAAACAGGACGTATCTTGTTTTATCCGAAAGTCTCCAAATGTTCCAATGTGGATTGTTCCGTTACCATCTTCCGCAACAAGAGCGAAAAGCAACTAACAGACAAACAGATTACCGAACTGGTGACTACTGGGAAAACCGGGCTAATCAAAGGCTTTAAAAGCAGGAACGGCAAAGTCTTTGACGCTTCACTTGCCTTTGACGGGCAGTTTAATGTTACTTTCGTGTTTCCTGAAAAGAAAGGCAAACCGAAGAAGTAAAACGAAAATCGTTATATTTGCCACAGAAAGTTTCATTATAGATAGATTATAATTGAAATTTTTGTGGTTGAAGCACCCGAAGGGACACCGGGTGCTTTTTATAAATCTTCTCTACATCACCCTATAAATATACCATTCCCATCTTTTTTTATTTTTTTTCGCACGTAACTATCTGATACGCAAAAATAGTTACCCCTTTGTAACTGCCTAACGTTTATGTAACTTCTTTTTTTATACTAAGTATATTTATAACTTTGCCATCGAAAAAGAAACTAAATAACAGTTGAAATTCTACTGTTTTTGGTTATTGTTTACATAAATAAAAGAAGAAATAATTATGCATTACACAGGAACTATTTGGAGACCGCCTTATGAGGCATACTCCCTTTTAATTCAAGTTACAGCAGGATGTACTCATCATTCATGCAAGTTCTGTACTCTTTATGAAGACTTGCCTTTCAAGTTTCGAATGTCACCGCTCGAAGAAGTTAAATCAGATTTGAAAGAAGCTAATCACTACTATAAAGATGCAGACAGAGTATTCTTTACAGGAGCTAATCCTTTTGTACTTAGTGTGGATAAGCTCAAAATATTGGCGAAGATGGTACATGAATATTTTCCAAACTGTCAGAGCATCGGTTGTTTTGCAAGAATAACTGATGTTAGCCAGAAATCCGTCAAAGACTTGCAAGAGTTGAAAGACCTCGGTTATGATGGAATTACGTTTGGAATTGAAACGGGAGATGATGAAGCACTTGTTTTTATGAAAAAGGGATATTTGTCTAAAGATATTATCGAACAATGCAAAAAGTTAGAAGAGGTGGATATGAGCTATAATTTCTTTTACTTGACAGGTATTTCCGGTTCAGGGAGAGGGGAAATTGGCGCAAAGGCAACTGCGGAAATCTTCAACCAGCTTCACCCACAAATCATAGATGCTTCCATGTTAACCATCTATCCAACCTCTCAGCTATTTCAAGAAATTCAAGCAGGAAATTGGAAAGAGGAAACAGAGATTGAAAAATTGCAGGAGTTAAAAACACTGATTCAGAACTTGACGGTAAATGCAAGGTTTGCTACTGATGGAGCTTCTAACTTAATCCAAGTCCGTGGTAACTTAAAAACAGATAAGCAAAAGATGGTTCATTTTTTGGAACAACAAATCCATAATCAAGATGAATCTTATTTGCGGCAATACCGTGAAAACTTGCCTCATTTATGAAAAAGGATGTTAGAATAATCGTTCAAAATATTCAACGGTATGACGACTATACGGATAAAATAGTAACTAATGCCATTGGAAACTATTCACGTTCCGGTAGTAGTCATTCTGTTTTATACCGAGAATTATGTGCAGGAGGACATGTTGTTGAAAACCGACTAATAATCAACCCGGAAAAAGCTAATTTATATCGTACAGGGTCGATTTTTACTGAAATGTCTTTCCTAAATGGGGAATTAACGGAATCGGATTATATCACTGCTGATGGAGATATTAATATAAAAGTAAGGACATTGCTTTATCAGCTTAAAATATATGATGACCGCATTCGTGTTGAATTGAATTATGATTTATTTCTTAATGACAAGTTTACGTCTAATAATGCTCTTATTATAAGTATTAGAGATATTGCATAAAAGAATAATGTTATGAAAATAAGAATCGTAGATTTATTAAAATCAGATATTTATGGAATTGATGTCTATGTGAGAGGTTGGGTTCGTACGCATCGACAGAGTAAAAATATAAGCTTTATTGCTTTAAATGATGGCTCTACTGTACACAATCTTCAAATTGTGATTGAACATGTAAAGTTTGAAAAGAATATGCTAAAGACTATTACTACAGGAAGTGCAATCGGTATAAAGGGCAAATTTATCCGGTCTGCCGGAGGTAAACAACAAGTAGAAGTAATAGCCGGGGATATTGAAGTATATGGAATAGCAGACCCACAGGGATACCCCTTACAGAAAAAGGAACATTCTTTAGAATACTT
>ENA-ORSO01001705-ORSO01001705.1-human-gut-metagenome-genome-assembly--contig:-NODE-1705-length-12286-cov-2.444117_pt1 | contig 12286 bp, 7 predicted proteins | sample MGYA00241902_ERZ509168 | MGnify/ENA primary metagenome ERZ509168 (study PRJEB26280, sample SAMEA2338806) | human gut metagenome | biome: human gut; feature: human-associated habitat; material: faeces... | reverse complement strand
CACACCTTCGTGGCGTTCAGGCCGCCGCTGGTGCGGACGGACAGCTTGCAGCCCCCCTCCGCCAGCTCCCGGATGGTGACGGAGGTCTCCACCCCCTCAATCTGTCCCAGGAAGGCGGCGATATCCTCCATATCCTCCTCAGTTGCGCCCGCCTCGTCCATGAGGGACAGGGACACGGGGGCCACAGCGATTTTCCCGCCCTCATAGCGGTGCATCCGCTCGGCGAGCAGCCGCTCCACCTGGAGCCGCGCCCAGCTCTTGGTGCGGAAGTGGCGCTTGTTGAGGGGGAACACGTCGATGCCGGTGTCCATCAGGGCGGCGGCCACCCGGTGGGTGTCCGCTGTGGTATTGCTGTACTGAAAGCAGCCGGTGTCGGTGGACACGGCCACATACAGGGGTATCGCCATGGCGGGGGTGATGGGGCCGAGTTCCCGGAGAATGTCGTAGATCAGCTCGCCGCAGGCGGCCCGCCCGGCGTCCAGGCAGGTCTGCGCCGCAAAAAACGCCTGGGAGGGGTGGTGGTCGATGGCCAGATCAACCCCCCGCGCCAGCCAGGGTTCTCCAGCCCGGGTGAACAGGCTGCGGGCGGCGATGTCCACGCTCACCACCGTCTCCGGAACATAGCCCTCCGGGGCCAGGCGGCCCTCCAGATAGGGGGTGAACAGGTGGGTCTCCTCCGTGTGGGGACAGATCCACGCCGTCCTGCCCAGGGCCCGCAGCCCCTCGCACAGGGCGGCGGCGCAGCCGATGGTGTCCCCGTCGGGGCGCTTGTGGGTCAAAATCAGATAGTTGTCATGCTGCCGCAGAAAGGCGGCGGTCTCCTTCACCGTCATGGCGCTCACTCCTCGCCGTCCAGCTCGATGTGGGCGTTGGCCGGGTTGGCGGGCTTGACCACCTCCGGGTTGCGTTCGGCGTAGATGTTGCGCACGTAGTACGCGTTGCGGAAGTCCACGTAGTCGATGGACGACTTGTTGCTGCCCATGTTGGCCTCGTTGAGCAGGTACATGCCGGCCGGTCGTGCGTCCGGGTCTATGGGCACGCCCGGTAGCAGCTCGTACTCCGTAGGCACGACCAGTTCTATCTCCCGGCAGGCGAACAAGACCGTCAGACACAGGAGCGGAAGGAATAGTATTTTTCGGACGGTTTTCATATCAGAGTTCCACGGCAAGGCCGAATTTATAGTTACGCATGGGCATCGGGTAGTTCAGTATGACATCGTAGTCTTGGTCGAGCAGGTTGTTGACCTCGGCCGTGAAGCGCAGGCGTGCCTTGCCCCACCGTATTTCCTTCATGAGCGTCATGTCGCTGGTGTACCACGGTTGCGTATGGTTGTAGATGATGTTCTCCTGTTGGTTGTAGCGTTCGCCCACGTAGATGAAGCTATAGCCCAGAGACCATGTGCCCCACGAGAGGGCTATGATGGCCGATCCGCTGTGCCAGGGAATGTAGGGAATCTGGTCGCGGTAGTACGTGTCCGACGGGTTCGTCACGTCGATGGCCTCCTGATAAGTGTATTGCAACTTGCCCGTCAGCGTCCATTCGTGGGGAAAGGCCAACGTGCAGGCCGCTCCGGCGTCCACGCCCCGGATGTCCACCCGCCCCAGGTTGATGGTCGTCCAGCGGAACTGAGGTCCCTGCGGCCACGATACGATTTTGTTCCTCACGTCGTTGTAGTATACGTCCGCATTGAGGTGTAGGTTGCGGAAGATGCCTTCGGTGCGCGTGCGGTCGTACACGGCTCCCACGTTATATTGCGTGGTGGTCTCCGGCAGCAAAGCCGGGTTACCCATGTCCGTGTAGTAGAGGTCGTTGAATGTCGGCATGCGGTAGGCCGTCTTGTAGAAGGCCCTCACCACTATGTCGTGTTTCCTCCACGGTTGGTAAGAGAGGAACAGCCCCGGGGTCACCTTGCTTTTGTTTGGTGCCTTGTCCCGTTGGCGTTTCTCCTCGTTCACGAACGTCTCCAACACACTGGCCTGCACCTTCAGCCGGTCGGCCACGGTGAAGGCCGTGGCGGCCGAGATATAGTGTGTGCCGCGCGTGGCCGTGTTCATCGGGTGCTCCTTGTCGTGGTCCTTGTTCAGGTCGAATCCCTCATAGCCGTTCCACTGGAAGTCGTAAGCCACGGACACGTCCCAGTCCGCCGTGATGGCGTATTTGTTAGCCCACGAGAAGTAACACTCCCGCTGCTTGTAGATGTTGTCTGTCAGCTTGATGTCCGTGTTGTTATTCATGTAGTGGGTGTAGTCGGAGGCGTATTTCGTGTTGAACTTCATGCTCAGCCCGCGCCATACATGCCATTCGAGACTTCCTTGGAGGAAAGAGTTGCGGTCCCACAACCGTTCCGAACGCTTCCACACGTTGTTCACGATGGCCCCCGGAATCCCCCTTTCCGAGGTGTAATGGTAGGCGAAGACGTTCCATTTCCCCTTCTCGAAGAGGCCGTAGAGTCCCGCGTCGATGCGCAGGGCGTCGATGTCGCTGTTGTGGCGCACGGCGGTGGTGTCGTACTTCAGTGCCCCGCTTACGTCCACGCGCCGGTAGCGGAACTTGTAGTCGCCTTGTGACGTGATCCACTCCGCACTGACAGCCGCGCTGATATTGTCACTGATTTTGTGCTCGTAAAGCAAAGCCGGGTTGAGCAATCCGTAGGAACCGAACTTCACTTTGGCCGCCAGGTTGGCATCCTTCTCCCCTTCGAACCGGGGGCGGCGGGTGGTGAGATAAATGCTCCCCGACGAGCCGAACTCTCGCGCCGATTGGAAGATGTCGCTTTTCTGTCCGTTGTAGAGCGAGATTTCCTCGATGTTGTCCAACGAGAACTTGCCCAAGTCCACCTGCCCGTTCTGTGCGTTGCCCAACTGTATGCCGTTGTAATATACGCCCGTGTGGTTCGTACCCATGCTGCGGATGTTGACCGTCTTCAGTCCGGCCACACCGCCGTAGTCTTTGATTTGCAGTCCCGAAAAATAACGGATGGCATCAGCCACGGAAAAGCTGTTCAGCTTCCGCAGTTCTTCCCCTTTCAGGGTCTGTGCGGGGATGACCTCTTTGTAGGTCTTGGCTTTGACCACTACCTCGCCCAAGTTGTGTATGCTGTCCGTCCGGTGTGCGGATACGGCAGGTAAGGGCAGGCAAAAGACTCCCATCAGGCATAAGGCATGCCTGCGTTTGATTTCTCCCATGAACTATCTATTTGACAGTGAAAACTCCATCAAAACAGCTTCTAAGAAAACCCGTAAATATGAATAGACAACCCCGTACTACGACCGATGGCCGCCCGGGATTTTCGGATTCATAGCTCGTCCTCGAAAGCTATTGAACTATATTGCATGGCAGGTCTTCTGACTCGTCTCCGCAGTAAACGCCTTCCCAATCGGCACGCGGCCTTTCAGTGGCATAGAGTATGTGTTTACTACGCTTTTTTATGAGACATACAGCAACGGGACTGTTCAGGATTCTCACCTGATTCCCTTTTAATCATTCCCCCGTATGCGATGAGGGAGATGAACCGATGCGGTTGCAAAGTTAGGAATATTTTTTGTAATTGTGTTCAAAAACACGTAGTTTTGTATGGAACTTCAGAGGAGTGCCAAGTTTATAAATCTCCGAAACAGGCAAAACAATCCCTTTTTTGGGGAATTCTCCAATGGATTCTTTTTGTATCTTTGCTCTGGTTTGTTTAACCTATAATTAAAGAATAGAATGGCAAGTATGAAAACATGGACTCACTGTTTGTGGAGTTGGTTATGTGTAGGGATGATGGGGGCTGTTCCGGCGGAAGTTTCCGGAGCTTTGTCGAAGACGGACGGACAAAAATGGAATATGGCTTTGGGGGCGGAAGTGTCTTCGGGGTCTTGTTATGGTGCCGGATATGAGCCAGGACATGTGGCGGATGGTGATTTCGGTACGCGTTGGGCATCAGCCGGACTGTCGGGAACGGTATGGCTTACCTTGGATTTGAAAGGGGAGAGGACTTTCAACTGTATTGATGTCTATGAGACTGAAGGCTACAAGGGGCGCATAGAGGAGATCGTGGTTTCTGTGTCCCGTGACGGAATTGATTGGAAACGTTGGCAACACCGCAGGCCGGGAGATGCACGGACTGTGTTGACGGGCAACAACGTGACGGCACGCTATGTGCAGGTCTCTTTCCTGGAGTGTAGTCCGGAGGGCATCAATGTGGACGAAATCGGTATCTATGACGACCCGCAAGCTGTGGCTACGCCCGAACCGGCGGCGTGGAGGAAGGATGCTCCCGGTTGGATTCGTCAGCAGCCTTCCCGTGAGGCCAATGTGTACCAACGTCGCAAGGCTCATTTGAAGTACGGCATGTTTATCCATTACGGGATGAATACCTTCTTGGGGCAGGAATGGACCGACGGCTCATCCCCGGCTTCGGCCTATCATCCGGACTTGTCCACGCTCAATCCCGAGGCTTGGGTCAAGGCGGCCTACGAAGGCGGTATGAATTTCATCGTACTGGTCACGAAACATCATGACGGTTTTGCGTTGTGGAATACGGAAATCGGCACGTACAACATCAACCACACGGGACGTAAGGGCGACCGCCGGGACATCGTGAAGGAAGTGGCGGACGCTTGCCGCAAGTACGGCATCAAGTTAGGATTGTATTATTCGGCATGGGACAGAAACTGGGATGCCAACCATACACAGGCATCCATGGGACTGGACCGCGTGCAGTTGGCGCAAGAATACAATGATTTCGCTTTGGCGCAAATCACCGAGTTGATGGACGGGCGTTACGGCGAGATTTCGGAGTTCTGGATAGACGGTGCATGGGTGAAGAGCAACGGTGCATGGGAGTTTGCACGGATGTATGACACGGTGAAGCGTTTGCAGCCTTCCTGCCAGATGGCAGTCAACACTTGTATTCGTTGCGGACGTACCCCGGACCAATACCAAGGCGGAGAAGAAATCTATTATTTCCCTTCCGACTTTCGTTTGCACGACCCGATGTTTACTCGGCGCGGTGCGGATGCCGACCCGAAAGTCTACCGTCGTGAGGGACAGGACTATTATTTGCCTTTCGAAGCCACGGTCTGTATGAACAACAGTTGGTTTTGGTCTGAAAAGAATAATGCGGAGAGTGTCATGTCGGCCGATAAAATCAAGGCGGCATACGAACACATGGTGGAACAGGGCAATACCTTGGTGGTCAACCTGGCTCCCGGAAAGGACGGATTGTTGAAAGACTACGACGTGGAAGCGTTGTATGAGGGGGCGCGTGCGTTGGGCATTGCCCGTGGCGATGCCCGTTTGAACCGTGGCAAGGAAGAGAGGGCTGTGCGCATAGATTATGTAACCACAAAAGGCTATGTGGCTTATCCCACTCATTATTTATACGGGAAGAAAGGGGAAAGTTTTACCATCAAGGCCGAAGACTTGTCGCAAGACGGTTATCGTTTCGTCGGGCAGAGAGAAGTCGTGAGCGGTCGTTTCGGCAAGGCAAAGCGAATAGAGTTTGTGTATGAGGATGTGGCCGGAATCCCTGAAAGTGATAAGTCGTATAGTACGCTTTCAGGGGCACATTCATGTAGTATGAATGAGGAGAAATGAAAAAAGTGGTTTTTGTTGTGCTTGCAACATTGTGGTTGTTTGCATGTAAAAAAGAAGACGGTAAAAAGGTAGAGTTTCGTGCTCTGCCTTTCAGCTCTATAGTGTCGGATACGTTGGAAATAGATTCGGTGCGCATGAATACCTTTTTTTCTAACCCGACTTCTCTTTTCACTATTGATGATTCGTTGATTCTCGTTTTTGATGATAATAGAAGTGACAAACTTTGCCATTTTATTCATACGAAAGGGTATGTAGTTAAAAGTTTTGGTGAATGGGGACGGGCGCGCGGAGAATTTATCTTGCCGCAAGGATTGTCCTTGTCTAAGGATAAGGAGGCTTGTTGCGTGTACGATTACAATACGCAATATACTGTTTGCTTTTCCGTAAAAGAGGCATTGGGTGGAGGCAATCCTGTTCAAGATGTGATAAGAATGGAAGAAGTGGAAAGCGAACGCCCCGTGGAGCATCGCTTCTATCAAGTCTTGGCTTTATCAGACAACCGTTTCCTTGGATTTGGCAACCATCCTGAGAATAGGATTCAAATCTTTAATCAATCAAAGGTGCTTGCCACATATTCGGATTTCCCGGTTTTGGACGAAAAAGAAGAGAACAACAGGTCGCTTTGGGGTAATTTGGCGTCTTTTGGTGTTTCTTCGGATGAAAAACATATTGTCATAACCACTGGGATAGGGGCGGCCTTTGAGATATTGTCTTTGAGCGGAGAAAAAATAAGCCATAAGTTGGTGAAAGGCTTCTATGCTCCGAAATATTCCATTGCCCAAGGGGCAGTCCCGGTTTGTGTCGTCGTATGTCCGGAGACAGTAGTCGGATTTAATGCCCTGCATGTGGCAGATGATTGTTTTTACGCCGTGTTAGCCGGGCCGGAAGAGCGGTACAATGAAATCTTGAAGTTTGATTTTGACGGGGAATGCGTGCATAGATATTGCCTTCCGTCGGATATTGTCAATATACATTGTATGACTGTCGATAAAGGATGGCTTTGGGCTTTTGTGGAAAATAAGGATGGGGAAATAAAACTGATAAAGGCAGGGATATGAAAATGCAACAGCCTCGTTAAAAGTGACAAGGTTTACAATTTGCTAATTCAAAGCATGAAATAAAACTCCTTCTGTCATTTTGTTAATTTACGCCTTGCGAGAATCCTTCGTACGGCCTCGGGGGCGGGGGCTTTTGAAAATACGCGATTCTTGTGCGTCAGTGGAGAAGCTGCTTGTCAGCCACCGGGTATTTTCCGTTTCTTTTTGTCCTGTCGGAGGGCAGGACATCCGTAGAAAAGTAAAGGGCGCGCAAGCATGGGGCGGCGTTTGCGCGTCATTTTGACATGCCGCTTTTGACAGCGAAGCGTCATCAAATAGAGTGGAAAGAGGCTGTGGAGGCACGTGTGCGTCCCGTTTTCAAGTGTTTGTTCGTCCTTTGGGCGGAACTCTTCGCTGCGACGTGCGGACAAAAAAAGTGTTTTTTCAGCCGAACGGTTTTTCGTTCGGCTGAGATTGAATCGCTGTTTGGCTTAAAACAAGTAAAAAATAGCAGAGAATTGTGAATAAATGTATTCAGTCAGTCGTAAAAGTCAACTTATTGGCACACAAAATCTCATTTTCTTTTTGAATGAAAAAGACAGATGGCTTACATTTTGTCACTTGTCGGCCTTTTCCGTGCAACAGGAGGGCAAGGTGGCTTCCGTTGGTATCAAGTGTCCGGCGTATGGCATTTGTCGGGAGGTTTGGCCTGAGATTTAGGAATAATTCCGTAACTTTGTGCCATGAAAACCACGATTAAGCGAGAGCAGAGGCAAGCTTGCTTGCTTCTGCCGAGCGTGAGTGGTTTATCTAATACCCGATAGTGTAGGATATAATTGCTTAAAATATAAAAAATGGAAAAGAATTTCAAGAGAACGACCGTCACGTCGGCTTTGCCATACGCCAACGGTCCGGTGCACATCGGTCATCTGGCAGGGGTGTATGTTCCGGCGGACATTTACGTGCGTTACCTTCGTCTGAAGAAGGAAGACGTGCTTTTCATCGGCGGTTCCGACGAGCATGGCGTGCCCATCACCATCCGGGCCAAGAAGGAGGGTATCACGCCGCAGGACGTGGTAGACCGTTATCATAAAATCATCAAGGACTCTTTCGAGGAATTCGGCATTTCGTTCGATGTGTACGGGCGCACGACGTCCAAAGTGCATCGCGAGACGGCTTCGGAGTTTTTCCGTACCTTGTACGACAAGGGCGAGTTCGTGGAGAAAACCTCCATGCAGTATTACGACGAGGAGGCACATACTTTCCTGGCCGACCGCTACATTACGGGCGAATGCCCCCATTGCCATGCAGAGGGGGCATACGGCGACCAATGCGAGAAGTGCGGCACGTCGCTGTCTCCCACCGACCTGATTAACCCCAAGAGTGCCATCAGCGGCTCGAAACCGGTGATGCGCGAGACGAAGCATTGGTATCTGCCGTTGGACAAGCACGAGGCATGGTTGCGCCAGTGGATTCTGGAAGACCACAAGGAATGGCGTAACAACGTGTACGGGCAGTGCAAGAGTTGGCTCGACATGGGTTTGCAGCCCCGTGCCGTGAGCCGTGACTTGGACTGGGGCATTCCCGTGCCGGTGGAAGGTGCCGAGGGCAAGGTGCTTTATGTGTGGTTCGATGCGCCCATCGGCTATATCAGCAATACGAAGGAGTTGCTGCCCGATTCGTGGGAGACGTGGTGGAAAGATCCCGAAACCCGTCTGGTACACTTCATCGGGAAGGACAATATCGTGTTCCATTGCATCGTGTTCCCGGCCATGCTGAAGGCCGAGGGAAGCTATATCCTGCCGGACAACGTGCCGAGCAACGAGTTCCTGAACCTGGAGGGAGACAAGATTTCCACGTCACGTAATTGGGCGGTGTGGTTGCATGAGTACTTGCGCGATTTTCCGGGCAAGCAGGACGTATTGCGCTATGTGCTGACGGCCAATGCTCCGGAAACGAAAGACAACGATTTTACGTGGAAAGACTTCCAGGCGCGTAACAACAACGAACTGGTGGCCGTGTACGGCAATTTCGTGAACCGTGCCTTGCAGCTTACGCAGAAGTATTACGACGGTGTGGTGCCCGCCTGCGGCGAGCTGACGGAGTATGACCGCCAGACGCTGGATGAGTTCAAGGACGTGAAAGCGAAGGTGGAAGAATTGCTCGACGCGTTCAAATTCCGCGACGCACAGAAGGAGGCGATGAACCTGGCACGCATCGGTAACAAATATATTGCCGACAGCGAGCCCTGGAAAGTGGTGAAGACCGATCCTGAGCGCGTGAAGACCGTCATTTACATCTCTTTGCAGCTCACGGCCAATCTGGCCATCGCTTTCGAGCCGTTCCTGCCTTTCAGCAGCGAGAAGCTCCGCAAGATGTTGAATATGGAAAGTTTCGAGTGGAACCGGTTAGGACGGACGGACCTCTTGCAGGCCGGCCACCGGTTGGCCAAGCCGGAATTGTTGTTCGAGAAGATAGAAGACGACGTAATCGAAGCGCAGGTACAGAAGTTGCTGGACACGAAGAAAGCCAATGAGGAAGCCAACTATAAGGCCAAGCCCGTCCGCGAGAATATCGCATTCGAGGACTTCCAGAAGCTGGACATCCGTGTGGGTACGGTGTTGGAATGCACCAAAGTGCCCAAAGCGGACAAGCTGTTGTGCTTCAAGATTGCCGACGGGTTGGAAAACCGCACGATTGTGAGCGGTATCTCCAAATTCTACAAGCCCGAGGAACTGGTGGGCAAGCAGGTTTGCTTCATTGCCAATCTTGCTCCCCGTAAATTGAAAGGCATCGAAAGCCAAGGCATGATACTCTCGGCGCTGAACTATGACGAGTCGCTGAGTGTCATTACCGTAGACCGCGAGGTGAAGCCCGGTTCTGAGGTCTGCTGACCACGTCAGGGCCGTCAATGACGATGGACTGTATTTCATAAAAGGAGAGGATACCGTGGCCGGTTCCTCTCCTTTCTGTTTATAGTCCGCCGTCTACCATCCATATTCCCTGTGGGTTGTCGCGACGCAAAGCGATATGGCGGTTTTCAGTCTTTCCGTCCGGAGTCATCAGTTTGTAGAACACAATGACGCCTTTATAGTCTTTCTTTTCTCTGGCTTGGCTGACTGCTGAAACCTTGCAGCCTTTCATGTTTTCGGTGAGTGTAGGAAGTTGGGCCGTGTAATAGTAGAGTGCTTCGCCGGCCATTTGGGGCTTGCCGTCGGTGAGGGCCTTCAGGATTCTTTGTGCGGCTTCCTGTGCGGTTTCGTTCGTTAGTTTTCTCAGGTGTGCCGGGTCTTTGACGGACGGGGTATTGGCCGACAGCCAGGTCACTTGTGTGGTGTCGGGGCGTTGCACGAGCACGCTGGGGACGAGTGGCAAGTTGTAGACAATATGTTCGCTTTTCAACACCAATGTTTTTTGGCCGTCACGTTCCCACCAAATCTGTACCTGTTGCAGCAGACCGTCCCGTTTGGAGAAGACATTTTCCGTTGTGCACCGGTAGCTTTTTTCTTCTTTCTCAAGTAAGGACGCACTGATGGCGTTGCCATACACATCGGTGTGGGTCACGATGGTGATGGTGGAATCGGTCTCCGTCATTTCCGCGTGTGCTTGCGGGTTGCCGGATAGTGCCGCTTTTTGTTGCTCCAAGAGTGTTTCCGGACGAAGCAAGGAAGAAAATCCTTCTGCAAAGTTGCACGTCTCGTCACCACATACGGCAAGGCCGCCTGTGGTCCACATGTATTGTTTCCCGTCGTCGGAAACGATGGTGCGTCCTCCTTCTTTTTCCAACCGCCAGAATGTCTTTTGGTTTTGGCGCAAGGATTCCAGGCTGATTCTCATGAAGCCGGATTCCGGATTGATGTAGGCGAAATTTTCGTTAGGCGTAGTACGGGCGTAAACCGACATGGAGAAGCTGACCGCACTACGTGAACTCTTGATAGACTGGTCGAAAATGAGGGGGATGGAAGGAACAGCCTCTGCTTGGGTTGAGAAGAAGTTGCTGAGTCCCGTGCCTAATCCTGCCATGAAGATGGCCACGGCTGCCGCTATTTGTATCCATTTGTGTGACGGATGCTTCTTCGGTTTAGCCGTCGTCTGAAGAGGAGAGATGCTGACGGCCGGTTGGGTTTTCCCGAACGAGGGGGCGTATTTGGGTGTAAGTAAGTTTACCGTGTGCATGAAGTCTTCGTAATAAGCACGGCATGCGGCACATTCTTTCATGTGTTGTCTGCAAGCTTCTGTAATGGCCGGGTCGGTTTGCTTGTCGCATAAGTCGGCCATATATTTCTTAAAATCTTCACATTTCATGATGTTCTGTTTTTTTAGGGTTTTGTACTTTAGGATTTGATTCCTTTTCTGATTTTTTCGATTCCGTACTGGAATCGGGATTTGGCGGTCGTGACCGGAATGTCCAAAATGGCGGCAATGTCTGAGAAACTGTTGTTGCCGTGGATGCGGAGCCGGATGACTTCGGCTTGTTCTTCGGGGATTCCCGCCAGCAGGGTCGAGATAAGCCGGAACTCTCGTTCGAAGTTTTCCACTTGTTCTTCACAGATGTGCGACACTTGTTCTATCGGTACGAATTCTCGTACCTGCCGTCGGCGTAGCCGGTCGGTACAGAAATTGGAAAGGCTTCGATAGAGATAGCTGCGCAAGTCTGCCAAGGGCTGCCCTCCTGCATCTTGTCTTTTAGTATGCAGTTGCAGGAAAATGTCTTGTACGGCATCTTCGGCATCGTCCGCGTTCCCCAGCCGGTAACAGGCGTATCGTAGCAAGTGAGGTCTTTCGCTCTCCATCAATGCGGCTATCTCCCGATTCGGTTCCTCTTCCGGATGACTGTTTAGGGTTTGTTTCATATTTCATTCATGTTTTTTAGACTGCAATCTGTAATAATGACGCAGCAGGACGGTAAAAGACGTAAAAACTGCCTTCTTTTTTTGTATCTCGGGGATAAAAAAAGAAAAAAGGCAGTTTTTACGCGGAAAAATAAGGGTTCTGTTTAAGGCAGGTCTTCATTGTGCTCTCCAAGGTCTTGCCGGGGAAGATTGACTGCCAGCAGTATCCAGCCTAAAACACCGGCTACGATGGAACCGCAAAGGATACCCAGTTTCGCATCATTGAGGAGCGTGCCGCCCTCTATACCTATATTATAATAGGAGAGGTCGGCAATGAACATGGAAACGGTGAAACCGATGCCCGTCAGCATGCAGACGCTGAAAAAGTTTTTCCAGTTGCAGCCTTGGGGCAGTTGGACGAATCCCAACTTGACTGCCAGCCAGGAGAACGAAAATACGCCTACGAACTTCCCGACGGCCAATCCTAAAAAGACTGCCAGACCTACGCCGTTGAGCAGACTGTCCATACTGATGCCTTCCAAGTTCACTCCTGCATTGGCGAATGCGAAGACCGGAATCACGAAATAGTTGATGGGGTTCTGTAAAGCGTCTTCCAAATCCTGTAAGGGGCTGATCGTACGGTCCGAGGCATGTTCTATGTTTTTGAGCAACATGATTTGCTCATTGGACAGGATAGTAGTCCCCTTGTGGTTGGTGGTTGCCTGGTCTATGGGGAAACGGTTGATTTTGTTTCGCAGATGTTTGACAAAGTGAAGGGCGGAGACTCCGGGGCGTGCCGGAACGAAAAATGCTACGACCACTCCGGCTATGGTGGCG
>ENA-ORSO01001696-ORSO01001696.1-human-gut-metagenome-genome-assembly--contig:-NODE-1696-length-12340-cov-2.799023_pt1 | contig 12340 bp, 7 predicted proteins | sample MGYA00241902_ERZ509168 | MGnify/ENA primary metagenome ERZ509168 (study PRJEB26280, sample SAMEA2338806) | human gut metagenome | biome: human gut; feature: human-associated habitat; material: faeces... | reverse complement strand
GGCCGTTATCGCTGGTAAAAATCACGATCGTATTCTTATCCAAACCTAACTCTTTCAATTCAGCCATTACATCCCCCACGTATTCATCCAACCGGGAGACCATGGCGGCAAAGGAGGCCAAGGGTTTCTCCGAGGTGTTATAACCGCCATACACTTTATCAAACTTACCAATATAAGGAGTCTCCTCGAATGAGTTCTCGTACATCTTATAAATAGAATCATGCGGAAGATTCAATTCCGCATGAGGCAGCGTATAAGTAAGCATCGCAAAGAATGGTTGCTCCTTATGATCCCGGATGAACTTCAAAGCTTGCTCATGAATCAAATCTTGTGAATATGTCTTGCAAGCATTGTTCTCGTTTTCAGGAAAAAGAACCTTCTCCTCATTATGCCATAAATGATCCGGATAGAAGGAATGCGACTGCCGTTGGCAATTATACCCATAAAACTCATCGAAGCCCATCTTATTAGGAATGGAGACAGAGCCCGGATTTCCCAACCCCCATTTACCAAAGATACCGGTCGTATAACCGGCCGATTTCATTAATTTACCCAACGTATAGGTATCCTCCCGCATCGGCTGTTGGCCTTCGGGCGTGATCTCCCGGTTTCCCCGGACTTGCGTATGTCCCGTATGCAATCCGGTCATCAAGGAGCAACGGGAAGGGGCACTCACCGTACATCCGGCATAATGCTGCGTGAACAACATTCCCTCCTTCGCCATCCGGTCTATATTGGGAGTCTTGATAATCTGTTGGCCATAACAGCCAACATCTCCATATCCTAAATCATCCGCTAAGATATACACAACATTCATAGGACGCTCCGGAGCTTTTTCGCAACCGGACATTCCGATAAGCAGCAATGTCCCGGATATACATAAAGTCAATTGTGTTTTCATATACCTTTAAAATAAATAGAAGTGTTAGAAACCAATTACAATCTTCTGATCCTGATTCGTAGACAAACGGTTCGTCCGTACCTTAACCCTTCCCATACGGTCCGAGGCATCGAAGTACCAGCCTTCTTGTCCGGCATTGAACGCTTCGGGGGAGATGGCAGATAGCGGCTTCCCGGCTACGGTTACGTTTGACGGGCTGGATTCTGAGCGGACATCCAATAGGTAAGTACGCTCTTGGTAACGTCCTTTATAATCTCCTTTCGCTTTCGCTATATCCACGGTGATCGTTCCTTTCTCACCTTTTGGGGAGGAAACAGAGATCAAGGTACAGGCAAACTCGCCTTTCTTATAATCACGGGTGAGACCGTCGTCTTCATATAAATTGAAAGAGGTGTTTCCATAGGGATATAAGTCCAAGGTCAAGACATCCGCAGGTTTCTCACCGACATAATTCATATCCGGGTACATCGGGATAATGGCGCCTTGACGGATAAATACCGGGCAAATATCCAGTTTAGCCTCATATTTATCCAACCACTTGCCACCCTCGTATTTCTTTCCGGTCCAATAGTCGTACCATTCTCCGGCAGGGAAGTAAATACTATCACGTACGTTCTTACGGGTATATACAGGAGCAACCATCATCCACTCGCCACTCATAAATTGATATTGGGTGGTCGTATCACGGGTAACCACGTCATCCGGGAATTCCAGTACCATCGCACGAGCCATCGGTACACCGGTCGTATGCGCCTCATGACAATAGGTATAGGCGTACGGGTTCAGACGCATCTTCAGCTTTAAGAATTTACGGTTGATATCCGTGTACGGATGCCCATATACCCAAGGCTGACGGTCGGCATCCGCCCAGCCGCTCATGGTCATAAAGATCGGGGTGAAAACCTTCCATTGCAAGTCGCGGGTATAGGTTTTCGGAGAACCGCCGAAGATACCGTCCACATCGCTAGTAGCGGCGTTCATGGCGGAAAGGCCGGCACCCGTGATCGTCGGGATATGGTAACGGATATAATCCCAGTTGCTCACTTGGTCACCGCTCCATACCGTAGAATACCGCTGAGTTCCGGCCCAACCGCAAACAGCCCATACGAAGCCTCGTTCGTTCGTATTGCTCTCGATCCCCTCGAATGCGGATTTACAGCCATTCAAGGCAAACTCATAGCCTTCTCCAACCCAAGCCACATCCAATTTACACAGGCGGGTACCACATTTACCAACCTCGTAGGCGATCTTATCCACACCATTCTCTGTCCACAAGCCCGTATGGAAGCCTCGTTTACCTAATTCCGTCACAACAGAATCCAATTTCACATAGCCGCAACCATAGCCATCGTTCGGCAAGATCCAGCCACGGGGCATATCATATTCCACATATTTATCAGCAACTTGGCTGATTACGTCCGGGGTGGATTGAGGCCATCCGGTGCGCTGTTCCCCTTTGTTATAGCAGTCGGCGTCTCCCATCGTAAGCATCCACATCGCCGGCATAAAAGGTTTTCCGGTGATATCCGTATAGTCGTTCAATAGGTCTTTCAAGGAAGGGCCGTAGAAGTAGAACGCATCAAAGCGATTCTCGTTATGCGTCAACTGACTGGTGAAGCCCATCAGCTTAAAGCCATCATCATAGTTCTTGTCCAGCATCTCCGTGCCGTTGAAGGCATAATGGCCCGGGGCAAACGTATTGCGGAATACGCCATATCCTTTCGTGGACATATAGAAGGGAGCCGGGTTAGAGGATTGATCCTCATCCCAACCGGTCACCTCGATATCCGCTTCCTTCCCGGCGTATGAGAAATTACCTTGTTGCATACCGCAACCATAGAAATCCTCATCACCGCTACGGCGCATCGTTTGGGTCGTTTTCAGTCCGAAGGCAAGTGGTTCGGCCTCCTCGTAGATCACGGCACGGTTATTCTTGTCATACATGGCGAAACGAATAGGGTTCTTATAGACACGTACGACACATTGGGGAGTCGTGAACTTATAATAGCTGCCGTTGTCGGCCATGGAGACTCTCGGGTTCTTTACCCCATAATCCACAACGATCGAGTTTGCCGCCGGATTGGTATATTCCCCATCCGGTGCCAACCAGATACGGAAGATATCATCCCGGTAAAACATCAACTTAACCTTAGCGTACCCGGAGACGAACTCATATTCCGTGTTGCTGATCTTATTAAACTTCGTCAACTTACCCAAGTTCATACGGGCGGCGAACAGGTTCGCTTTTAATACGTTGTTTGACGAACGCTCATCCTTCGGATATTGGATAGCGAACTCTATTTTATAGGAGCCCATCTGGGTGAGGTCGGTAGCGGGGAAAGCTACCTCATATTCCTCTTGTTTAGCGATCGGATGCCCGGAGGCGGTTACCGTGGCGGTTAGTTTCTGACCGTTGTTCAAGGAGGCGGTTACCGTGAAATCCTCGTCTACGGGCTGGGAACCAACGTTCTTCAGCTTCACTTTCAACACGTCTTCCTTCGTGAACGTATTCCCGGTTTCTTGGTGTGAGGTCACTTTCTCCAAAGCCAAATCATGCGCGAAAGGCTCTGTCAGCTCAATATCATCGACCATCCAGTACCAAGAGAAGATATCCCGCCAGAAGAAACGCAAGTAGACGGTTTTCTGGTTCGCGGCTACCTCGCTGATGTTAATCTCCTCATTCACCGGGGCGTGAAGCTGGGTAGCGGCGGGGATCTTATCCATCACGTTATACTCTTTCCAATTCACCCCGTCGTTGCTGACGCCAACCCAAAGGCCGGCACGTTTTCCGGTGAACCAATTATTCCAACGAAACAAGTGCTGGAATTTCAATACCACATCGTTCTTTCCCGCACAATCGATAGCGCTGGTCTGGAAATAGCCGTTCGGGTATTCCTCCCGTTGATTCCACTTCGTGATCTCCTCCCCGGTGACTACGCCCGGCCGGAATTGCATATGATAGCCACGACTCGTAGAGGCGATGGGAGGCGCTTGTTGCTCAAACTGGAAAGAGCCGGGATAAGGCTGATCGGTTACAATCCATTCACACTTTGCCGATTTCGTCGAATCGACAATCATCCAGCCGTCGGGTAATTTCCCGGCGGAGAAATCTTCTTTCCAAAAACTTTGTTGTGCGGACAGGGAGGAAACGCAACCTGTCAGAAGCATGGATACAATTAGACTTTTTATCATTTGAATTAGTTGATTAGATTTAGGCAGTAAAGATAGTCTTAATTTACGAGGGTTCGCAAACGTTCGCGTGATTTTTATTCTCTTTTCGCTGGGCAGAAACGTGTTATTATCAATGGAATCCTTCTATCTTTGCGTATGTACAACCTTGTCATATAAATCAATAAACATATATCATGAACAGACATTTATTCTTGAGCCTTTTACTGGCCCTTTTCGCTTCCAGTACGCTTTCTGCCGATAACCTTAAAATCGAGCCGGCCTTCTGGTGGAGCGGTATGAAGAACCCGGAACTCCAGCTGATGGTGTATGGTAAGGATATCGCCGGATATCTCCCTAGCGTGAAATATCCCGGCGTACAGTTGAAAAGCTCGGTAGCGTTGGAAAGCCCGAATTACCTATTGATCTATCTGGACGTGGAAAAGGCCAAGCCCGGCAGGTTTGATATCACGTTCACGAAGGACAAAAAGAGTTTCAATTACTCGTATGAGTTGAAGGCCCGTAAACCGAACGCCGATCGGATCAAGGGGTTTGACTCTTCCGACGTGCTTTATCTCATCATGCCGGATCGTTTCGCGAACGGAGATCCCTCGAACGATCAGATCCCGATGCGCACCGCTTATAAGGTAGACCGTAACAGCCCGAACGCCCGTCACGGAGGTGACTTGGCCGGTATCGAACAGCATTTGGATTATATCGAAGATCTGGGCGTTACCGCTATCTGGCTGAACCCGGTATTGGAGAATGATATGGAGGGAGGCTCTTATCACGGATATGCCACGACGGATTATTATCGGGTAGACCCACGCTTCGGCACGAACGAGGATTACGTCCGCTTGATCGAGAAGACACACGAGCGGGGCATGCGTGTCGTAATGGATATGATCTTCAACCATTGTGGAAGCGATCATCCTTGGATGAAAGATATCCCTAGCCACGACTGGTTTAATAATCTCGATAACTACGTGCAGACCAACCACGATAAAGAGGCTTATTTCGATCCTTACGTGTCGGATTATGATAAGGAGACGATGCTGAACGGCTGGTTTGTCCCGAGCATGCCGGACTTGAACCAAAAGAACCCACATGTAGCCAAATACCTTATCCAGAACTCTATCTGGTGGATCGAGTATTGCGGCGTGGATGGTATCCGTCAAGATACGTATCCGTATGCCGACGTGGACATGATGCGGAATTGGTGTACGGAGGTCATGAACGAGTATCCGGAGTATAACATCGTAGGCGAGGCGTGGATGAACTACACGATCGGTTCCGCTTATTGGCAGAAAGGCAGCCGGTTGAACTTCGGGCAGGATACCGAGCTGAAATCGGTAATGGATTTCCGCTTGATGGGTATCGCGAGTAAGGCGTTCCATGAGGAGACTGGGTATTCCGGAGGCTTGCACACGATCTTCGAGCATATGTGTTATGATTATGTATATCCCGATATCTATAACGTATTGCGTTTCTTGGAGAACCATGATACGGATCGTTTTCTTCCCTCCATGCCTAAGTCTGTCGATGATTTGTACGCGTTCAAGCAAGGGGTGACATTCTTGTTGACGATCCCCGGTATTCCCCAGCTCTATTACGGGCAGGAGTTGCTGATGAATGGCACCAAGGAGAAGGGAGACGGATATATCCGCTTGGATGTTCCCGGTGGCTGGCCCGGCGACAAGGTGAATCAATTCGAGGCATCCGGTCGCAGCGAGGTGCAAAATGACGCATGGAATTTCCTCCGGACTTTATTGAAATGGCGCAAGGGCAACGATATCATCGCTAAGGGCAAGATGAAACATTTCATGGTGAACCAAGGTGTCTATGTTTACGAGCGCAGTCTGGATGGCCGGAGCGTATTGGTCTTGATGAATGGCAGCGATAAGGAGGTGAACCTCCCGTTGGCCCGCTATGCGGAAGTATTGCGAGGTAAAACCTCCGGAAAAGAGATATTAACCGGAAAGGAGATTCCATTGGGAGACGAATTATCCTTGGCACCGAAAGGGATCTTCGTACTGGAAATGTGATGCCATTAGCCCCGATGATTTTTCATTCGAGGACCTATTCATAGATTACTAATAATTAAATCGGGAGGCCTTAAACCTCCCGATTTTCTTTTCATATATACTATTTTAATCGCTTTTCAAGAATCAATTGATGCCTGCATTGAATGCCGTTCTCCCAGATAGGCTCGGCATAGTTCCGTACGAAATAATCGCGATCTACGGCAACCAAGTCGAAGCCTTCCTGTTGATAAAGCATCATCGGGCCGGCGGCTGAGGTTCCGGTGCAAATACGCAAAAGCTCGACATCTTGAGCCGGAGCCCATTTATTAGATACATGCCGTAATAGTTTCCGGGCGATTCCTCGCCGACGGAAGATATCCGCCACGGCAAGGTTCATGATCTCCGCCTTGCCACCCTCCTCCTTGCGAACCACGATCACGCCGGCAACGGAATTTCGTACCGTAGCGATAAAGCAATCCGAATCCTTTAGGTAAGCCTCTACTTTCTCCCGATCCGGATCGGCTTCCAGCAGTAACTCATAAGGAGGAAATAAAGCTACTTGTATCTCCGGCTCCCCGCCCACGACGATCTCTACTATATTTCCGTCAGGATCTCGGATTACACCCTCATAGTAACCATCCCCGGAAGTGCGGGTCTCACCGGCGATCGTGTATCCATCCATCCGGAAACGTTCGATCATTTGACCCACTTGCTCCTTCGTATCCGCATGAAAGGCCAGATGAGCCAAGCCGATATGATCCTTGTCGTAAGCCTCAGTAATATCTTGCCGTTGCATGATCTCCAAAGCGGGGCCACTCTCGAAAGAGACGAAATAAGAGGCGAACCCTTTCTTTGGATTCACATATTTCTCATTACTCTTACCGTTGAAATACTTTACATAGAAATCCCGTAAACGTTCCAGATGATTCGTCCATAGGGCGATGTGTGTTAACTGCATAAGTTGGTGGTTTTAATTTGTCACTGCCAAAGATATAAAAAAATCAGACATGGTTCCCTACATTATCGTCGGGATAATCCATGCCTGATTATAGTTTTCCTCTTATTCGCAATTATTTACAAATCCGGCAACCGGCGCATTTAGCCAGTTCACTGCGGAAACGTTTCTCTACCAGTTTATGCAAACGGTCTTTCAACGCCTCCAAGCGTACATGGTCGATCACGTCGGAAGTGAAAGCCACGCTCAATAACATACGGGCCTCGTCACGCGGGATACCGCGGCTTTGCATATAGAACAAAGCGTTCTCATCTAACTGACCGGTCGTCATACCGTGCGAGCATTTTACGTCATCCGCGTAAATCTCCAATTGCGGCTTGCTGTACATACGGGCCTCACGGGTAGCGCACAGATTACGGTTCGTCTGGTAAGCGGCGGTCTTCTGGGCATCCTCTTTCACCAAGATACGTCCGCTGAAGACACCTACGGCATGATCATTCAGTACGTTCTTGAACAACTCGTTGCTGGTACAATTCGGGACCGCATGGGTGATATGGCTATAGGTATCCATCTGTTGCTCCTTGTCCAGAACGGACATACCGCATAAGGTAGACTCGGCATACTCGCCATTCAGTTCCACATAATAATTGTTGCGAGTCAAGCCATTCGTCAACGTAATACCGTTTACCAAGACATTGGTCGAAGCCGCCTGCTTTACGTGTACGGAAGAGAAACGGGTCGTAGACTCGCTGCTTTCTTCCAAATCATAATAATCAAAGCGAGCACCTTCCTCCGCGAAAATCTCAACCACTTGAGTCGCCAAGAATTTCACGTCATCGATACTATGATCGCAAACCAATAGCTTCGCTTCCGAATGAGGTTCCATAATCACCAGAACACGACGGTTCGCCATCGTATCCACATCGCTACGGAAAATATTCACCAATTGGATAGGACGCTCAACCACGACATTTTTCGGTACATACACCACGAAACCATCTTGGGCTAACATCGTATTCAACGCGATAATACCATCCTTGCTACTCGGCGCCGCCTTTCCGTAATACTTGGAAGCGATCTCCGGATATTGCTCCGTAAAAGCCTTCAACCCTCCAGCATACACACCTTCCGGCAAATGCGCTTTCGGTAAGTCCTTATCGTAAAACGTATCGTTCACGACAAAGTATAACGATGTGCTCAGGTTCGGCACGTCACAACGGAACACGTCATAAGGATTCACCGGGATAGCGACCCGGTTGATATTCAAACCGTAATCCGGAGCGAACGCTTGGGCTACATCCGTATATTTATAATCCTCGCTTCTCGTGGAGGGGAATCCGAGTCGCTCAAAGTTCGCCAAGGCATCAGCCCTAAGGGCATTCATCACCGGCGTACTATGACGACATACCAGATCCTCACATTGGGCGAAAAGATCGATATATTGTTGCTCGGCCTTCATATTACTCATCTCCCATCTCTTTCTTGATCCAGTCGTAACCTTTCTCTTCCAGTTCCAAGGCCAATTCCGGACCGGCGGTCTTCACGATACGGCCTTTGTAAAGCACATGAACCACATCCGGCTTGATGTAATCCAGCAGACGCTGATAGTGCGTGATTACGATAGCGGCATTCTCCGGAGTCCTCAACTGGTTCACGCCATGCGCTACGATACGCAAGGCATCGATATCCAAACCACTATCCGTCTCATCCAAGATCGCCAATTTCGGCTCCAGCATCGCCATCTGGAAGATCTCGTTCCGCTTTTTCTCTCCACCGGAGAAACCTTCGTTCACGCTACGGCTGGCCAGTTTATTATCCAGCTCGACGATCGCACGTTTCTCACGCATCAATTTCAAGAAGTCCGTAGCCGAAACCGGTTCCAGACCGTTATATTTACGGTGCTCGTTCAACGCCGCACGCATAAAGTTCACCATACTAACTCCCGGGATCTCGACCGGATATTGGAAGCTCAAGAAAATACCCTCACGGCTACGATCCTCGGGAGAAAGATCCAGCAGATTCTTACCGTTGAAGATAACCTCTCCTTCCGTTACCTCAAAAGCGGGATTACCTACCAATACACTACTTAACGTACTTTTTCCGGAACCGTTCGGTCCCATGATAGCATGTACCTCACCCGCTTTCACCGACAGGTTGATACCTTTCAATATCTCTTTGCCATTTACGTTGGCATGTAAATTCTTAACCTCTAACATCTTTTCTAATTGAAAATTGAAAGTTGAAAATTGAAAATTATTCTATCCTACGCTGCCTTCCAGCGAGATCGTTAGTAATTTCTGAGCCTCGACGGCGAACTCCATCGGTAACTTATTCATTACCTCACGGGCATATCCATTCACGATCAAACCGACAGCCTCTTCTACCGAGATACCCCGTTGCTGGCAGTAGAACAATTGCTCCTCGCTGATCTTACTCGTCGTAGCCTCATGCTCCACGATCGCCGTCTCATTCTGAATATCAGCGTAAGGGAACGTATGAGCTCCACAAGTAGAGCTTAGTAACAAACTATCGCATTGGCTATGGTTACGGGCGCCTTCCGCACGGGCGGACACCTTTACCAATCCTCGATAGCTATTCTGGCTATGACCGGCAGAGATACCCTTGGATACGATCGTACTTTTCGTATTCTTACCCAGATGGATCATCTTCGTACCCGTATCGGCCTGTTGGTAATTATTGGTCACGGCAACCGAGTAAAACTCACCTACCGAGTTATCACCCGCCAAGATACAGCTCGGATATTTCCAAGTGATCGCCGAACCAGTCTCTACTTGCGTCCAAGAGATCTTGCTACCCTCACCTTTGCACAAACCTCGTTTCGTCACGAAGTTATAGATACCGCCTTTACCTTCCTTATCACCCGGATACCAATTCTGTACGGTAGAATACTTCACCTCAGCACGCTCGTTCGCCACGATCTCCACGATAGCGGCATGCAATTGGTTCTCGTCACGCATCGGTGCCGTACATCCTTCCAGATAACTTACATACGCCTCATCGTCAGCGACAATCAAGGTACGCTCGAACTGTCCGGTATTAGCGGCATTGATACGGAAATACGTACTCAACTCCATCGGGCAACGTACGCCCTTCGGTATATAAACAAACGAACCGTCCGAGAACACGGCCGAATTCAAGGCGGCGAAGAAATTATCACGATAACCAACCACGCTGCCCAAATATTTCTGCACCAAGTCCGGATGATGTTGTACAGCCTCGCTGAACGAACAGAAAATAATCCCCTTCTCCGCAAGATTCTCCTTGAAAGTAGTCTTCACGGAAACACTATCCATCACGGCATCTACCGCCATTCCGCTTAAATGTTTCTGTTCTTCCAAAGGAATACCCAGTTTATCGAATGTTTTCAACAACTCAGGATCTACCTCATCCAAGCTCTTTGGTCCCTCTTTTTTCTTAGGGGCGGCATAATAGATAATGTCCTGATAATCGATCGGCGGGATATTCAAGTGAGGCCATGTAGGCATCTCCAACGTCTGCCAATGGCGAAAAGCCTTCAAACGGAACTCGAGTAACCATTCCGGCTCGTTCTTCTTGGCAGAGATAATACGGACTGTCTCCTCGTCTAATCCACGATGAATCACCTCCGTATCAATATCGGTAACGAAGCCATATTTATAATCTCCGCTCGTTACCTCATTAATTATATGATTTGAATCCTGCATAATTAAAAATTAACCATTGATAAAAGCCCTTCATTCTCCTAATGAAAACAAATTATGTGGGAAAATTGTTGGTACTATTTGCTTCACGCTATAATAAAAACGAGATTCTATCTTTGATTGGCGATGAATCAAGACCGATCCACGATCCACGAACTCCAGCGCGTTCAACAGCAAACTGGTAAAGACCAAAACGACCAGCAACCCGAAAAAACCACCAAACAAATGGTTGATAACGCTCAACGGTGTCGCCCCTACCACCTTGGTAACCAGTTCACCCGCTAGGATAAATACCCCCATAATCAAGATAAAACCCGCTATATAACTCAAGATCGTAACCCCTTCTTCCGGAAACCAACCCAACGCCAAGATATATCCTTTCAGCCAAGCCGCCGCTTTTCCGCAGAAAAAGATCGCGATCACTAGGGCTATAAGCGAAACAACCTGTTTGATGATTCCATCAAACAGGCCTTTCACAAATCCTATCCCTGCCAGACATAGCAATGTAATGTCCAACCAGTTCATCGTTATAACGTCTTCTTAATTTCTGTCTCTTCGTAAGCCTCGATCATATCGCCCACTTGGATATCGTTGAAGTTCGTAATATTCAAACCGCAATCCAAGCCAGCCACGACCTCTTTCGCATCGTCCTTGAAACGTTTCAAAGAGCCTAGCTCGCCGGCATAAATCACGATACCGTCACGTATCAAGCGGATCTTGTTCGTACGCTTGATCTTGCCTTCCTTAACCATACATCCGGCAACCGTACCGACCTTGGTGATCTTGAATACCTGCTGAACTTCCACATAAGCGGTAATCTCCTCCTTGATCTCCGGAGAAAGCATGCCTTCCATAGCGCTCTTCACCTCCTCGATCGCATCGTAGATGATAGAGTACAAACGGATCTCTACACCTTCCTTCTCGGCGTTTCTACGTGCTTGCAAAGACGGACGAACTTGGAATCCGATAATGATAGCGTTCGAAGCCGCTGCCAAAACCACATCCGACTCGGAAATCTGACCAACCGCCTTGTGAATTACGTTCACCTGAATCTCCTCGGTAGACAAACGGATCAAGGAGTCGGACAATGCCTCTACGGAACCATCCACATCACCCTTCACGATCACGTTCAACTCTTGGAAGTTACCCACGGCGATACGACGTCCGATATCATCCAAGGTAAGCATCTTCTGCGTACGAAGACCTAACTCACGCTGCAATTGCTCACGACGGTTAGCGATCTCACGCGCCTCTTGCTCAGTCTCCAATACATTAAATGTATCACCGGCCTGAGGTGCACCGTTCAATCCGAGGATTAGAACCGGTTCGGAAGGACCGGCCTTTTCCACACGCTGGTTACGTTCGTTGAACATAGCCTTGATACGTCCGTGGTGTGTACCGGCCAAGACGATATCACCCATTTTCAAGGTACCGTTTTCAACCAATACGGTAGAAACATATCCGCGTCCCTTATCCAGGGATGATTCGATGATGGAACCGACTGCACGTCTTGTCGGGTTAGCCTTCAGATCCAGCAGGTCGGCTTCAAGCAATACTTTTTCAAGCAGCTCTTCAACGCCCATGCCTTTCT
>ENA-ORSO01001685-ORSO01001685.1-human-gut-metagenome-genome-assembly--contig:-NODE-1685-length-12418-cov-2.842190_pt1 | contig 12418 bp, 9 predicted proteins | sample MGYA00241902_ERZ509168 | MGnify/ENA primary metagenome ERZ509168 (study PRJEB26280, sample SAMEA2338806) | human gut metagenome | biome: human gut; feature: human-associated habitat; material: faeces... | reverse complement strand
ATTTTATCATAAATAACTTGCAAAAATCATAGTAGTATGGAAAAGGTAGTGGGCTGGAAATACTAGAATTTAGTGACGGAGCTTCATTCTGTCAAGACAATACCTTATTTTTTGGAGGTATTAATGGTTTTATTACTATAACTAATAACGAAATGTATGTTTCTGATAAGGCAGCTGTAAAACCTCCATTACGCTTTACAAACATTGATATTTTAGGTGAACAGGGCATGTGTGTTGATGTACAGAGTTGGGGAGATAAACCTTCTCTGTCATTAGAGTCTGATCAGAACAATTTTGCGATATCTTTTCTTGCGTTAGATTATGTAAATCCAACTAACTATAGTTATCAGTATCGTTTGAATGAGAAAACGGAATGGATAGATAATGGAACGAATAACAGTATCTCTTTTACTCAGATGAATTATGGAGATTATCTTCTTGAAGTTCGTTATAAGAATCAGACAACAGGGGAGTTTAGTCCTGTTTATTCTGTGCATATAACTATTGCTTTCCCCTGGTATTTAAGTACGTTAGCTGTTGTTATTTATGTTCTATTGCTTTTGTTGGCTGTGTTGTTGTGTATTCGCTGGTTTTTATTAAAGCAACAGCGTAAAAAGCTATTAGTGCTGGAAAAAATGGAGCAACAACATAAAGAAGATTTATATGAGGAAAAGCTACGTTTCTTTACTAATATAACTCATGAGTTTTCTACTCCGCTTACACTTATATATGGCCCTTGTGAGCGCTTGTTGAAATATGACCATTCGGAGTATGTACATAAATATGTCTCATTGATAAAAGCAAATGCAGAGAGGTTAAATGCTTTGATTCAGGAGATTATTGATTTTAGAAGACTGGAAACGGGACACCAGGTTCAATGTATCCAACAGATAGATATTTCAGCTTTATGTAATGATATTATTCATTCGTTTTCGGAGTTGGCAGAGCAAAACATGATTCAATTTGAAAATGTAGTGTCAGAAAATATTTTTTGGAATACCGACAGTAAAAGTTTGACGAAAATTTTGAATAATTTAATCTCGAATGCTTTTAAATATACCTCTGTAGGGGGACGTATTCGTGTAACGGTAGATGTAGTTGATAACCAAAGTTTGCGTATTAAGGTGTATAATACGGGAAAAGGTATTCGTCAGGAGGATATTCCTTTGATTTTTAACAGATATAAAGTGCTGGATGGTGTGGAAGCTTCTACTATAAAGGGAATGACTTCTCGAAATGGTTTAGGACTCGCTATTTGTCATAGCATGGTTGAGTTGCTAAAAGGAGAAATACAAATTCAGAGTGAATATGGCAGTTATGCTGAATTTATCGTTCTGCTTCCAATGTTGGAACTGACATCAGAAAAGGTAGATGTTAATGATAATGCTATGCTCAACATTAATAACGTTTTGCCAATAATGAAATCTGATCAGCTAGAACAAATTTCTGAAAACTCTACAGATCTGGCTTCATCAAAACATAAGATTCTAATAGTTGATGATAATACTGAAATGTTAATGTTGTTACAAGAAGCATTTTCTGACAAATTTAGGGTTGTTGTTGCACATGATGCTGAGCAAGCATTGAAGGAAGTAAAGAATGATATACCTATGTTGATTGTTACAGATGTTATGATGCCGGGTATAGACGGTTTTGAACTGACGAGAAGATTGAAGCAGAATGAGCATACTATGTCTGTACCTGTAGTTATATTATCAGCAAAAAATTCTAGTCAGGAAAAGATTGCAGGGCTGGATGCTGGAGCGGATGCTTATATAGGAAAACCTTTTAATATAGACTATCTGAAGGCTGTGGTTGAACGTTTAATAGAGAATCGCAGTAAGATGAAAGATTTTTATAATACTTCTGCTTGTGCGTATGATTTTTCTCATGGACATCTGGTTAAGGCTGAAGATAAGGAATTTCTATCGAAAATAACAGAATATATAGAGAAACATGTGGACTCAGAAAACCTTTCTTTGGAAGAGGTGGCTGAGTATATGCAAGTGAGTGTGCGAACTTTGTATCGTCGTTTTAAAGAAATGGATTTAGAATCTCCTAAAGATTACATAAAGGAATATCGAATAAATCTAGCTGCAAAACTATTACGGACAACTTCTCTGACTGTTCAAGAAATTATGTATAAAACGGGATTTGCTAATCGCTCTCATTTCTATAAGGAATTCTCTAAACATTTTCAGGTAACTCCTAAAGATTATCGGAATAAGTATAATAAGAAGGAAACTGAAGCTATATAATGTGTATATAACAAAAACAGTCCGAGATTTCATTTGAAATCTCGGACTGTTTTTGTTATAAAGAATGTTTATTATTTCTGTTCTTTATTTTGTTGAGGCTTACGTTCGCGTTTTGCGTGGTTACCTTCTCCCATTCCTTCTGGTTTAGGTAATAAGACCTTATGTGACAGTTTGAATTTTCCAGTTTTAGAATCAATATCCAGTAACTTAACTTCAATATCATCACCTTCTTTTAAGCCTGCTTCTTCGATAGTTTCCAGACGCTTCCAATCGATTTCTGAAATATGGAGTAATCCGTCTTTACCAGGAAGGAATTCTACAAATGCACCGTAAGGCATGATTGAACGAACTTTTCCTTGATATACTTCACCGATTTCAGGAACAGCAACGATACCTTTTATCAGACGCATTGCATCATCAATCATCTTTTTATTGTTTCCTGCAATTTCGATACGGCCAACACCATTAATTTCTTCAATTGTAATAGTTGCACCTGTCTCTTCCTGCATACCCTGGATAATCTTTCCACCCGGGCCGATTACAGCTCCAATGAATTCTTTAGGGATAATCATTGTTTCGATACGTGGAGCATTTGGTTTCAAGTCTTGTCTAGGCTCACCGATACATTCTGTCAATTTGTTCAGGATGTATTCACGACCTTCTTTAGCTTGTAACAATGCTTTTTCAAGAATATCGTATGTCAGTCCGTCACACTTAATATCCATTTGAGTTGCAGTAATACCATTTTTAGTACCTGTAACTTTGAAGTCCATATCTCCCAAGTGATCTTCATCACCTAAGATATCAGACAGAACGGCATATTTTTCTTCTCCGGCATTTTTGATCAATCCCATTGCAATACCTGATACCGGATTCTTAGGTACACCTGCGTCCATCAGTGCTAAAGTACCGGCACATACAGTTGCCATTGAAGAAGAACCGTTAGATTCCAGAATATCCGAAACAACACGTACGCAATATGGATAATCTGCTGGAATCTGACCTTTCAGAGCACGCCATGCCAAGTGACCGTGACCAATCTCACGACGTCCTACTCCACGTTGTGCTTTTGCTTCACCTGTAGAGAATGGAGGGAAATTATAATGCAATAAGAAACGTTCTTTGTGCTGATCAAGTACATCATCCACAATCTTTTCATCAAGTTTGGTTCCCAATGTAACGGTACTCAAAGACTGTGTTTCTCCACGGGTAAAGATAGAAGAACCATGTGGATAAGGCAATGGACCTACTTCGCACCAGATAGGACGAATTTCTGTTGTCTTACGACCGTCCAGACGTTTTCCTTCATCAAGGATGCAGCGACGCATAGCTTCTTTTTCTACGTCATGGTAGTAACGGTCTATCATTCCTGCTTTTTCTTCAAGCTCTTCTTCTGTAAACTGAGCTTTGAATTCTTCACAGATTGCATCAAATGCATCCTGACGTTCGTGTTTATTGCGGTTTCCTGATGCAGCTATTGCATAAGCTTTTTCATAACAAGCGTCATGAACGGCTTTGCGTAAGTCTTCGTCATTTTCTTCGTGGCAATATTCACGTTTAACAGTAGAACCAACTTCTTCCATCAGTTCCATCTGTGCCTTACAGTGTATCTTGATTGCTTCGTGAGCAGCTTTTAAAGCTTCTAACAAATCTTGTTCGCTCACTTCGTTCATTTCACCTTCTACCATCATGATGTTTTCATAAGTGGCAGCTACCATCAGATCCATATCGGCTTTTTCAAGCTGTTCGAATGTAGGATTGATAACGAATTGACCGTCAATGCGTGCTACACGTACTTCTGAAATCGGACCGCCGAAAGGAATGTCGGATACGGCCAATGCTGCAGAAGCAGCTAAACCTGCCAAAGCATCAGGCATATCTACACCGTCTGCTGAATACAAAATGATGTTTACGTAAACTTCTGCGTGGAAATTGTCGGGGAACAATGGACGCAAAGCGCGGTCTACCAAGCGGCAAGTCAGAATTTCATAATCAGAAGCTTTGCCTTCGCGTTTGGTAAAGCCACCCGGGAAACGTCCGAATGCTGAATATTTTTCTTTATACTCTACCTGGAGCGGCATAAAATCTGTACCGGGAACTGCATCTTTTGCTGCACAAACAGTAGCCAGCAACATGGTATTACCCATGCGTAGCATAACAGCACCATCTGCCTGTTTTGCCAGCTTTCCCGTTTCGAGTGTAATGGTTCTTCCATCACCTAGCTCGATCGTCTTAACAATAGGATTGATCATAAAAAATGTTTTAATATAAAAGTCTTCTTAAAGTTCGCGCAAAGATACAAATATTATTATACTAATCGGGTGTAAATGAGATAAAAGTTTAGTCTGTACGTATTTTTATATAATTCTTATTCCATTTTACATTTGAGGTTTATAATATCGGCACTTGGATCAGGCTAAAAAAAATATGTCATTTTATAAGAACTTGGATAAAAACTTTGTGAACTCATAAAAAGCCGTATCTTTGCATCCCGAAATGAATAATAATCGCTAATGAAAAGAAATGCTTATATCGCTGCAGCTCTGTTGTTCGCAGGTTTTACGGCCTGCAACAGCGAGCCTGCTTTTAAGGTGCAGGGAGAAGTGACCGATGCTGCCGATAAAATGTTATATCTGGAGCAGACAGGATTAGATGGTATTGTTGCGCTGGATTCAGTGGAATTAGGAAGTGATGGAGCTTTCAGCTTTGCTGCCGCTCGTCCCGAAGCGCCTGATTTTTACCGATTGCGTATTGATAATAAAGTGATAAACTTCTCGGTTGATTCTACTGAAACTGTTGAAGTAAAGGCTGATTATAAAAATTTTGCAACGGAGTACAATATTCAAGTCTCTGAAAATAATCAGAAAATCAAAGAACTGGTTTTATTGCAGACTGATTTGCAGGAACGTGTGAATCGTATGGCTCAGTCGGGAATACCTGTTGGTATTGCTCAAGACAGTCTGACACGTATGGTAGATGCATATAAGGATGAAGTGAAGCGGAATTATATATTCGTTGCTCCCAATAAACCTTATGCGTATTTTGCTTTATTCCAGGTCTTAAATGGATATATGATTTTCGATCCGTTGAATAATAAGGAAGATGTGAAATGTTTTGCTGCTGTGGCTACAAGTATGAACAATTTGTATCCACATGCTGACCGTTCACGTAATCTGTATAATATGGTTATCAAGGGTATGAAAAATACCCGTGCTCCGCAGGTGAAACCTTTGGATATTCCAGCAGATAAAATACAGGAAGCTTCTATTATTGATATTCCATTGATGGATATAAAAGGTACAGTCCGTCATCTTACAGATTTAAAAGGTAAGGTAGTGCTGATAGACTTTACCGCATATGGAAGTGCAGAATCAGGAGCACGTAATTTGCTGTTGCGTGAAATATATGATAAGTATGCTTCACAGGGATTGGAAATCTATCAGGTTTCATTAGATACCGATGAGCATTTCTGGAAAACCGCAGCTGATAATCTGCCTTGGATTTGCGTTCGCGATCCTCAAGGACCATATTCTACTTATGTCAGATTGTATGGTGTGACTCAGTTGCCGACAGCATTTTTGGTAGGCCGGAACAATGAACTGAATATGAGAATTGGTCCGAAAACAGATTTGGAAGAAGCGATTAAGAAATTATTATAACATGTTGAAAAGCATGTGAAAATAGTGCGCTTTGGTACTTGACTGGTATCAATAAAAGGCGTATCTTTGCCAAAGTCATAACAGAGAAGGGTTCCGATACATGTTTGTGTATCGGGATTCTTTTTTGTTTTATAAGCAAGAACAGTTTAATTAATAACGAATATAATAAGGAGGAAAAAACTATGGCTTATATGTCAGAAGAAGGCTATCAGAAATTGGTAGCAGAATTAAAGCATCTGGAATCTGTAGAGCGTCCGAAGATTGTAGCTGCTATTGCTGAAGCTCGCGACAAGGGTGACTTGTCTGAGAATGCAGAATATGATGCAGCTAAGGAAGCTCAAGGCATGCTGGAAATGAAAATAAATCAGTTGAAAGCAACAATTGGTGATGCGAAGATTATAGATACATCTAAATTGAAAGCTGATACAGTTCAGATTCTTACTCGTGTAGAACTGAAGAATGTAAAGACTGGCATGAAGATGGCATATACTATCGTGTCGGAAACTGAAGCTAACCTGAAACTGGGTAAGATTTCTGTAAATACACCGATTGCTCAGGGTTTGTTGGGTAAGAAAGTGGGTGATATTGCAGAAATTACTATTCCACAGGGTAAAATCAGTCTGGAAGTAACAGGAATATCGTTTTAACTATAAGGCGGGTCTGCTTTGTTGCGGACTTGCCTTTTTTTATATATCATATTATGGCAACAATATTCAGTAAAATCGTTGCGGGGGAAATTCCCAGTTATAAGGTTGCAGAGGACGATAAGTTCTATGCTTTTTTGGATATAAATCCGTTGGTAAAGGGACATACACTGGTTGTCCCTAAAAAAGAAGTCGATTATATCTACGATCTGAGCGATGAAGAATTGGCTGCTATGCATGTATTTGCAAAACATGTGGCGCTGGCTATTCAGAAAGCTTTCCCTTGCCGCAAGGTTGGAGAAGCAGTAATTGGTCTTGAAGTACCTCATGCTCATATTCATCTGATCCCTATTCAGAATGAATCGGATATGCTGTTTTCTAATCCGAAACTGAAGCTGAGCGATGAAGAGTTTAAGTCCATCGCAGAACGTATTCATAACGCCTGGGAAGGCAAAGCTTGATACCTCCTTTCTACCACAATATTACAAGAATGAAAGCCATCCTTCATCTCGCAGGATGGCTTTTTTGATTTATACAGTGATTTAAAGTATTTATTATGATGAAGAAAGTGATATTCTTGTCGATGTTGCTGGCCTTTTGTATGCTGGCTTATGGACAAACATACCGCATAGAAGGAACTGTAATAGATAAAACAAGTCGTAAACCACTGGAATTTGTCAATGTACTGGTTGTTGGCTTAGGAATAGGCTCTTCTACAGATGCCGAAGGGCATTTTAGCGTCGAACAGGTTCCGCCGGGAATCTACCGTTTGCAGGCTTCCATGTTGGGGTACAAAACGGTCTTTACATCCGAGTATCGTGTAAATCACCGTACTCCTCATATTCAGATTGAAATGGAAGAGGAGGGAACACAATTGGAAGGAGTAACTGTTACGGCTTCTCCTTTTCAAAAAGTAGCAGAAAGTCCGGTCGGCCTTCGTGTAATTGGTTTGCAGGAGATAGAAAAAGCACCCGGTGCCAATCGTGACATATCCCGTGTGGTACAAAACTATCCGGGAGTTGCTTTTTCTCCCATCGGCTACCGGAATGATTTGATTGTACGTGGTGGTGGACCATCGGAAAACCGTTTTTACCTTGATGGGGTAGAAATACCGAATATCAATCATTTCAGTACGCAGGGGGCTTCAGGAGGTCCGGTAGGACTGATTGATGCCGATCTGATACGTAATGTGAAGTTTTATAGCGGTGCTTTTCCTGCCAATAGGGGAAATGCCTTGAGTTCAGTGCTCGATTTTAGTCTGCGCGACGGAGATATGGAGCATAACTCACTGAAAGCTACGTTAGGAGCGTCGGAAGTAGCGCTTACCTCTAACGGACACCTGGGAGATAAGACTTCTTATCTGGTATCAGTACGACAATCTTATTTGCAAATGTTGTTTAAAGTTTTGGGATTACCTTTGCTTCCTGCTTATACGGATGCTTCGTTTAAACTGAAAACGCGTTTTGATGCACGTAATGAACTGACGTTGCTTGGATTGGGCGGTATTGACCGGATGAAGCTGAACTTTGATATAGAAGGAGAGGATGCTGAATATATATTAGGTTATTTGCCTAAGATAAATCAGGAAACTTTTACTTTGGGAGGTGTATATCGGCATTATGCCGGTCCGCATGTTCAGTCGGTGACGTTAAGCCATAGCTATTTAAATAACCGTAACCTGAAATATCACGACAATGATGAAAGCTCGGAGGATAATCTGACGTTGCGTCTTCGGTCAGTAGAGCAAGAAACGAAATTGCGGATGGAAAACACTTCTACCTGGAACCTTTGGAAGCTGAATGCTGGTGTGGAATTGAATTATTCCCAATATTCCAATACAACTTACCAGAGAGTTTTTACAGATGAAGTACAAATTTTCGATTACCGTACAAATCTGGATATATTCCGTTGGGGACTTTTTGCTTCAATGGATTATTCAGCTCCAGACGAGCGTTTTACTGCATCACTTGGAGTTCGTACAGATGGGAATAATTATAACGACAAGATGAAAGAGCTGTGGAGGCAGCTTTCTCCTCGTCTGTCTGTATCGTACAGATTGATTGACCGTCTGTTCTTAAGTGGTCACATGGGACTGTATTATCAGCTTCCACCTTATACAGCGCTCGGTTTTAAAGGAAATGATGGCAGTTACCTGAACCGTAATCTAGATTATATTTCCGTATCTCAGGAAAGTGTTGGGCTTTCTTGGCAGCCTAATGGGAATATGGAAATATCGGCTGAGGGATTTTATAAATTCTATCGCGATATGCCTTTGTCCGTGTCTGACGGCATACCTTTGGCTTGTAAGGGAAATGACTACGGGGTAATAGGTAACGAACAGCTGATATCTACAGCTGAGGGACGTTCATACGGAATAGAAATGATGTTTAAGTGGCTGTTAGTTCAACGGTTGAACTTATCATCCTCATTAACAATTTTCAAAAGTGAATTCCGTGATGGGAAAGAAGGTGATTATGTGCCCTCTGCATGGGATAATCGCTTTATATTCAATGTAAGTGGAACTTATAACTTTCCAAAAAACTGGAGTGTGGGTATGAAAATAAGCTGCATCGGAGGTTCGCCTTATACACCGTATGATGTAGAAAAGTCATCCTTGGTAGAAGCATGGAATGCACAGGGTAAAACATATTATGATTACGATCGGTATAATACAGAGCGTCTGCCGGCTTTTGGACAGCTGGATATCCGTGTTGATAAAATGTTTTATTGGAAGAAATGTATGTTTGGTGTTTATCTTGATATCCAGAATATTACGGCTAGTAAACTTCGTCAGCCTGATGTGCTGATGAGTACCGGGCAGATTGAAAATCCAACGGCTCCTCTTTCGGAACGACGTTACGTAATGAAGTCTATAAAACAGGAAAGTGGAACCTTGCTGCCTACTCTTGGTATCACTTTTGAATATTAAAGTGTCAAGAAACCAATCATAATTGCTATCGAAAAAAACATGCCCATATTTTGGAAAAAATATGGGCATGTTTTTATAAAAATATCGAGAAGTTTTTTTCTTTTTTGTACGAAAAAATCGAGGGATTTTATCGCCTCTATGTTACAGATACATGCAGAAGGAATTAAAGTAGTGGGGAAGCTCCTTCTCTATCGTGTATAATATCTGTAAATCTTTGTTTTTCTTGATTTTATATATAATAAGATCAGGAGTATTTTTCTCCGAACTTCATTTCTACATCATTTACAAACTTGCGGATTGCATCGTGGTCATCTTTTTTACAGATAAGGAGTACGTTGTCACGTGATGCAACCAGATAGCCGTCTAAATCTTGAACTACGGCAAGTTGTCCTTCCGGTACTAATATGATACTGTCTTTGCAATTGTAAAGTACAGTATTACTGTTAATTATTACGTTGTGGTTCGTGTCTTTGGGCGAAGCATCATAAAGTGCATCCCAAGTACCCAGATCGGCCCAGCCGAAATCGCATAACTGCACGTATACATTGTCGGCTTTTTCCATAATACTGTAATCTATCGAAATGTTCGGACACGAAGTGAAGTCGGGTACATCACATTCTACTCGTGGGCAGATTTCTGACATCATTTCGTGAAAAGCTTTCAGTATAGTATTGACATGCCATACAAAAATGCCAGAGTTCCAATAAAATTCATTGCTTTGCACGAATATTTCTGCAAATTCACGAGCCGGCTTTTCTATGAAAGTTTTTACTTTATAAAAATCTCCTTTTTTTTCTTCGTCTATCTGAATGTATCCATATCCTGTTTCTGGGCGTTTAGGCTTTATTCCCAATGTAACCAGCTTGTCATTTTTCGATGCAAATTCCAGTCCTTTCAAAATAGCTTCTTTAAATTCTTCCACTTTCAGTATCAGATGGTCGGACGGGGCTACGACGATGGTTGCGTCTGGATTTATTTTCTGAATAATGTGCGATGCGTAAGCGATGGAAGGGGCTGTATTACGTCTTTCTTCTTCAATAATCAGCTGTCCTTCAGTTATTTCTGGTAGCAGATCAAGAACGATTTGTTTATAATCTTTATGAGTTGTAATGTAAATGTTGTTTGTTGGAATTATTTTTTTGTATCTGTCGAAAGTTTGTTGTAATAAAGTCTGTCCTGTTCCAAAGAAATCAAGAAACTGTTTAGGCAATGCTTTGCGACTGTAAGGCCAGAAACGGCGTCCCATTCCTCCAGCCATGATGATACAATAGTAGTTGTTATTCATGATATCGGCGTAGCTTTAAAAGTTTATGCTAAGATAGCCTTTATTTTTCGAACAATGTCCGGAAAGAGTTCTAAATAGTGTTAGATGAAAATTATTTTCACTTTTTTGCGTGAAATGCTTGTGGTTTCAAAATATTTGACTACCTTTGCACCGCAATTAAGGAAATACATATTCCCTGATTTAGTTGCCCAGATGGCGGAATCGGTAGACGCGCTGGTCTCAAACACCAGTGGAGTAACATCCATCCCGGTTCGACCCCGGGTCTGGGTACAGATAGGTTGACTTGATTAAGTCAACCTTTTTTTATTACCAATCAATTCTTATGCTCCATGAAAAATCGTATTGCAGAGCTTGATTACTTGAAATCCATTTTTATTTTATTGATGATTGTGTTTCATCTTGTATATATAGGTGACAAATATCCATACGCCAAATCCTTGGTTTATACTTTCCACATGCCTGCTTTCTTGATCATTTCCGGTTATGTTATGAATATAGCTAAAGGAATACGCCCGTTTCTGCGTACAATGTGGTGGATTTTTATTCCATACGCTGTGATGGAAACAGGTTATGTCATCATGTCTGCTATTCTGCCGGTTCGTGAATCAGTGGAGCATTTAAGTGTTTCTCTATGGCTGGATAAATTGTTCTTGCATCCTTTGGGCCCCTATTGGTATCTCCATACGTTGATATTGTGTGGGCTTGTTTATTTATTGGTGGACAAATTGGCTGGAAAGTGGGGCAATACTGTTTCCGTCTTAATTATACTGGCCTTATGTTATGCCGTATTGTCAGCTTGTGGAGTTCTTTCTTTGATAAATGCGCTTTACTTTACAGCAGGAGTGGCTTTAAGACGGTGTTCACTTGACTTCCGTACTTTCTTTTCAGCTTCATTCTGGGCTTTGCTGCCTGTAATATGGCTGGCTGCTGATGAGACAAATCTGAATAAATCAACTCTTTCCGGATCTGCTCTGACTTATCTGGTAATTAGTTTTCTGTTGGCAGTATATCGCTATTTACCCGATTATCTGAAAAAAGGATTGGGTTACATAGGCTCTCATACCTTTGTGCTGTTAGTATTTTCTCCGGTATTTACAATGGCAGTGAAGCCTTTGGTGCCTGTATTGGCTTTTGAACCTACCGGGATGCTCTTTTTATGTGTGTCCTTATGTTTCTGTGTAATTGGTTCGTTTGCTATAGCCTGGGGGATGGATAAGCTGAATTTGTCCCGTTTCTTCTGGGGAAAAGCCCGCATGCTTTCGTAGATAGACTTGGTCTGGTGACATCCTGTCAGTTCGCTGGAAAAAATGTGGCAGGAACTTATCTGGCATCTTTTTTGTGGTTTACTTCATAGATATTGAATTACTTACTTAAACACATAGAACTATGATTTCAGAAAAATTGCAAAATGCCATCAACGAGCAGATTACTGCGGAAATGTGGTCTTCTAACTTGTATTTGTCCATGTCTTTCTACTTGCAGAAAGAAGGTTTCGACGGTTTTGCTTCATGGATGCGTAAACAGTCACAAGAAGAATTGCAGCATGCTTATGATTTAGCTGATTATTTGGTTAAACGCGGTGGTGCAGCTAAAGTGGATAAAATTGATGTCGTTCCACAAGGATGGGGCAGCGTACAGGAAGT
>ENA-ORSO01001681-ORSO01001681.1-human-gut-metagenome-genome-assembly--contig:-NODE-1681-length-12422-cov-4.736072_pt1 | contig 12422 bp, 10 predicted proteins | sample MGYA00241902_ERZ509168 | MGnify/ENA primary metagenome ERZ509168 (study PRJEB26280, sample SAMEA2338806) | human gut metagenome | biome: human gut; feature: human-associated habitat; material: faeces... | reverse complement strand
CGCGCCGGCCACTCTGACGACGCCGCTCGGCCGCGACGCCCGCATCGGCAAGCCCCGCATCGTGCTCGAAAGCACCAGGCTCGAGGATCTTGCCGCCATGACGGGCGCAACCCGCCTTTCGGAGGGCGACGGCGTCTTCCGCCGCGACACGCTCTGCCTCACGGGCACCACCCACGGCAAGCCCATGATCGTCTGGTTCATCGCCACCGACAGCGACTTCGTGACCGAAGCGCAGCTCGAGTGGGCGGGTGAGCGCACGGTCCCCGAAATCTGCCGCAGGCTCGACGCCGAGCACCTTCCCGTCCAGATCGGCCGCATTGGTCTTGGCATGGAGTCCGCACTCGTTAACGAGCTTCTCGGCCGCGCCTCCTACAAGGACGAAGCGGGCTGGCACTACTGGTTCAGCCAGCGCTTCCTTCGCAACAAGCGAGGACTGCAGGAGCTCGAGCTCAACTGGCTGGCCGTTCACTATGACGACGACGGCCTCGTCGACAAGACGTTCTCCTCCCAGGTGACCAACCTCTGAGCCACCCTATGACCGACAGTCTTGCGCTATATTCCGCGCGCCGCGGCCTGGGCATTCTCGGCGGCACGTTCGATCCCGTGCACGCGGGGCACCTCTGTCTGGCCAGAGCGGCGCTCGACGCCGTTCCGCTCGTGCGCGTCGAGCTCATGCCCGCAGGCGAGCCTTGGCAGAAAAGCCGAATCTCGCCCGGCATTCACCGCTTGAACATGCTTCGCATTGCAGTAGAATACGAGCCTCAATGCCGCATCAACACGTCGGAACTCTGCCGAAGCGGTGCAACCTACACCATCGACACGGTCAGCCGGCTTCGCGAGGAGGTCGGGCCCGACATGCCGCTGGTCCTCATCCTCGGCAGCGACCAGTGGTTCAACCTCTCCACCTGGAGGGAGTGGCAGTCGCTCACCGACTTCGTGCACATCGCGTACTGCGCCAGGGACGGCGTGCGCGAATCCGAAATTCCCGAAAGCCAGGCCCTCTGGGCCGCGCCCCGCATGACCGAGGCGCGAAAGCTCGTCTTCTCGCCTTCGGGCAGGATCGCCCGCTTCGAAATGGCGCCTCACCGCGCTAGCGCCACCGCCATCCGCCGCACGCTTGCCAGAGAACCCTTTGCCCGCGCCATGTCGTCGCTCGACGGCTGGCTCGACCCCGGCGTTGCCTCCTACATCCGGACGCACGGACTCTATCAGCCCGCGCGCCATTAACCTCAAGTGAAACATGAACATCGAAGAACTCACCCAGCTCGTCGTCAACGCCCTTGAAGACGTCAAGGCCAAGGACATCAAGGTCTTCAACACCGAAGGCCTCACCGACCAGTTCGAACGCGTCGTCATCGCTTCGGGCACCTCCAACCGCCAGACCCGCGCCCTCGCCTACTCCGTCTCGCACGAAGTCAAGCAGGCCGGCGGCGACGTTCTCGGCATGGAAGGCCAGGAAACGGGCGAATGGGTCCTCGTCGACCTCGGCCCCGTCGTCTGCCACTGCCTGCAGCCCAACGTCCGCGACTACTACAACCTCGAAGAGATCTGGGGCGGCAAGGAAGTCTTCCTGAAGGCCAACGAAGAGTGCGCCTCCCGCCTGATGCCGCATCGTCCGGGCCACATGCCCGAAGACTTCGAATAAGTCATGCAGATCCGCATCGTGGCCGTCGGCCAGCGCATCACCGAGTGGGCGCAGTCGGCCGTCTCCGACTATCTGTCGCGCTTTCCGCGCGACTTCAGGGTCGAGCTCAGGGAAATCCGCACCGAGCCGCGCGCAGGCCAGACGCCCGCGCGCCTCATGGCGGCTGAAGCCGAGCGCATCCTCGCCGCCATCGAACCCGACGACTTCGTCGTCGTGCTTGACGAGCACGGCAAGGATCTCACGACGATGGACCTCGCCAGACACTTCTCGCACTGGCGCGCCGACGGCGAAACGCCCGTCTTCCTGATCGGCGGCCCCGACGGCCTCGCCCCCGAGGTGAAGGCCAGGGCCAACCTGACGATCCGGCTTTCGTCGATGACCCTGCCGCACGCCTTTGCGCGCGTCATGCTCTCCGAGCAGATCTACCGCGCATGGTCGATCCTCGCAGGCCATCCCTACCATCGAGCCTGACACCGATGTCCAGCAAAACGATTTTCCTTGCGAGCAAGAGCCCGCGCCGCCGCGACCTGCTCACACGCCTCGGCTACGACGTTCGCGTCATCGCGAGCAACGCCCATACGCTCATGGCCTTCGAGGGCGACGAAGTCGTCCTGCCCGACGAGGCGCCCAAGGCCTACGTGCTGCGCACCGCGCGCAACAAGTTCCTTGAGGGCCTCGGCGTCAAGAACGCGGGCGAGTTCGCGGGCGTGCGCCTGCCCATCGTCGCCGCCGACACCGTCGTGAGCCTCGGCAACGAGATCCTCGGCAAACCCCGCGACTTCGACGAGGCCTGCCTCTTTCTCGAAAAGCTCTCCGGCCGCACCCACGACGTGCGCACCGCCGTCTACGTCGGCCTCTCCGAAACGGCCTGCGACTGGCGCATTTCGCACTCCACGGTGAGCTTCCGCGAGCTCACGCACGACGAAATCGAGGCCTACGCCAACAGCGGCGAGCCCTACGACAAGGCGGGCGGCTACGGCATCCAGGGCCTTGCGAGCATCTTCATCTCGAACATTTCGGGCAGCTACACCGGCATCATGGGACTCCCCGTTTACGAGACGGCCGAGCTCCTCGCCAATGCGGGCCTTCCCGTGTTCAATGCTCAATAAGTCGACCTGTTGCAAACAGTCATGAAAAAAGCCCGCTGACGCGGGCTTTTTTCATGACTGCCGAAGCGGCCTCAATCCGGTCTTAGTAGACCTTCACGAGCTCGACTTCGAAGATGAGCGTAGCGTTGGGCGGAATGCAGCCCGGGACGCCGTAGGCGCCGTAGCCGAGATGAGCGGGGATCGTAAGGCGGCGCTTCTGGCCTTCGCGCATGCCGACGACGCCCATGTCCCAGCCCTTGATGACCATGCCGACGCCGCAGACGAACTCGAGCGGCTCGCCGCGATCAAGACTGGAGTCGAACTTCGTGCCGTCCTCGAGCCAGCCCGTGTAGTGTGCGGCGATCGTATCGCCCTTCATCGCCTGACGGCCGGTGCCTTCGGCGAGTTCCTCGATCTTGAGATCTTTCAATTCTTCCTGCATGGGTGTAGCCCTCGTGTGTAGGTTGCTGATGACACAATCTTACAGCGTCAAGCCGTTGCTCTGGCAACAGGGATGCATTCGACGTTTCCGCCGTGTACAATGAATGCGCCGTCCGACAAGCCTTCACCGTCGGACGCGATGACCTTCAGCCTGCCATCCCGCAGATCCGCCTCCCTTCGCATCAGAGGGCACGCGGAACGGACCGCGGCGCACACCCGCGCGCCCGCAGACACTATTCCTGACAGGCTGCTCCCGCACGCCACAGCGTTTTGGCGGGCACATCCGATTTCGATTCCGCATACACCCAACCGACGCGAAGGGGCGCCCTCTTCTTTTCCGCGCATTCCGTGTCGGCGTGCATTGCTCAAGAACGATGACAAAAGACGAAAAAATCTCGAATTTCGAGCGCGTGCTGTCCTGGCTGCCCGAAGCCTTCAAGAGCTGGGCGACCTCCAATCCGTTTCTCTCCAGCACCCTCAACGAAGTCCTGAACGAACGCGACACGCGCCTCTCCGGCACGCCCTGCACGTCCCGCCTCAAGACCGCGGTAACGGCCCTGCTGCAGAAGCTTCAGGACCGCCGCGACAAGAGCGCCGCCCTGATTCTCGCCGCCTCGCGCGAAGCCGAGGAGACCGCCTTCACGCTGGCCTCCCGCATGTCCGAGGGCACCGGCCTCAGGATCGCCGCCACGACGGGCGTGCGTGACGGCGCAGGCCTCGCCGCCATCTTTGCCACCGCACCCGACCTCGTCGTCACGAATCCCAAGGTGCTGAAAAAGGTCTTCGACAAGGGTTTCGTAGCCCCCGAAGCCTTCCGCACGATCCTCGTCGACGGCGCCGAATGGCACGACGTCATGGGCGACACGGACCTCATCGCTTCGCTCGTCGAGCGCTTTCCCGCCGCCCTCCAGCTGATCGTGACGGGCCCCGTCGTCGTTGAGACAACCGAGGACCCCTACAACGCCATGCTGCACGCCCCCGCCTACTGCAGGGCGCCCGACGAGGCGGCGCGTGAAACCGCCCCCAAGGAACGCGTGGTACTCGTACCCGAAGAGAAGATGAGCGAGACACTCGCCCGCGAGGCTGAAAAGACGCCCGTACTCTTCCTGGTCTCGACCCCTACCGAAAGCACCCGCGTCACGGGCCTTCTCAAAGAGGCGGGCATCGCCGCCAAGCGCGCCACCGCAACCCAGTCCGCCTCGGCCCGAGAGACGCTCGTCCTCAAGTTCATCGCAGGCCGCGTCGAGCACCTCGTCATGCCGCACTCGGTCATCGGCGAACTCGAGCACAATCGCGCCTCCCGCGTGATCCTCACCGACCTCTCAGGTGGTCCCGAACCCTATCTCGAGCATTTGGCCCTGACGGCCGACGGCACGGGCGAGCTCGTGACGATCGTCACGCCCGAAACGCTTCCGCTCTTTGAAAAGCTCCTCGTCGCCGCCGAAAAGCGCCTGACGCTTGAAAATCCGTACAACCTTCCCGAGCCCCGCACCGTTATCGGCCAGCTTCTGCGCCGCGAAAAGCTCACGATCCGCACGAAATACGGCCGCACGGCCGAGTCCACCGAGGGCGACAGGGGCGAGCAGGACGACCGCGGCGAAGGCCGCAGCCGCTGGGAGCGCCGCAAGTCGAAGAACGGCCAGCGCAAGGACAGGAAGGATGGTTTCCGAAAGGACCGCAAGGACTTCAGAAAGGATGAGCAGGGCAAGACCTTCGGCAAGAAGCCTCGCAAGGCCGCCAAGCCCCACAGGGACGAAGCCCTCCCCGTCGAGGCCGCAGCCCCCGAAGCCGATGCCGTTATGCAGCCTCAGGCCGCTCCCGCCGAGGGCGCCGCCTCCGAGCAGGCTCAGACCCGCAAGCCGCGCAAGTCCTTCACGGAGCGCCGCTTCGGCAAGAACCGTCCCTTCAAGCAGCGTCAGGAAGACGCCGCCGAAACTTCCTCCGCACCCGTCGAGGCGCAGGCCGTCCCCGCCGCCGAAGCCGGAGCCCAGGACAAGTCCCGCAAGGACCATTTCAAGAACTTCCGCCGCAAGTCGCGCAAGTTCCAGAACGGTGAGGGCGAAGCCTCCCGAACGCAGGAAAAGCCCGTTCAGAACGCAGACTCCGAACAGGCGGCCGCAGGCGACAGGAAGCCTCAGGAAAAGAAGACCTTCGAAAAGAAGGCCTTTGAAAAGAAGCCCTACGAGAAGAAGCCTTTCGAGAAGAAGCGCGACAGGAAGAAGCCCGCAAGGCAGGACGCCGAGGCAAAGCCCCGCCAGCAGGACTGGGACGACGACAACTTCGGCAATTCGATCCACTACCAGCCCAAGCGCCAGAATCTCCGCGGGCTGCCCAGCGACCAGCAGATCCACTGGGAGCCGACGGATCCCTACCATCCGTCCTCCCAGGCCCTCAGCCTGCCTCAGATCATGCCCGACGAAAACCGCCGCGGCGGCTACGTCAACGGCAATGTGAACGGCAACGTGAAGGGCGGCTTCAACCGAAGCCGCAGGAACTACCGCAAGAAGCGCGAGGGCTGATCCACGAGCGCCCCGCACGCCGACAAGTGTTTACAGAAGCGCCGGATGTTTTTACGGACATCCGGCGCTTTTTCTCTAAAATAGATCTGTTTTACCTACCCGATCGAGTTCGTCCGGCCTCCTCACACGAGGGCCGGCAGCCAGAAAATGTCCGCTTCGCTTCCCGTCCGCAGTCTTCTCGCCGCCACCGCCGCCATGCTCCTGCTTTCCGCCTGCTCCACCGCCTACTACACGGGCGACACGATCAGCGGCCCCGCCCAGCGCATGAAGCGCGACGCCGACGGCAACCTGCACGACCCGCTCCTCGACGCTCCGAACCGCTCCCTGATGACGTGCACGTCCGAAGCACCCGTTACGGTGCTCCAGCGCGTGGGCGAAGTGCCCTTCGCCTGCCCCGACCTCGGCGTCTCCGCCACGCTCGACGAGCTGCGCGACGCCGGATGGCGCATTCTGAGGCTCGACATCGGCGAGGACCTTGAAAGCGACTCCCACGTGGGCTTCCCCGTCACCGTTCAGGTCCGCAAGCTCTTCTGATGCGCCCCGCCCTGCGCAGGCTCTTCGGGACTTTCTTCATCTGAGGCATCGTCATGAACCAATCGAGCGCCGAACGGCTCGGCAAATTTCGACAGACCATGAAGGACCGGGGGCTTGACGCCTGGATCGGCCGCATCGTCGATCCGCATCTCTCGGAATACGTTCCCGAACACTGGCAGTCCGTTGCCTGGCTCACGGGCTTCACGGGCAGCACCGCCCGCCTGTGCGTGACGCAGGGCGCTGCCGCGCTTCTCGTCGACAGCCGCTACTGGGAGCAGGCCGAAGGCGAGCTCGACGGAGCGCCCTTCGAAGTCGTGAGGCTCGGTGCGCCCGACGCCCCCTCGCAGGAGGCCTGGCTTTCGCAGCATCTCACCCGCGGCCGCGTCGGCCTCGCCCCCGAACTCTGGAGCGAATCGGATGTGCGCCGCATCCGCACATCACTCGCCGACTGCGGACTTGAGCTCGCGCTCGTCCCCGATCTCTTTGACGACGTCTGGACCCAAGGCCGTCCCGCCCGTCCGCAGACCGCCGTCACCCCGATGACGCAGGATTCCTCAACCGTTGCAGACAGGCTCGCCCGAGTCCGCGAAGTGCTTCGCGACCGCGCTAGCGAAGCCCTGTGCCTGCACTCGCTCGACGACATCGCCTGGCTCACGGGCTGCCGTGCGGCCGACATCAAATTCAATCCCGTCTTCCTCGCGAGCATGATCGTGACCGACAGCGAGGCCCTTCTCTATACGGAAGCCTCCAGATTCACGCCCGAACTCCTTGGCGCTCTGGCCGCACAGGGCATCGAAGTTCGAGCACCCGAATCGCTCGCAGGGGACATCTCCGCGCTCTCGAGGGACCTCGTCTTCATGGCCGACCCCGACCGCCTTCCCGCCTCGATCTTCGGACTCCTCGAGCGCGTCCCCGTCGAGGCGCTCTCGCCCGTCACGCTCATGAAGAGCCGCAAGTCCGAGGAGGAGCTCGAGGGCATCCGCCGCGCCATGGTCTCCGACGGCGTCGCGCTATGCGAATTCTACGCGCTGCTTGACGAGCGACTCGCCGAAGGCGCCGTGCTCACCGAATCCGACGTCGCGAACATGCTCGACTCAGAACGCGCCGCACGCCCCGACAACAGGGGCCTGAGCTTCGGCACGATCTCCGCCTTCGGCCGCAACGCCGCGCTTCCACACTATGCGCCGAAGCGCGAAACGGCCGCAGTCCTCACGGACGGGCTTCTTCTCATCGACTCGGGCGGGCAGTACGAGGCGGGCACGACCGACATCACCCGCATGACGGCCGTCGGCCGCATCGACGACGACATGAAGCGCGACGTCACGCTCGTGCTCAAGGCCCACATCGCGCTTGCACGCGCCGTCGTTCCCGCAGGCGTCTCGGGCTCGCAGCTCGACGCCATCGCACGCGCGCCCCTCTGGGCCAAGGGCCTCGACTTCGGACACGGCACGGGCCACGGCGTGGGCTGCCGCCTCAACGTCCACGAAGGTCCCTTCCACATCTCCCCGCGTGCAACGAAGACGGGCGAGCTCGGTCTCCAGGCAGGCATCCTCGTCTCCGATGAACCCGGCCTCTACCGTCCCGGCCACAGGGGCGTGCGCATCGAAAACCTGATCGTCGCCCGCAGGGCTGCGTCCACGGAGTTCGGCGAATTCCTCGCGTTCGACGTCGCAACGCTCTGCCCGATCGACCTCAGAACCGTCGATGTTTCGCTCCTCACGCCCGACGAAGTGGCCTGGCTCGACGATTACCATGGGAAAGTCCTGACCGCCCTTCAAAACGAGGCGCTTTCTACTCGCGCACAGGCATGGCTCAAGGCCCGCACGGTCCCCGCCTTCCGTTCCAGAAACATTGTGTAACACTGCTTAACCCGGGTTAGCCGAAGACATTTGCCTCTCTTCGGCTTCGCGGCCATACTGAAACGCAAGCAAGGAACAATCCACCCTCAACGACATGCGACATACATTCAGTCTTGTCTGCGCCGGCCTTCTGGCGCTCACGCTTCTCGCCGGCTGCGAAAAGACGACGGCCCCAAAGACCGTCCGCGCGCCCCTTTCTGTTGAAACCCTGACCGTTGAAGCGGCAGACCAGCCCCGCTGGATCACGCTGCTCGGCCAGGCCGAGGGCGGCCGCGAAGTCGAGGTCAAGTCCCAGGTGAGCGGCATCCTCAAGAAGGTCGCCTTCACGGAAGGCGCCGAAGTGAAGGCGGGCGACGTGCTCTACCAGATCGATCCCGCGCCCTTCGAAGCCAGGCTGAAGTCGGCCGCGGCGAACACGCGCAGCGCGAAGGCCACGCTTGCAGAAGCTAAAACCAGCTACGAACGCACCCGTGCGCTTTTTGAAAAGGGCGCGAAGAGCCGTCAGGACCTCGACGAGGCCAACCGCGCGCACCTCGTCGCCTCCTCAGCCTACAACGCGGCGACCGCCTCCGAAAGGGACGCGGCCATCAGCCTCGAATGGACGACCGTGAGGGCTCCCGCCTCCGGTCTCGTGAGCGACACGCAGTTCAATGAAGGCTCGCTCATCTCCTCGGCAAGCTCCGTGCTTGCCACGATCACCCAGCACGACGACGTCAGGGTCGTCTTCGCGCCGTCCGCACGTGCGCTCGACGGCGCCGACGTGACGACCGACAATGCGGTCAAACTCCGCGACGAGCGCGGCCGCACGCTCTCGGGCAAACTCGACTACGTCGCCCAGTCCGTCAACCCGAAGACGAGCACGCGCCTCATGCGCGTTAGGCTCGATGAAGGCTCCGGACTTCTTCCCGGCGACTTCGTGCACGTGGACCTTCAGATCGGCGTACGAGAAAACGCCGTGCGCATCCCGCAGAAGGCCGTGCGCCAAGAACCCGACGGCACTTACACGGTCTTCGTGTACCAGGACGGCAAAGCCAGGCTCCGGCCCGTCAAGCTCGACCGCTGGGACGGTCCCGACTGGATCGCCACCTCGGGCCTCGCCACGGGCGACCGCGTGATCACCAACCAGCTTCTCAAGCTTCGTGACGGCTCCGCCGTGCAGCCCGCCGAAGCTTCCAAGACGGCCAAGTAGGATCCTGCGCCATGCTCAGCCAGTTCTGCATCCGCCGCCCGATCTTCGCGACGGTCCTCTCGATCATCATCGTGCTCGCGGGCCTCATCGCGCTGCGCGTTCTTCCGCTCTCCCAGTATCCGGACATCTCGCCTCCGACGGTGCGCATCTCGACCACCTACGACGGCGCCGACGCCCAGACGCTCGCCCGCACCGTGGCCGCTCCAATCGAGGACCAGCTCTCGGGCATCACAGGCCTGCTCTACTACACGACGAACATCCGAAGCAACGGCGACATGTCGATTTCCTGCGTCTTTGACGTCGGCACCGACGCCAACGACGCCATGCTCGAAATCAACAACCGCGTCCGCACGGCCGAACGCAGACTGCCAGACGTCGTGCGCAATCAGGGCGTGAGCGTGCGAAAGCGCTCCGAGGAAAACCTCCTCATGGTCGCGCTCTTCTCGCCCGACGGCAGCATGGCCGCCACCGATCTGGCCGACTACGCGAACCTCAACATCGTCGACGAACTCAAGCGCCTGCCCGGCATCGGCGACGTGAGCGTCTTCGGCAACGCGCAGTCCGCCATGCGCATCTGGCTCGATCCCGAAAAGATGGGCCTCATGGGCATCACGATCAAGGACGTCGAAAACGCCATCGAGGCCCAGAACGCGCAGCGAAGCGCGGGCCGCGTGGGCACGGCGCCCACAGTGTCCGAGCAGCAGCTCTACTACACGATCACGACGCCCGGTCAGCTCCTCACCGCCGAGGAGTTCGCCGACATCATCGTCAAGGCTGACGGTCCCGACAAGCTCGTGCGCATGAAGGACATCGCCACGACCGAAATCGGCAAGCGCTCCTACGAGTTCCGCGTCGACATCAACGGCACGCAGGGCGTCAACGTCGGCGTCTACCTGCAGACGGGCGCCAACGCCATGGCGGCCGCCGAGGCCGTCAAGGCCCGCATCGTCGAGCTCGCCGCCCAGTTCCCCGAAAACAAGATCGACTACATCATCACCGACGACACGTCGATCTTCGTGGGCGCCTCCCTCAACGAGGTCTACCACACGCTGTTCGAGGCAGGCATCCTCGTGCTCCTCGTCGTCTTCGTCTTCCTGCAGAACTGGCGCGCCACGCTCATCCCGATGCTCGCAGTGCCCGTGTCGCTCATCGGCACGATGGCGGGCCTCTGGCTCTTCGGCTTCTCGCTCAACACGCTGACGCTCTTCGCGATGACGCTCTCGATCGGCATCGTGGTCGACGATGCCATCGTCGTGCTTGAGAACGTCGAGCGTCTCATGCGCACCGAGGGCCTCGGCCCCTACGAGGCGGCCCAGAAGGCCATGAAGGAGGTCTCGGGCGCACTCGTCGCCATCGTGCTCGTGCTCGCCTCCGTCTTCATCCCCGTCGCCTTCCTCGGCGGCATCGCAGGCGAGCTCTACCGCCAGTTTGCCGTGACGGTCGCCCTGTCCGTCGTGCTCTCGGGCTTCGTCGCCCTGACGCTCACGCCGGCGCTCTGCGCGATCCTTCTCAAGGAAAGGAAGCCCGAAGAGCGCAAGAACAGGCTCTTCCAGGCCTTCGACCGCGGACTCGCGTCCTTCACGCTCAGGTTCCTCAAGCTCGTCAAGGCGGCGCTGCGCCACCGCGTGATCACCGCAGGCCTGCTCGTCGCCGTGACGGCCGGCTGCTGGCAGATGCTCGAGCACACGCCAACCTCCTTCATTCCGCGCGAGGACCAGGGCATCGTGCGCATCTCGGTCCAGCTCCCCGAAGGCGCGGCCTTCCCCCGCACCGAGGCCGTCTCGACCGAAATCCTCGAGCACCTCAAGAAGAACGACGCCGTGCAGAGCGTCGTGACGATGGTGGGCTACGACACGATGAGCGGCGACGTCCGCAGCAACGCATCGACCTTCATCCTGAAGCTCAAGCACTGGGACGACCGCAAGGAGACCGCCGAGGAGATCCAGAAGGACCTCCAGAAGTACGTCGCCTCCCACCCCGACATCAAGGGCGTGGCTGCGCTGCCTGCGGCCATCAAGGGCCTTGGCTCCACGAACGGCTTCTCGGGCTATATCCTCTCGCACGGCAACGACAATCCGCTCGTGCTGCAGAACGTCGCCGAAAACTTCCTCGACGCCCTTCAGGACCGCCCCGAGCTTACGGGCCTGCGCAGCTACCTGACGGCCGACACGCCCCAGCTCAAGCTCTACGTTGACCAGACCAAGGCGATTGCGCTCGGCGTGGACGTCGACGACATCTACGACACGATCTCCCATCTGATGGGCAGCAAGTACGTCAACGATTTCACCCGCAACGGCAAGATCTACCGCGTGGTGGTTCAGGCCGCTCCGCAGTTCCGTTCGACGCCCGAGGACATCGGGTCGGGCTACGTGCGCTCGAGCTCGGGTGAAATGGTGCCCATCTCGGCGCTCGTGCGCACCGAGCGCACGTCCGGTGCGGCGGCCCTCGCCCGCATGAACGGCTACCTCGCCGCTCAGTTCAGCGGCGCGGCCGCTCAGGGCGTCTCGTCGGGCGACGCCATCAGGATCGTCGAGGAAACCGCCCGTGAAGTGCTTCCCGAAGGCTACACGATCGAATGGGTCGGTCAGGCCTACCACGAAAAGCGCATCGGCGCCTCGTCCGCCACGGCCTTCGGCTTCGGCATCCTAATGATGTTCCTCATCCTCGCCGCCCTCTACGAGCGCTGGTCGCTGCCGATCGCCGTCGTGCTAGCCGTCCCGTACGCCTTCCTCGGCGCCATGACCGCCATCTGGCTGCGCGGCACGCCCAACGACATCTACTTCCAGATCGGTCTACTCGTGCTCATCGGCCTCACGGCCAAGAACGCCATTCTGATCGTGGAGTTCGCGGCCCAGAAGATGGAGGAGGGAATGGGTCCCTTCGACGCCGCCCTTGAGGCCGCGGGTCTTCGCTTCCGCCCGATTCTGATGACGTCCTTTGCATTCGTGCTCGGCGTCGTGCCGCTCATCATCGCGACGGGCGCAGGCGCGGGGGCCCGCCACTCCATGGGTACGGGCGTCTTCGGCGGAATGCTCGCCGCCACCTTCATCTCGACCATCTTCGTGCCGGTGTTCTTCACCTGGTTCGCGAGGAAGTCGTCGAAGAAGCGCTGATCAGGAACGGCTCCACGCAAATCGGCCGCCCCTT
>ENA-ORSO01001678-ORSO01001678.1-human-gut-metagenome-genome-assembly--contig:-NODE-1678-length-12426-cov-15.495110_pt1 | contig 12426 bp, 8 predicted proteins | sample MGYA00241902_ERZ509168 | MGnify/ENA primary metagenome ERZ509168 (study PRJEB26280, sample SAMEA2338806) | human gut metagenome | biome: human gut; feature: human-associated habitat; material: faeces... | reverse complement strand
ACACGAAAATAGGAGATAAACACCTATGATTAGTGTTTACCTCCTACTCGATTGCTGTGTGTTCAAACCATTTTGTTGTTATTCGTTTATCTCGCCGCATATCGAGCGGTTCATATAGCTACGTATCACGTGGCAATCGTTAAAACGTGCCTGTAGGTACATGAGCTTGGTAACGGCACTTTCTACCGTACTGTCGTAGCCACTCACCACGCCGGCGCTCTTCAGTTGGTAGCCTGTGTCGTAGCGTCCCATCTCAACGCGTCCTGCTATACATTGGCTTATGTTTACAATTGTAACACCACGGTAGGTGGCATCTTTCAATAAACGTAGCAACCAAGGTTGTTGCGGGGCGTTGCCACTACCGTAACTTCGCATAACAATGCCTCGCAGTTCGGGAGCTTCTAGTACGTGGCGCACAATGCTTTCCTGAATACCAGGGAATAAAGAAAAAATTACAACATTGGGGTCGAGCGCTGTATGTGGAACCATCGGCCGCGTGAAGTCGGGTTTTAAAATATCGTGATAGTTGTAATGAAAACTCACGCCAGCTTCGCATAGGTGAGGATAATTAGACGATTCAAAGGCATCGAAGCCTTCAGCGTTCTGTTTCGTACTTCGGTTTCCGCGCAAGAGTCGGCCGTTAAAGTAGATACAAACCTCTGGCACATTAGCACGCCCCATTTCATTGTAGGCCGAAGCTAATTCGATGCTGGTAATGAGGTTTTCTTTTCCATCGGTGCGAGGTAAACCAATAGGCAACTGGCTACCAGTGAGAATGACGGGCTTAGTTAGATTTTCAAGCATGAACGATAGGGCAGAGGCTGTGTAGGCCATCGTGTCGGTACCATGCAGGATGACAAAGCCGTCGTAGTCGTCGTAACGCTTGCTTATAATACGCACCAGTTGAGCCCAAAAACGAGGCGTCATATCGCTCGAGTCGATAGGTTGGTTAAACTGATAAGTATCTATCTGTGTGTTAAGGTATGAAAACTCGTGAACATTCTTAACCAAATGGTCAAAGTCTAAGGGTTCCAAGGTGCCAGTCTTGGGGGTACGGCCCATACCAATAGTGCCGCCTGTATAAATAAGCAGCACACGTTTAGTAGACGGGTTGTATTTACTATAGAAGTTCATTTTGCAAAATTATAAATTTTTCTTGAAAGCAGCGCCTTATAATCGTTGAAAAATATATATAAGATAATAATGATGATATAATTAAAAATGAAATGCAGTGATGATGGAAAAATAATAAGTAAAAGTTTGCGGGTTTGAAAAAATAGTAATATCTTTGCACGAAGGATTGTGGCACTCTGCTTGCCTCTCTGTTATATGCACGCGTTAGCTACACGTATGTATATAAATTGAAATACTGAACAAAACAACATGTTGTATATTGATATGAAAAAGAACGTTTTATCCATCATCGCTTTGGTGCTGGTCTTGCTGTTGGGGAGTTGTGGCTCGTCAAAAAAAGTGGCTTATTTTCAAAACATCGATACACTGAGCCTCGCTACTTCGCGCGGATTGTATGATGCTAAGATTATGCCAAAAGACATTCTTACCATTACCGTAAATACCACCGATCCGCAAGTATCGCTCCCATTCAACCTTGTTGTTCAAACACCGCTTACCGCAAGCGGACAGGTCGCATCTGGTTCTGGGTCGTTGCAGCAGTATCTCGTTGATAATGATGGAAACATACAGTTTCCTGTCGTAGGACGCATTCATGTGGGTGGTTTAACAAAGACACAATGTGAAGATGATATTCGCAACAAGATAATGCCATACCTCTCGGCTACAGAAAACCCCGTTGTAACCGTGAAAATGGCCAGCTACCGCGTTACCGTGTTAGGCGAAGTGGCTTCGCCTGGCGTTGTTCCAGTCAACTCTGAGAAGATGAGCATCCTTGAGGCTTTGGCCCAGGCGGGAGATCTTACTATTTATGGTAAACGTGATAATGTGCTTCTTATTCGTGAAGATGCCGCTGGTGAGAAACATCAACATCGTATCAATCTGAACGATGCTAACCTCATCAATTCTCCTTACTATTATCTGCAACAAAATGATTTGGTGTATGTAGAACCTAACGGTACGAAGGCGAAGAACTCGGCTATCGGCCAATCTACTACATTGTGGTTCTCGTTTGTCAGCATCCTCACTTCAGTGGCGGCTCTTGTCGTTAATATTGTTAGAAACTAAATATAAGGCGTTGGGCTTTAGGCTTGACGCTTTTATTTTACCTCACACCCCCGTTTTGCCAGTGACGATGCTTGCTGTGCCTTTAAACACAACATAACAAATAAAAATATTTTACACAGCACAGCAACTGGTAGGTTAAAGATTGTTTGAAGTGTAACTATTATTAGCATTTAAGTAAAGTGGAACCGTTGAAACATGAATGTGGTGTGGCAATGATACGACTGCTAAAACCACTGAGCTATTACCAGGAAAAGTATGGCACCTGGATGTTCGGACTCAACAAACTCTATCTTATGATGGAGAAGCAACATAACCGTGGACAAGAGGGGGCTGGCATGGCTTGTGTAAAGCTCGACTATAAACCCGGACACGAGTATATGTTCCGAGAAAAGGCCGAAGGTAAAGAAGCAATCACTGAAATCTTCGAACGTGTTCAACGCAATTATCTTCACTTATCTGCCGAACAATTGGCCGATGCACATCTTGCAAAAGAAGAATTGCCTTTCGCTGGTGAACTGTATATGGGGCATCTTCGTTATTCAACCACAGGCAAGTCGGGATTAGCCTATGTGCACCCCTTCTTGCGCCGAAACAATTGGCAGGCTAAGAACTTGTGCTTGTGTGGCAATTTTAATATGACCAATATTGGTCAGATCTTTGAAAAACTGACAGAGCAAGGACAGTGTCCACGCATTTATAGCGATAGCTATATTATGCTGGAGCTGATGGGGCATCGCCTTGATCGTGAGGTAGAACGCAACTTTGTTGAGGCACAACAAAAAGGGTTAACCTCGACAGATGTTACCGAGTATATTAACGACCATGTGCTCATGTCGAATGTACTGAAAACCTCAATGCAAGACTTTGATGGAGGATATGTGGTTTGCGGTATTACAGGCAGTGGCGAGATGTTTTCAATGCGCGACCCGTGGGGCATACGTCCCGCCTTTTATTATAAGAACGACGAAATAGTGGCGGTGGCTAGCGAACGCCCCGTGCTTCAAACAACGTTCGGACTGCAGTGTGAAGATATAGAAGAACTGCAACCAGGACATGCCGTGTTGGTGAAACGCAATGGCGACTTCAGTATTGAAAAAATTCTGGAGGCCCGAGGCAATGCTGCGTGTTCGTTTGAACGTATCTACTTCAGTCGTGGCAACGACCGCGATATCTATCGTGAAAGAAAACTGTTGGGTGAGCAGCTGGTGCAGCCTGTGCTGAAAGCTGTTGATAATGATGTTGAACACACCGTGTTCTCATTTATCCCTAATACGGCCGAGGTGGCCTTCTATGGCTTGCTTAATGGCTTTGCAAAATATAATCATAAGCGTAAAATACAACAAATAATGGCATTGGGACATGCTCCTACTGAGGCCGAACTGCATGCCATTCTTGACAATAATATACGTTCAGAGAAGGTGACGTGGAAAGATATCAAGCTGCGCACCTTTATCACTGAAGGCAATACGCGTAACGATTTGGCATCGCATGTGTATGATATCACTTATGAAAGTGTAAGAGCGCATGTTGATAATGTGGTGGTAATTGATGACAGCATTGTGCGTGGCACTACCTTAAAGGAAAGCATCTTACGCATCCTTAACCGTATGCAACCAAAGAAAATTGTGGTGGTGAGCAGTGCTCCGCAGATACGTTACCCCGACTATTATGGCATTGATATGCCACGTCTTGAAGAGTTTTGTGCCTTCCGCGCTACCATGCAACTGTTGGCCGAACGCAAAATGTTCGATGTAATTGAAAATACATACAAGGCCTGCAAACAGGAACTGGAACGCAATGAGGTCGATATGCGCAACTGTGTACGCGATGTATATAAACCGTTCACAGTAGAAGAAATAAATCGAAAAATCGTTGAGATGCTTCGACCCGAAGAGGTCGAAACACCCATCGAGATAGTGTTCCAGTCAATCGACGGACTGCATACAGCCATACCAAACCATAAGGGCGACTGGTATTTCACAGGCAAATATCCTACGCCAGGTGGTACCCGGTTGTGCAATCAGGCTTTTGTCAACTATGTTGAAAAGGCATACAACCATTAAGAAAAATAGATATAATATATTGAATAGTTATAGTGAAACATATAATGAGAAACGTAACATTAGTATTAGAAGACGGAACTAAGTTCCACGGACAGTCTTTCGGCTATGATGCACCAGTGGCCGGTGAGGTGGTTTTTAATACTGCCATGATGGGTTATCCCGAGTCGCTTACCGACCCCTCGTATGCAGGGCAGCTCATGACATTGACCTACCCCTTGGTAGGTAATTATGGTGTGCCTGCATTCTCAATCGAGGAGAACGGATTGCCTACCTTCATGGAGAGTGACAAAATCTATGCTTCAGCTATCATAGTGTCTGACTATAGTGAGAAATTTAACCATTGGAATGCTGTTGAGAGTTTGGCCGATTGGCTTAAGCGTGAACATGTGCCTGGTATTACTGGTATCGACACACGACAGCTTACCAAGGTATTGCGTGAACATGGCGTCATGATGGGTAAAATTATCTTTGACGATGAACCCGATAATATTCCTGTAGCAAATTACGAAGGCGTAAACTTTGTTGATAAGGTGAGCTGCAAGGAAATTATTCGTTATAACGAAGGCGCTGGAAAAAAAGTGGTACTCGTTGACTGTGGTGTAAAGGCCAACATCATTCGCTGCTTGATAAAGCGTGGGGTAGAGGTAATACGTGTGCCCTGGAATTATGATTATACCAACCTCGAGTTTGACGGATTGTTCTTGGCTAATGGACCTGGCGACCCCGATATGTGCGAGGAGGCTGTAAACATTATTCGTAAACAGATGAGCCTGTCTGACAAGCCTATCTGTGGTATATGCATGGGTAACCAACTGCTGGCAAAGGCTGGTGGTGCACAAATCTACAAACTGAAATACGGACACCGCTCGCACAATCAACCTGTGCGCATGGTGGGCACCAACCGCTGCTTTGTAACAAGCCAGAACCACGGATATGCCGTAGATGCTAAAACCTTGGGTGCCGACTGGGAAGAGATGTTCGTAAACATGAACGATGGCTCAAATGAGGGTATACGTCACAAAACAAAGCCTTGGTTCTCAAGTCAGTTCCACCCCGAGGCTTGCTCAGGACCTGTCGATACCGAATTTATGTTTGACAAATTTGTAGAGACACTGAAATAACAGTTTGTCGATAAACATATTCATTCAAACTATTGAGACATATTCGTTGAAACTTTTTATATAAAGAATTAGTAATGAAAGACGATAATATAAAGAAAGTACTGCTGCTCGGTTCGGGCGCTCTCAAAATTGGTGAGGCAGGCGAGTTTGACTACTCTGGTTCGCAAGCATTGAAGGCTTTGCGCGAAGAAGGCGTGAAAACGGTGCTCATAAATCCAAATATCGCTACCGTGCAGACCTCAGAAGGTGTGGCCGACCAAATATATTTCTTGCCTGTACAGCCTTATTTCGTTGAGCGTGTCATCGAAAAGGAAAGACCAGACGGTATATTGCTCGCCTTTGGCGGACAGACAGCGCTTAACTGTGGCGTAGAACTCTATCAAACAGGCGTTCTTGAGAAATATAACGTGAAGGTGCTTGGCACACCTGTTCAGGCTATCATGGACACTGAAGACCGTGAGCTGTTCGTTGAAAAACTGAACGAGATTGACGTAAAAACCATTAAGAGCGAAGCTTGCGAAACGATAGAACAGGCTCGTAAGGCGGCCGCCGAATTGGGATATCCCGTTATCCTTCGTGCTGCCTATGCTTTGGGAGGCTTGGGTAGTGGCTTCTGCGACAATGAAGAAGAACTGAACAAACTGGCTGAAAAGGCATTCTCATTCTCACCACAGGTGCTCGTTGAAAAGAGCTTGAAGGGATGGAAAGAGATTGAATATGAGGTGGTGCGCGACCGTTACGACAACTGTATCACAGTTTGTAACATGGAAAACTTCGACCCGCTGGGTATCCATACGGGCGAAAGTATTGTTATCGCTCCCTCTCAAACATTGACCAATAGCGAGTATCATAAGCTGCGTGCACTGTCAATCAAGATCATTCGCCACATCGGTATCGTGGGCGAGTGTAACGTGCAGTATGCTTTTGACCCCATGAGCGAAGACTATCGCGTGATTGAGGTGAACGCTCGTTTGAGCCGTTCGTCAGCTTTGGCATCGAAAGCTACTGGCTATCCTTTGGCTTTTGTTGCTGCTAAGTTGGGTATGGGTTATGGCTTGTTTGAACTGAAAAACTCGGTAACAAAGACCACCAGCGCATTCTTCGAACCTGCTCTCGATTATGTGGTTTGTAAAATACCTCGTTGGGACCTCTCTAAATTCCGCGGTGTTGACAAGGAACTCGGCTCATCAATGAAATCGGTGGGCGAGGTAATGGCTATTGGTCGAAACTTTGAAGAGGCTATCCAGAAGGGCTTGCGCATGATAGGTCAGGGCATGCATGGCTTTGTTGAAAACAAGGAGCTTGAGATTGACGATATTGATGCTGCTTTGCGCGAGCCTACTGATAAGCGTGTCTTTGTGATATCAAAGGCTATGCATAAGGGCTACACCGTTGACGATATTCATGAGCTGACCAAGATTGATAAGTGGTTCCTCGAAAAACTGAAGCATATTATCGAGATTGATGAGGCAATGAAACGTTGCAACATCAATACGCTTGACCGCGATTTGCTGCGTAAAGCAAAGGTATATGGTTTCACCGACTTCCAGGTGGCACGTGCCGTTGGCCTTGAGGACGAACTGAAATCAATGCAGAAAGCATCGCTCGTAGTGCGCAATCTGCGTAAGAACTACGGCATCCTTCCTGTGGTGAAGCAAATTGATACATTGGCTGCCGAGTATCCTGCACAGACTAACTATCTGTATGTAACCTATGCTGGCGTAAAGAGCGATATCACTTTTGAAAACGACCATCGTTCAATCGTTGTATTAGGTTCGGGCGCTTATCGTATTGGATCGTCGGTTGAGTTCGACTGGTGTGGCGTTCAAGCTTTGAACACCATCCGTAAGGAGGGCTATCGCTCGGTAATGATCAATTATAACCCTGAGACCGTTTCTACCGACTATGATATGTGCGACCGTCTTTATTTTGACGAGTTGACATTTGAGCGTGTGATGGATATCATCGATCTTGAGCAGCCGCACGGCGTGGTTGTTTCTACTGGTGGACAAATTCCTAACAATCTGGCCATCCGTCTTGACGAGCAGCATGTGCCCATCCTTGGTACAAAGGCTAAAGACATTGATAATGCTGAAGACCGTGCCAAGTTCTCGCAAATGCTTACCAATAATGGCATCAACCAGCCTGAATGGAGCGCTTTGACAAGCATGGAGGATATCGACCGCTTTATCGAGCGTGTTGGCTTCCCCGTATTGGTTCGTCCAAGCTATGTGCTCTCGGGTGCTGCCATGAACGTATGTTCAAACGAAGATGAGCTGAAACGCTTCTTACAGTTGGCTGCCAATGTAAGCGAAGACCATCCTGTGGTAGTAAGCAAGTTTATTGAGCATGCAAAAGAAATCGAATTAGATGGTGTAGCTTCTAAGGGGGAAGTTATTGCTTATGCTATCTCTGAGCACATCGAGTTTGCTGGCGTTCACTCAGGCGACGCCACTATTCAGTTCCCACCGCAGAAACTGTATGTTGAGACCGTGCGTCGTGTAAAACGTGTGGGTAGACAGATTGCTAAAGAGCTGCATATCAACGGACCGTTCAATATCCAGTTTATGGCCCGTGATAACGATATCTTGGTGATAGAATGTAACTTGCGTGCTTCGCGCTCGTTCCCATTCGTGAGCAAGGTACTAAAGATTAACCTTATCGAATTGGCAACAAAGGTAATGTTGGGTGTGCCTGTTGAGAAACCCAATAAGAACCTCTTCGATCTGGATTATGTGGGCATTAAGGCTTCACAGTTCTCATTCAACCGCCTGCAAAAGGCCGACCCAGTTCTCGGTGTCGATATGTCGTCAACGGGTGAGGTAGGTTGCTTGGGCGACGATACTAACGATGCATTGCTGAAGAGTATGTTGTCGGTAGGACATCGCATACCGAAGAAAACCATCTTGCTGTCAACGGGTGGAGCTAAGCAGAAGGCTGAGATGCTGGATGCAGCACGCCAGTTGGTACTCAATGGTTATGAGCTGTATGCTACGGGTGGTACCTCTAAGTATCTCACCGATAATGGTATCGCAAATACTCATGTATATTGGCCTTCAGAAGAGGGTATGGAGCCTCAGGCACTTACCATGTTGCATGACAAGAAGATTGATATGGTAGTGAATATTCCGAAAGACCTTAGCCCGCGCGAGTTGACCAATGGTTACAAGATACGTCGTGCTGCTATCGACTTGAATGTGCCATTGATTACAAACAGCCGTTTAGCCAGTGCTTTCATTAATGCTTTCTGTACGAAGAAGCTTGATGAAATTGAAATTAAGAGCTGGGAAGAATATAAGTAAATTATTAGTTTAGAGTGTATCGCTCGCTATTCAATAGTAGGTAATATTGCTATTTAATAGTAGGTAATACATTCACTATAACATTAAAAAGAGCCAAGGTATGATTGTTATTCATAACCTTGGCTCTTTTATTATTTACAAGCTACCTTTGGTTGAAGGAAGCTCGTAATGATAAATATCTCGGTGCACCGCCATCTTGATGCTTTTGGCAAATGCTTTAAAAATGCCTTCTATCTTGTGGTGTTCGTTAACGCCTTCAGCTTGAATAGACAGGTTCATCTGTGCTGCATCGCTCAAACTCTTGAAGAAATGGTAAAACATTTCGGTGGGCATATCGCCTATCTTTTCGCGATGAAAGTCGGCTTCCCATAATAGCCAAGGGCGCCCACCAAAGTCTAAAGATACTTGGCATTTACAATCGTCCATTGGAAGACAATAGCCATATCGTTCAATACCTCGTTTGTTTCCAAGTGCTTGCAATAGGCATTGACCTATTACGATGGCCGTATCTTCTATGGTATGATGTTCGTCTACGTTTAGGTCGCCTTGGGTATGAATAGTAAGGTCGGTCATGCCATGTTTAGCTATCTGTTCAAGCATGTGGTCGAAGAACCCCAAGCCTGTGTTAATATCGCATTTGCCTGAACCATCAAGGTTTATTTTTACATATACATCGGTTTCTTTTGTGGTACGTCTTATTTCGGCAGTGCGTTCGCCAGCGAAAAGAAGCTCGGCAATTTTCTCCCACGTCATGCCTTCTTTTCCTAAAATGAACGATTGACAACCTAGGTTTCGGGCTAATTGTGCATCGGTATCTCTATCGCCTATGACATAACTTCCTGCCAAATCGTATGCAGGATTGTTGATATATTCGGTAAGCATACCAATGCCAGGTTTACGGGTTTCGCTATGGTCTTCGGCAAAATGGCGGTCTATGTGTTGCTTGTCGAAAATAATGCCTTCGCCTTTTAATGTCTGTATGATAAAGTTGTGGACAGGCCAAAACGTTTCTTCTGGAAATGAGGCCGTGCCCAAGCCATCTTGATTGCTCACCATCACCAACTTAAAGTCGAGATGCTGTGCAATGTACCCTAGGTGCTTAAAAACACCTTCAACAAATTGTAACTTGCTAAAGCTATCTATTTGTTCATCGGCAGGTTCTTTTATTAAGGTGCCATCGCGATCGATAAATAATATTTTCTGTCTCTTGTTCATCTTCTTCTTGTTCCGTTTGTGTTTGTTGTTGTATGTTAATTGTTGGGAGCGTTTTATTTACTACTGCTGTTTCGTTCTTTTTCACGTGTGGCAAGGCTGCCATAGAGATAATAGAACAAAAGAAATACCCATATGCCGATATAACTTGCTATAAATGTTGTAATGAGTGTTGACAGACCCCATATGGCTGGCATTGTTGATGGCAGCGCTGAGGGATCGCCTACTAAAACACTATTATAGTTAGCTATATTTGCCATACTCAAAACGATAGTGGGTACCGACATTATTCCTAAAAGAATAGCAACGATAAGAAAACAGATGAGGCTGGCTGCAAACAAAGCACCTATATATCGAAATCCAGTGCGATAGTCTGATTTCCATATTTTTTTCAATTTCGCATCCTTGTCAATTAAATAATGTATAATGGGATAAATGAAAGGTAGGGTGCCCAGTATGACTAAGATGCCTAAGATAAGGCCAACACCTGATGTTATATATGCGGCATAAGCTGCTGTCGTCTTAATAGAATTAAAGCCAAAGGTACACAGCACTAAAATGATCATAACTACAAGATATGTTACAATAATATATGCCCATGCCCATAGGTTTATGTTGCAGCATTTTTTTAAAACATTTTTTTGCTTGTCTTCATTTAGCAGGCAGATATAACTTGACTGCATCCAACTTCCAAGTAGTATGCTCACAATAAACATAGCCAACATTTGTAGGGCAAAAGATGTAAGCGAGGGCGTATCTTGGCAGAAATAGGCTTGCATCATTACGATAATAGCACTGGCCATTGATAGAGCCAGTGATGGTAGCCATGATTTCTTGAAAATTGTTGCAAAATTGTTGCATAGTAAATTGAAAGAAGTTTTTGTGCAGGTGGATAAGCTGCGCTTCTTGTATAATTCTTTTTCCATATTAGTTGTATTTTTGAGGGGCGTGTTAGTTGTTTTTATATGTGAGAAACTAAGCTTAGTGATAAGCAGAAACCTTGTTACAGGGCTACTTGTCAAGGAGTATCGGTTTCTTATCGGTTACGACGGAATTCAGAGCAAACAATGGCTGTGGCAATGGCAACATTTAAACTGTCGGCCTTGTCGGGGCTTGTGGCAAAAGTGGGGATAAGGAGCTTATTGCTGATACATTGGCGAACTTCTTGGCTGATACCATTGCCTTCATTTCCCATTACGATAAGGCCATGTTGACTGAGTGTTGTTTCGTAAATATTATCCCCGTCAAGCAATGTGGCATAAACAGGATATGTGGTGGGAAGCGACTTGATGAAAGCTGCTAGTGGGGTGTAGGCTATCTTTACACGGGCAATGCTACCCATTGTAGCCTGCACTACCTTGGGGTTGAAAGCGTCGGCGGTGTCAGGACTGCATACAATGGTGTTAATGCCAAACCAATCGGCAATACGGATAATGGTGCCTAAATTGCCTGGGTCTTGAACACCGTCAAGGGCCAATACTAATTGTGATGATATGTCGGTTGCCGAGATATGTGGGTGTTGTTGTTCAAACACTGCAATCACTTGCTGGGGAGCTTGTTGCAGGCTCGCTTTCTGCAATTCGTCCTCTGTTACAACAATATTCTCGCTACTGTGTGCCATCGCTTGGCTGTTGTCGTTAAACCATTGCTGTGTGGCAATGAGGCATTTCGCGTCTTGGCGAGCCAAAATGTCGCCCACTGTTTTGGGGCCTTCGGCCACGAATACATTGTCGGCATTACGCTTTTTCTTTGTGTTTAGCGCGTGTATATATTTTATCTTATTTTTGCTTAACATCTTTAATAATATATTACAACTTTAATGTGTATTTCAATTCTTATTATGAGCGACGCTGTGAGTAATTGGTTTTATACCGCGTGCTAATAACAATATGAAGATGTATTAATCTCTTGACATTTTTGTTATCGTTATGCAAACTTACATAAAAATTGCGTTTCTTGCAAGAAAGCCCCATGGTTTTTCTTTGTTTTCTGTAATTCTTACTTGTACTTATTGTAGTGCTACATCTTGTCTCTTTTTACAATAATAGGGGTGTTGTTTTTGCATGATTATACTTACCATTATACTTACTATATAGAATATGTATTGTATTTTATGCTTACTGTTTTATAAAAAAAACAATTGAGATTGAGCGCGGAAGCAATTATATATCAGCAAGACGGATATCGCAATGCTTACAATTAGGTGTGTAGAAATAGGGGGCGAGGAGGACCTAAATAACGCAAAAGTGTAAAAATGTTTAGAAAAAGTTGTCGAAATATTTGGCGGTATCAAAAGAATATGCTACCTTTGCACCCGCAATCAAGAAATGATGCTTCGCTTCGGTAACCATATCGGACGTTCCTTTGGAAGTTTGGGTGAGTGGCTGAAACCAGTAGTTTGCTAAACTGCCGTACGGGTAACCGTACCGGGGGTTCGAATCCCCCAGCTTCCGCTCCTTGATTGCATGATGGTGGATTCATCTAATGGTTAGGATACAAGATTCTCAATCTTGGCATAGGGGTTCGATT
>ENA-ORSO01001677-ORSO01001677.1-human-gut-metagenome-genome-assembly--contig:-NODE-1677-length-12433-cov-2.452092_pt1 | contig 12433 bp, 8 predicted proteins | sample MGYA00241902_ERZ509168 | MGnify/ENA primary metagenome ERZ509168 (study PRJEB26280, sample SAMEA2338806) | human gut metagenome | biome: human gut; feature: human-associated habitat; material: faeces... | reverse complement strand
CAGGATGTATCAGTCACGCTAAAGCGTATTGTTACCGGGCATACCATAGCAAATTATGGCTTTGAAGGAACAGGCGGAGATTTAGAGCAGATTGCTTTGGGTATGCTGGCAGAGGGGCAACCTTTGGGCAACCAAATATTCGGTGGACAAGCTGACGCGGATAAAACCGCAGAAAATAAAAGTTTGATGTGGAAACAGTTCCATCATCAGCTACTAAAAGACTTTATGTTTCCGGCAGCCTATATGTTGAAAAAAGCCGGTAAATGGACATCATCCGGCACGTCATTTGACCAGTGGTGGGCAGAAAATGAAACCTCCTTTTGGGATAATTATGCAGACGAAGCAAAATCGTATGTAGATGACAACTGGATCGATATAACGGGGACACCTTGGCTGTTTTATGAGGATAAAGCCAAGCCGATTGAATCTTTGATAATCGATTTGTATACCAATAAGAATAATTGTATCGACAAAATATTGGAAACTGTAAAAAAACAGGATATCCCCGTCGTGAATAATAATGGTGTAGCGGCAGAAAATGGTACTTATACCCTCGCTAAAAAAGCAGTTGCAACACGGTTGGCAACGGCTTTAGGACAAACCTCCCTATTCCCTTTCAAAGCCAATGATGAAATCAAAATCACATTGAATAAAATTCCTACGACATTAGGGTTCAACTTGATGAAGAAAGAGGAAGAAAGTACGGCAGAACTGACCACAGCAGTTTCTTCTACGGGAACATTGGATATTTTTCTGCTGGGCACAAAAACTGAAGGCTTTACATTTGGATACAGCTCCATTTACAAAGACAATGAGGGAGACTTGAATTTACCTCAAGGCTTTCCCGGACAACCATTGGAGCCTAATGTGCGAACAATTTACCGGATAGCACCGGAAGACGGCTCTTTGCAGTGGAATGGCAAAACGAATGACACAGAACCCATTCCTGTCGTAATCAGTTACAACACAGTAATTAACGAAATTGTAGGGAGTGGCATTACTTCGCTCACAGCCAAGGATTTGCATAATGAAACGAATGGCGCAGCTGGATTAGTGAGAGATTTTGCTCCTTTCAGGGCAACACTAATGACTGCATATAATCTCTTTAATAACAATAAAGAATTCCATATCACTCCCAAAACAAACCAAAAAGATTTAGGAGTGGTGTTATCATTTGTAGGTAATTATAAACAATTATTGATGAGTTTGCCGGGTTCTGATTTTTCAGATTTGAGTGTAGATGCCCATTGGACGTATGAATCAAGTAAAAATGTGATAAATGAAGAGGCTGCTGATTGACAAATTGTATATTTACATTAACTAATCATCCTAATAATAAAGCAATTAAATTATGAAGAAAGCGTTCTTGTTTTTGGCAGCTTGTTTCTGCCTGTTAAATACGCTCTCAGCGGAGAGTGTACCTGTTACGCCTATGAAAATGACACCATTGGTAGGGCGTAATTGTGTTATTAACCAGATAGATAAAAATCTGGTTGATGTAGTCGGTACGGAATCCTCGTTAAACAATTTGTTGGATACCAATACGGACAATTACGCAAGCTTAAGCGGATTGGCTGGTATTGATGTAGCTTACCATCAAATTATCTCTATCAAGGACATTGAAAACTGTTACTCCGGAAAAGCCGGAGAAGGTCTGGAAACCGGATTCGTAATACAGAGTGTTTCGGATGGAACAAATTTGCTGACAGCGGATGTACTGAAGATGTTCGTTGTCGAGACTTATCTGGATGGCGAAAAACAGGAAAGTTCAGTCATGGAAGGAACGGAAAGCGGTTTGCTGGATCTAAATTTGATAACCATTGCTTCTGATGGCAAGACAAAAGTTTCTATCCGTACTACAAAACCGTTTGATGAAGTGCGTTTGGCCGTTGCCGGGGTTAACATAGAAGCTTTCAAACAAATGAAACTCTATTATGCTTATGTGGGTGAAAACGAGATGAAACCTATTACTCAAACCCTTCATTATCCGAACGCTTCTGTTCATGGTCATAGAACAAACGGACTTGCCAGTGAGTGGACAAGTGCCATGTGGAACTGGCCGAACCAAAAAGAAAAGTTGGTTGGAAAGAATTCGGAATCAGACGGTGTGGGATTTGGCCTTGTCAGTGGCTTGCTGACTGATCCGCACGTTACCATCAACACCGGTAAAACGATTCCTTCCAATACAGAAATTGGTTTCTTGGTGGAAAGCGGTTCGGTACTTGCCATCGAACTATTCAACAACACGGTGCTGACTACCTATGATGAGAATGACAATGAAGTGGAATCCAAAAAGATTGTCTCTGTATTGGGATTGTCTGCCTTGAGTGGAGGAAAAAGTACGGTCAGCATGGTGACAACCAAACCCTGCCAACAGATAAAAATCCAGTTTGGCGGTTTGAATATCGATTTGGGCGGTACGAAGATTTTCTATGCCTTCACACGTAGTGCAGATGTTGAAGTAGAAGATGATTGCGATTTGAAGTTAAGTGCGGATGTAGCCGTCTGTTCCCAATATTCTTACCAGTTGAGCGGAGTAGATGGTATCAAATGGAGCATTATAAGTCAACCGGATGGAGCGAATGCTACCGTTTCTTCTACTGGTTTGGTGGAAAACATGACCGTACAAGGTGAGTACATCATTCAGGCTGAAAAGGGAAACTGTATGGATCAAGTCATCATCAACAACAAGCCTACAGGTATCTCTTATGAATGTAACCGTCCGATAGTTGGTAATGGTGTAGAACCGTTTACTCCCAAAGGTGGCGGATGCTTGTTGTGCATTTCACCGGACTTAGACCCTGATAAGGCGTTTAATGTTGTGGATGAAGATTTGACCAACTATATTGAATATACCAAAGGTTTGGATTTATTGAGCAATACAAGCATTTATGGCGTACAAAGCCCGACCATTTATAAGGCTTCTGAAGAAAATCCTCGCCGTGTGGGTTTTGTCATGCAGGCTACAGATCAGTTCCTGTCAGCTGATTTGCTGAAGTTCTTTGTCATCAAAACTTATTTGAATGGAGAATTGCAGGAATCATCCCCGGTGGACGAGAATGATGCTGTCACAGCAGATTTAATCGGAAATAAGGACAACCAGATGCGTTTCAGCTTTGTGGCGACCAAACCGTTCAATCAAATTTCTATTTGGACGGCAGGTGTACTTAGCCTGAATATCAGTAAATATAGAATTTACTATGCCTTTGAAGAACCGGCAACCAGCACTTGTTTGAGCCAGTTCTCTTCGGCAGCCTGCCTAACTATGCTATCAGCTACACAACATGGCGCATCCATAAATTATGGACGTACAGGTTTCGGTGGTGTTGCAAACGTAGGTGCAACCATGCGGAATCTTTCCAATGTGATAGACGGGGATATGACAACCTCCGCATATATTGTGAAAGTGGCTGGCGTGGCAGCCAACACTTCTTTGTCTATAAAGACCAATCGTGTTTTTGAACATGGATATCAAGCTGGCTTTGTGATAAAAGAACAAACATTCGTCGGCAATGTGGATTTATTACGAGGATTGCGCATCAGAACTTATTTGAATGGCGTTGCAACAGGCGATGAAGACATAGTTCCGGAAGTATTGTCATTGGACTTGATTGGTGGTTCAGGCAAATCGCTGATAACAGTAACACCGACCAAACCTTTTGATGAAATCCAACTGGATATGGGAGGCTTGGTAGATGCACTGGTAGAGTTGCAGGTATTCGGTGCATTTGTTCAATCTGATACAGATGGCGATGGAACTCCCGATTGCTTGGATAAGAATTCGTGTGGAACACAACTTGTTGTTTCAAATTCAACTGTACCTTGTGGAGCAACTCATGCAGAGATTGTGATAAGTGGCTTCGATCCGGATAAACAATATACATTGTTTGACGGGACGAATGAATACACATTTGTGGATGGAGTGGCTTCCTTCGATATTACTCCGGGATATTATGTTTGTACAATCAGGGAGAACGGAAAGGAGTTATATGAAAATCTGATAATAGAAGTTCATCCGGAATATACAGAATGGACCGGAAAAGAATCTTCTAATTGGAATGATTGGGACAATTGGAGCAATGGCGTTCCGGGAGAATGTACAGATGTGTTGATTCCTTCTCCGGATTCTTTGATAACTGTAAACGGTATTCACTATCCTATCTTGGAGAAAGGCAAAGGTTTCTATGTTTGCAACAGGATTTATTTCAGACCGGAAGCAGAAGTGGTGCATCATGATTTATTGAAGTATAATAAAGCGTGGGGAGCATTCAAAATCATTCCTGAAGTTTATAATATGGTTGGTGCACCTTTGCAAGAAACATATACAGGAGATTTCTTCGTATATAAGAAAAGCGGAGATGATGAAACCTTGCAACAGGATTATAAAAATCCGTTGAAAGGCGATGTGCTTATGGGTAATGTAAACCGTACTGTTCCTTTGCTGACGATGTCTATGTGGGAAAGTGATAAATGGAACTCAATAAAAACCATCCTGGATCGAAAGATGAATATGGGAGAAGGCTACGTTGTTACATCGGATGAAAATCCGAATGTAGAACAATCAATGCTTTTAGAAGTCCTTCTCTCAAAAGAAGACTCGGTTTATAATAAACTTAGCCCTACAGGTTCTGTACTGCCTATAAAAATCAATATTAAACGTGTGAAAGAAAATATGGGACGGTTGACTTTTACTTCAGATTCGACAGTTGTACTAAGAGGAAACGCAGGACAATATTCTTATTTGGTAGGTAATCCTTTTATGAGTCATTTGAATGTTACAAAATTCTTGTCTGAAAACTCAGGCAAACTACATTCTTACATAAAGATAAATAAGGATTTGGTAAACAACCCAAAGGCAGAATATGCTAAATTGGAATCCATCAATTCTTCCGATATATCCGCAAATATTGCACCGGGACAAGCATTCTTTGTAGAACTCCTGACTCCGGCTGAAGAAGTTGCTATTCGTTTCACATCGGATATGATGGTTCATGGCGATTATGTAACTGCCAAGCAACCCGTTCCGCAGACCCAGTCAAAGGCAAGCGGAAGAACCGGCATCAGCCTTTCCAACATCAAGGCTTACACCAAGGACGGTGAGGCTGTCATCTCCGCAAGCGAAACCATCAGGAGCGTGCAGATAGTTACTGCCGCAGGACAAGTGCTGGCAAGTAAGCAAGCAAACAGTACAGAGGTACGCATACCTCTGGGCCATGGTATAAATATCGTCAAGGTTCAGACTGAAAACGATGTACAGACATTCAAGTTGATGAACAATTAATAAACCAAGGTGGCCAAAGCGAAGTAGGCACAGGAGACTGTTCCGACTGCTTTGGCCTCTTTTTTAATATCGAAAAAATAACAAGATGAAGAAAAAGCGAATATGGACAGCCAGTCTTTTCGCACTGTTATTGGTCACAGGATGCGACAACAAATGTGGAGAAAGGCAGGAAAAGCTGGGACACGATTGTTGTCAGGCAGGATTGACTGCAATACCCTTAGCGGAAATACTTTATTAATATGTTGAATTGAAATATGACGATACACCTACGTTATAAAATCCTATTGGGCTACTTCGTATTAATGGCAGTCATCATCAGTATGGCTGCCATTCTTTTTCATGAGCGAAGCCGTATGTCCGAAATAGAAGCCGAAGTTGCCGAGATAAGGCAAGTGCGCCACAACATCAACACCGCCCACCGCCGTATCATGGAGCTTGCCAACCTCGGGGAAAGTGTCATCGGATGGACAGAAATCGACCATATCCGCTATCATGGCCTTCGTCTGCGCACCGACAGCCTGCTGCAAGCCCTGAAGCCTCATTGCCGCGAATACGTGCGTCCGGCACAGATAGACACCTTGCGTACCCTCTTGGCGGAAAAAGAAGACCACCTGCTACACATCATGGAAGTTATGGAGCATCAGGATGAAGCGGACAGCCTCTTGGTGAACCACCTGCCCGAAGTGGCGCATAGGGCGACACGCATCCGCATGGTGAAACAGAAAAAAGGCGGACTGGCAGGGTTTTTCGGCGGTACTAAAACCGTGCAGGTACTCCCCTCCGCCAAGGAACTGCACCAGTTCAGCGACAGCCTGATAGCCATGCAACGTAAACAGACGACAAAAATGACCGCCTATGCCGACAGCCTGCGTACCCGTAACCGAGTATTGAATGTACAGTTGAACCGCCTTGTCAGCGATCTTGACATGCAGGCACATACCGCATTCTCCCAACGAGAACGGCAGATTACAGAAGCACAGGCATTGTCCGTGAAGCTGTTCAGTATCAGCCTCACGGTATCCATTATCCTGCTGTTACTGTCCTACCTTACCATCCACCGGGAAATGAAACGCAATGACAACGAGAGGAGAAAACATGAGATGCTCATCGGAGAGTTGCAGGAAAGCGACGAGAAGAACAAACGGCTGATGCGTTTGCGTCACAATCTTATTCAAAACGTTACCCACGAATTGCGCACCCCGCTAACTGTCATCAGCGGGAACGCCGAACTGCTACTGAAAGACAAGGAAACGGACAGCCGGATGCGTCATGCCAGAATCATCGGGAATGCCGCCGGACGAATGGCTGAGATGACAAACAGCCTGCTGGTATATTTCCGGTTGGACAACGGAAAAGACACCCCGATTGTCAAGCCGTTCAAGCTCCGCTCGATAGGCGAAATACTGGAAATGGAATTTGCTTCGTTGGCGGAAGCCAAACACCTCTCCTTCATAGCGGAGAACCATGCGGATGAGATAGTAAACGGTGACAAAAACCGCATCTTGGGCATCGGGAACAACCTGCTTTCCAATGCCATCAAGTTCACGCAGAGCGGAACGGTCACTTTGGTGACCGAATACAGAAACGGCACATTCTGCATGAGGGTGGAAGATACCGGAACGGGGATGTCTGAAGAAGAGCAGTTGCGTATATTCGTCCCGTTCGAGCGGTTGGGCAACGCCGTGACGGAGGACGGCTTCGGACTTGGGCTTGCCATCGTGCATGACACCGTGAAACTGATGGGAGGCGGCATCTCGCTGGAAAGTGAACCGGGACGGGGCAGCTGCTTCACCGTAACCCTGCCATTGGCAAAGGCGGGAGAAACAGTAGCTATTGAAAAGAAAGCACATATCCATACCATGCTCTCGGACTGCAACATATTGGCGTTAGACAACGACCCGGTGTTGCTGAACCTGATGCGTGACATGTACACGCAAAGCGGCGTGTCATGCGACACCTGCCTGTCGGTAGGGGAATTGACAGACAAGATGCGGATAAAGGATTACGACCTGCTGGTAACCGACCTGAAGATGCCTGAAGTGAACGGCTACGAGGTGCTGGAACTGCTTCGCTCATCGGAAATAGGCAATTCACAAACCATCCCCATAGTGGCCGCAACCGCCGCCGGGTATGTGACGGAAGAGGAATTGAAAGAATCCGGCTTTGCCGCCATGCTCCGCAAACCTTATTTTATTGAAGAACTTATGTCTATTACAGAGAAATGTATCGAACCGAAACCAAACCACCGACATATAGACCTGTTGCCTCTGCTTACCTTCGGTGACAAGCGGCATACGCTGGAAATACTGGCAAGCACTACCGAAATGGATATGGAAGAGTTGGGCAAGGCGGCAGAAAACCATGACATGGAAGCCCTGAACAACAAAGTACACCACCTGAGAAGCTCATGGATGCTGATAAAGGCAGAACAGCCGTTGGTGGTACTGTATGAGACGCTACATAAGGATGAAGTATCGGAAGAGGAATTAAGCAATGCCATTGACAATGTGTTGGCAAAAGGCAATGCGATAACGGTTCTGGCACGGAAGGAGGCGGAGCGATGGGAAAGATAATCGTTGTAGAAGACAACCCTGTGTTTTCGGGGTATGTGTGCGGAATACTGGAAAGCAAAGGCTACCATACCACCAGTGCTTCCGATTGCAAGGGGGCACGGAAACTGTTTGCCAATATCGGGGAAGACGACATGGTGCTTTCGGACTTGCGCCTGCCCGACGGTGACGGCATCGCCTTGTTGGAAGAACTGAGGAAGCAAGGCAGGAACAATCCCTACATCGTAATGACCGATTACGACGAAGTGCCCACCGCCGTGAAGTCCATGAAGCTGGGTGCGGAGGACTATATTCCCAAGAAGCTGTTGACCGACAACCTGTTCCCGCTCTTGAAAACCTTGCAGAAAAGGCTGAAACGTCACGGTGCACCCATCCACGAACGCATGAGCGAACCGTTCAGAAAACTGTACAACCGGATAAGGCTGGTGGCCCCCACCAACATGAGCGTCCTGATATTGGGCGAGAGCGGTACTGGCAAGGAACACATCGCCGAAAAGATACACGCCGGTAGCAAGCGTGCAGGCAAGCCCTTCGTGTCCGTGGATTGCGGCATATTGTCCAAAGAACTTGCAGCTTCCGCACTGTTCGGACACGAGAGAGGCGCATACACGGGTGCGGAAAGCAAGAGGCAGGGCTATTGGGCGGAAGCCGACGGAGGTACGCTGTTTTTGGACGAAATAGGGAACCTACCGGTGGAAGTGCAACAGATGATGCTCCGTGCATTGGAATCCAAACAATACAGACCCATAGGCGGTGACAAGGACAAAAGGGCGGACGTGCGCATAATTGCCGCCACCAACGAGGATCTACCTGCCGCCATCGCCGACAAGCGTTTCCGCAGCGACCTGTACCAACGGTTGAAGGAATACACCATACATATACCGCCACTGAGGGAATGCCATGAGGATATAATACCATTGGCGGATTTCTTCCTGCAACTTGCCAACAAGGAGTTTGACAAGCAAGTGAAAGGTTTTGATGCGGAGGCGAAAAAGAAAATACTCGCCTGCCCATGGTATGGTAATGTGAGGGAACTGAAACGTGTGGTACGGCTGGCGGTACTGCATACCGAAGGCGATATGGTTATAGCCGACGCTTTGGAATTGGAAGAAAGTCCGTTGGCTGATGATGCTTCACCGGCATTGGATGAAATAGAAAAGAAACAAATCATCCGTGTGTTGGAACAGACAAAAGGCAACCGCAAACTGGCAGCGGAACTGCTCGATATTGGACGCACTACGCTGTATAACAAGATGAAAGCATACGGAATAGAATAGAAAACGACGAAAAGATGAAAGTAATTACAGAAAAATGGCTACCTTTCGATAAGGTAAGCGGCGTTTCGGCATAAAAAACAATTGATTTGTTTTGTTCTGCCCTCAACTTGCATTACCTTTGTAGCAACATGTGAGAAATTCGGGTATGAAAAAGAAAGATCTGCCCGATAAGATATAGTATAGAATAAGACCGCAAGGCGCATCTGGTGAAAATCTGGACAATTTGAGCTACGGAAGGCGATTGCGTGATGCTTGTGCTATGCCTTGGCATAGCGTGCAGTCACGTACATTCCGTAGAGGCAGTCCAGAGCCGTCATCAGAAAGTAGTGTGAATTGCACGCTATTTTTTTGTCGGTTCCGGTCATAACCATAATAAAAGACAGACCGAATGGGAAAAGTTGTAATATTCGCAGTCCTTACAATGGACGGATGCCTTGCAGACAGTTCACGGGAAGCGCAGAAGTGGCTTGCCGATACCGATGTGCCGGACAGGTTCGGCATATCTGAAATGAAAGAAACATCCCGTCCGCTTTCCGAAAACACCTCCCTCACCATGTTATCCCTCGACAAGTCCACTCGTTCCACCTGTCTTATAGAAGCCGGTATCACTACCGCAGGCATCATCAACGGCATGGTACGGATGCATCTGTCGGATGAAATCATCCTCTGTACGATACCTGTCATCGCAGGGAACGGCTGCCGTTTGTTCCAAGGGCATCTGCCCGAAAGTTGTTGGATATGTGCGGAAGTGAAAGCATACAAGGACGGTTCAATAAAAACCATGTACCGCAGGAACGATGGTGCAAGTGTTCAGAAAGTGAACACTTCCCTGCTCAAAAGGCTGTTCAGATTCTGAACACGTGTTCAAGAATTGAACACTCCCGAATTTCTGTTTTGGGGCATTTGTCATTATTTTCATTAAACATATCATTGTTTATCAGTAGTTTGCAGAAATAATAGATAAAAATCCCATTCTTTGGATTACCGTTTGCCAATAGTTTTATGTGCGCACACTTCAAAAAACAAGTGTAATAACATAAAACTGAAAGAAAATGGAACACCTTATATTGACAAAGACGGAATTTTTCCGACTGATAGACAAATCCGACAACCATACGGAGTTAAATTCCGCATACAATGAATTTACAACAATGGTCGTGTCACTCTGCATGGGAACGGCAAGCTCCTGCCATCCCATTCCGGCATTGAACTATGCAGAAACGGAACTGCAATATCACGATGCCATACAGGACATATCCTCCTACCGCAACATATATGCCCGCAAAGCCTTATCCTTTGTCCGCAAGATGTTGAAGCATCTTGCCTTGTCACACAGCCAAGTGCCACCACTATCCAACCTCCATACCTCTGCCAACACGCCATCCGACAATCCCGCTCTACCGCTGCAATGGACGGGCAACGCCATCGACCTTGTGGAACTTATCTACGGCATCTATGAGATGGGCTGCATCAACAACGGTGAAATGCCGCTCAAACAGCTTGCCCCGCTGCTGTACCGGACATTTGGCATCGAAGCCAAAGACTGCTACCGCTTCTACATTGACATCAAACGGCGGAAAACAATCAGCCACACGCATTTTCTCGAACAAATGCAAGAGAGGCTGAACGAGCGGATAAGAAGGGATGAGGAAGCTGAATTGAAAAGAAGATAGCTGTTCTTGAAGAATTTCCGTCCATTATCTTGAATAAAAAGCAACTTATTTCTTGTGCGTTACGCAAAAAAGGCTTACCTTTGCAAATGAATTAAGAAGATATGCGGCTCAGACCGTGTTCAACGATAACAGTACCCGTTTGGCATACCGTAAGATCTGCCGGCGGGTCATTCTTTTTTATAACGGTATGGCAAACAAGAAATCACGTTCCATTGAAGAACAAATAGAACTGCTCAAACAAAGAGGGATGATTGTCGGGGATGAAGCTTTTGCCGCCCGGCATCTGGCCCATATCAGCTACTATCGTCTGAAAGGCTATTGGTGGGATATGCAGTATGACAAGACCCGTCATCTGTTCCAGCCTGATTCCAATCTGGAAGATGTCGTCACACGCTATTATTTTGATAAAGAACTGCGCCTTATCTTATTCGATGCCATCGAAACAATAGAAATCACCCTGCGTACAAAGATGATTTATCATCTGTCACAGTCTTACGGTGGACTTTGGTATCGTGACCCGAAGCTGTTTGCGGATGCCGCTTTCCATACCCAGCACCTCAAAGAACTGATGGAAGAATTCTTGCGGAGCAACGAGATATTCGTGAAGGACTACAAGCGCAAGCATCTTGTTACGAATACGGACGGAGAAAGGATATTTGACGAATATCCGGATGCGTGGATTATATTTGAGGTGGCCACATTCGGCACACTTTCCAAGATATACAAGAACCTCAACCACCAGTTGCCCGAAAAATCGGCAATAGCCAATGATATGGGGTTAAATTTACACAGTGAACTGTCGGGATGGCTGGAAGCCATTTCATACATGCGCAACATCATCGCGCACCATTCCAGAGTATGGAGCCGGAATATGGTCAAACGCCCTTGTGAAATCCGCAATCCGCGAATGGCATGGCTTTCCCGTCCGTTGGCCGAGGTACAGCAGAAAAAGCCGTTCTATGTGATTACAGCCATGCTATACCTCTGCAACGCCATAGACGAGGGACATACGTTCAAAGAGAAGTTACTGGCATTGTTTAAGGAATATGCGGATGTGCCCATCTACAAAATAGGTTTCTTCAACCGTTGGGAAGAGGAACCGATTTGGAAATGAAAAAAAATGTCAGAATAGAATCATATGGCGAAAAAGAAAAAACAGCAGGGACACTATTGCCGTATCTGCGGCGACTACAAGGCGAACGAGAAGTTCAGCGGAAAGGGACACGCCCGGCATATCTGCAAGAGTTGTATGTCAGCCATGCATAACGGCAAGAATCCGGAGGATATTTTTCCGGAGCCGTTACCCGTGAACCGTGAAACTATACGTTTCAATAAACTGGGCAAAGAAGAAAAAGCCGTGTTGAAAGCGTTTATCACCGAAGCCACAACCGAATACTGGCAGGAAAACAGACAGATACCGTTTGCGGACAGTTTCTCCGAACTAAAAAAATACATCATAGGAACTTATGATGAAGAATGTGGCATACTTCTGAAAGATGATGCCGAGCTGAAAAACTACTTTCAGACCCATACGATAACGACCATAAACAAATTGCTTAAAGAGGAAATTTCTGAAATTCAGGATTAAGACAAAGGGCGGAGCGAGGTATCAAACTTGCACCGCCCTTTGTT
>ENA-ORSO01001654-ORSO01001654.1-human-gut-metagenome-genome-assembly--contig:-NODE-1654-length-12626-cov-5.633522_pt1 | contig 12626 bp, 14 predicted proteins | sample MGYA00241902_ERZ509168 | MGnify/ENA primary metagenome ERZ509168 (study PRJEB26280, sample SAMEA2338806) | human gut metagenome | biome: human gut; feature: human-associated habitat; material: faeces... | reverse complement strand
CCACAGCAGGAGCGTGAGGCACGCCGAGCCGAGCGCGACGGCGCCGGCCGCTTCAGCGGGTCCCGTGATGCGGGCGGTCGCAAACAGCACCGCCATCAGGATGGCGGCGGTTCGGTCCGCAGATGCGAGAAGAAAAAGGATGGGGAGCGCCCAGTCGCTGATAAAATTCATGGCGATGCGTTGGCGGAAAGGTCAAGGCATGAACATTTTAGAGGAAGAACCATGGAACCCCGGGTATACGAACCGTCCGACGGCACGCGCATCGTCGCGCACGTCGTTTATGGCCTGCACACCGTCTCGATCCTGCTCGGACTGATGACGGGCGCTTCCATTGCAGGCGCCTTCATCTTTTCGTGGCCTTCCATTCTGGCAGTGATCCTGAACTACATCTTCCGCGGCGACGCGGAGGGGACGTACCTTGAAAGCCATTTCGCATGGCAGATCCGCACCTTCTGGCTGGCGGCGCTCTGGCTCGTCGTAACGGGGCTCTTCGGCTGGGCCCTGCTTTTCTTCGGGATCGGATTCTTCATCTTGATCATCGGCTTTCTCGTTCTCGGCGTCTGGATTGCGTACCGCATCGGCTACGGCTGGCTCAGGCTCGGACGTCACGAGGCGCTGCCGCTTTGATGGCGGCACGGGAAGGACGCAAAGGAACAAAACGAAATGGCTTTGGGAGCAACCGTCTACAAGGCGACGATCGACGTCTCGGACCTGGACCGCGACAGTTACGGCAACTACGTGCTCACGATCGCACGTCATCCTTCCGAAACGGAGGAGCGCCTGATGCTCCGCGTGCTGGCGTTCTGCCGGCTGGCGGGCGAACGTCTGGAGTTCGGCCGCGGACTTTCAACGGAAGGCGAACCCGCGCTCTGGGAGATTGACGACACGGGGGCGATCGTCCAGTGGATCGAGGTGGGATGTCCCGACGTCAAGCAGGTGAGAAAGGCTGCGGGCCGCAGCGAACACGTGCAGATCGTCGCCTACGGCGAGGATCGCGTCGAACCCTGGTGGGAGGGAAACAAGGGAGACTTCGCCAAGATCGGCAAGCTCACGGTCGTGAGCGTGCCCGACGATCAGGTGACGGCGCTTGCCTCGATGGCGTCGCGCAACATGAAGCTTGCGGTCACGATCCAGGACGGCATCCTCTGGATCAGCGACGATCGTGATTCGCTTCAGATCGAGGTGACGGTCCTGCAGACCGAGCACGAGCGGTACTCGGACTTCTGATCCGCACCGCGCCAAATGAGAGAAGCCGCCTGATGGGCGGCTTCTCTCATTTGGTGCGGAGGCTGTCCGCCATGCGCCAGAAGGCGCCCTCGAGGTAGAGGCGGAGCTCCTCGTCGGAGACCGTCTCGCGAAGGGCCGTTCGCATGCAGAGCATCCATTCATCGCGCGCCTCGCCGTCAATGGCGAAGCTTCGATGGCTCTCCCTCAGCATGGGCATGCCGTGGCGCTCCTGATAGAGCGCGGGACCGCCTAGCCAGGTGCTGAGGAATTCGGTCATGCGCAGCTCGTACTTGGAGAGGTCCTCCGGGTAGAGGCTGCGAAGCCTCTGGGCCCCGGGAAGCGTCTTCAGAGCCTCGATGTAGGCCTTGACCAGCCGAATGACACCCTCCTCGCCGCCCAGGCGTGCGTAGAGAGAATTGAGATTCGACATGACGTCCTTTCCCCTTATGAAAAAACCTGCCAGGCGCCGATCAGTAGCATGGTCCAGCCGACGGGCAGAGAGAGCAGCCTGCGCAACCAGCGGTTCTCCGGCGTGAAGCCGAAGCCGCAGATCCAACAGATACTCATGCCCATCATCATGAGGACGAACCAGCCGTGCGGCACCGACGCGCCGTCCGTGGCGACGGCGCGCGGATAGATCACGACCAGAGCCACGACGGCGGCAGCCGCGAGGATGGACAGCGTGCGGATGAATCCGTTGGCGCCGGGCGTCTTCTTGAGTTCGTCAGTGCTCATTCTTGGACAGGACGACTTCAACGACGGAAGCGAGAAGGATGGCAAAGGCCAGCCCCATCACCCAGTAAAAGTAAGCCATGGTTGTTTCCTCTTTCAGTCGGGACCGGCTGGGCCGGTCCCGGTTGTCGGATGTTGCGCTCGATCAGTAGAGCGAGTGCGAGTTCTTCTCGATGTATTCGCTGTTGAGCTTGCCGCTCATGACCTTGTAGGCCCAGCCGGTGTACAGGAGCACCAGCGGGAGGAAGATCAGCGTGACGAACAGCATGATTTCAAGCGTCAGCTGCGAGCTCGTGCAGTCCCAGAGGGTGAGTCCAGCGTTGGGCATCGTCGAGGACGGCATGACGAACGGGAACATCGCGAGCAGCGGCGTCAGGATGATGCCGAGCAGCGAGGCGGCCGAGAGCACGAAGGCGAAGCCGGGCTTGTTCGCACGGACCATGACGGCGCCGCCGAGCGCGCCGATCACGCCGAGAGCGGGCACGAGCCAGAGCACGGGCACGGAGGCGAAGTTGGCGAACCAGGCGCCGGCCTGAATCTCGACGGTCTTGGCGAGCGGGTTGGCCGGGCCGGCGGGATCAAGACCGGCGACGGCGACGTAGCCGTCGATGCCGGTCCAGACCCAGAGGCCGCCGATCACGAAGAGCACGGCGGAGACGATGCCTGCGATGAAGGCGACGTTGCGGGCACGGGCCTGCAGGGCACCTTCAGTGCGAAGCGTCAGGTAGTTGCCGCCGTGGGCCACGATCATGACGAGCGAGAGCACGCCGCAGAGCAGGCCGAACGGATTCAGCAGGCCGAAGAACGAGCCCGTGTAGATCGGACGCATCGTTTCGTCGATGTGGAACGGAACGCCCTGCAGCAGGTTGCCGAAGGCAACGCCGCAGATCACCGGCGGGATGGCGGAGCCGAGGAACAGGAGCCAGTCCCACGTCGTGCGCCACTTCGTGGCGGCCACCTTGGAGCGGAAGTCGAAGGCGACGGGACGGAAGATGAGGGCCATCAGCAGGACGAGCATCGCCCAGTAGAAGCCGGAGAACGCCGTAGCGTACATCATCGGCCAAGCGGCGAACATGGCGCCGCCGCCGGTGATGAGCCAGACCTGGTTGCCGTCCCAGTGCGGAGCGACGGAGTTGATCATCACGCGGCGCTCGTTGTCGTCCTTGCCGAGGAACGGCAGGAGCGAGCCGACGCCCATGTCGTGGCCGTCCATGACGGCGAAGCCGACGAGCAGCACGCCGATGAAAAGCCACCAGATTACTTTGAGGATTTCATAGTCGATCATGTCAGAGCCTCGGCTTAGTTGCGTTCAAAGTGGTAGCGGCCGGTGCCGAGAGCGCTCGGGCCGCGCCTGCTGATGCGGATCATCAGCCACATCTCCACGACCAGCAGGGCGGTGTAGAGGACGCCGAAGCCCAGAAGCGAACCGGCGACGTCACCCGCGGTGAGAGCGGAGACGGAGAGATGCGTCGGAAGGACGTTGTAGATGGTCCAGGGCTGGCGGCCGTATTCGGCGACGAACCAGCCGGCTTCGCTGGCGATCCAGGGAAGCGGCAGGGCCAGCACGGCGAGGCGCAGGTACCAGGCCTTCTCGGCGATTTCATTCCTGAAGGAATAGAAGAGGCCGAGGACGAAGACGAGGGCCATGGCCAGACCGGAGCCGACCATGATGCGGAAGGACCAGAACATCGGGGTCACGGACGGAATCGTGTCGGCGGCAGCCTGCTTGATCATTTCGGGCGTGGCGGCGTTGACGTCGTTCGTGTAGCGCTTCAGGAGAAGACCGAAGCCGAGGTCGTCGCGCACGGCGAGGAACTGTTCGCGGAGCTGTTCGTTGGCGGGATCCTTGCGGAGCTGTTCAAGTACGCCGATGGCCTTCTGGCCGTTGACGATGCGCTGCTCGGCCTGGGCCGTGAGCTCCTTGATGCCCGGAATCTCGGTGGAGAGGGAGCGGGTGCCCATCAGGCCGAAGAGCCAGGGCACGTCGATCTGGGCGTGATTCGTCTGGGCGGCTTCGTCGGGGATGGCGAAGAGCGTCAGCGGAGCCGGAGCCTCATGCGTTTCCCAGATGGCTTCCATGGCGGCGATCTTGGTCGGCTGGTCCTTCGTGACGAGGTAGCCGGATTCGTCGCCCATCTGGATGGTCATCAGGGTGGCGATCATGCCGAAGACGGCGGCGAGGCGGAAGGAGGAGCGGGCGAACTGCAGGTCCTGACGGCGGAGCATGTAGTAGGCGGAGATGGCCATCACGAAGATGGCGCCCGTCATGTAGCCGCCGGCGACGGTGTGGACGAACTTGGCCTGAGCCCATTCGTTCGTGAGAACGGCCCAGAAGTCGACCATTTCCATTCGCATCGTCTGGAAGTTGAACTCAGCGCCGACGGGATTCATCATCCAGGCGTTGGCAACGAGAATCCAGAGGGCGGAGAGGTTGGAGCCCACGGCCATGAGGATCGTAGCGGCAAGATGCTTGCCCTTGGAGAGGCGGTCCCAGCCGAAGAAGAAGAGGCCGATGAAGGTGGACTCAAGGAAGAAGGCCATCAGGCCTTCGATGGCGAGCGGGGCGCCGAAGATGTCGCCCACGTAGTGGGAGTAGTAGGCCCAGTTCGTGCCGAACTGGAACTCCATGGTGATGCCGGTGGCAACGCCGAGGGCGAAGTTAATCCCGAAGAGCTTGCCCCAGAAGCGGGTCATGTCTTTGTAGATTTCCTTGCCGGTAAGGACGTACGTCACTTCCATGGCCACGAGCATGAACGAAAGTCCGAGCGTCAGGGGCACGAAGATGAAGTGGTACATCGCGGTCACCGCAAACTGAAGGCGGGACAGGTCAACAAGATCAGATGGGATCATTGAGGACTCCAGATGTTATTTGGTTGGATTGGCTTTGGCAGGTGCGTCCGCAGCGCCCAGCACGACGTTTCCGACAACGTCGGCATTCACTTCGGGACGATGCTCGGGACTGAAGAAGAAGTACCAGAGGCCGAAGATGAAGAGAAGCTTGCACGCGATCACGACTGCGATTTCGCGGCCGAGCTTCGACTTGCCAGGGGAGACGTTGTTGGTTTTCATTGCTGGGAAATACGACGGATGCACATCAACAGGTTCATGCTAAGGCCGTCCGAGCCGAAAAAACCGCAGGAACTTTCTAACAAAACTTGCAAATTGACTAAAACGACATGAGTGTGTCAGTATGGCAGTCAGTTTGACATGCGGAGTGGCAGATATGTCAGTCAGTTCTGAGTTGAAGACCGTCCTCGACGCGTTTGACGATCCGAGGCTTCTCGTGAGGGCGGACCATACGGTGGCGTATGCCAACCGCGCCTTCGTGAGGCGCTACGGGCGGCAGGATTTTGCAGGAAGGAGCTGCTATGAGCTTCTCTTCCACAAGTCGTCGTGCTGCGCCGAATGCGGCGAGCGCTGTCCGCTTGAGAGCGCGGCCGTCACGGGGGCGTCCGAGACGGTGCTGCGCAGGGAGCTCGGGCCGACGGGCGTGCGCTATCTCGAGCTCTGCAGCACGCCGCTCAAGGGGGCGGACGGAAGAGCGGTGCTCTTCATGGAGTCGATTGCGGACCGAAACGGCACCCAGGAGCCCCTGAATCTCAGGGGTGTCGTGGCCGAGTCGCCAGCCACGAAGGCCGTCCTCGAGAAGATCTCGCTCGTCACCGCGCTCGACGTGCCCGTGCTCTTCATCGGGCCTTCGGGGAGCGGCAAGCGGGAGTTCGCCCGCCTGCTTCATGAAAACTCCCGCCGCGCAGCACACTCCTTTCTCTGCGTCGACTGCAGGGGGCTGACGCCCGCAAAGCTCAGCAGGGAGCTCCAGCTCACCGCCCCCTTCGGTCTTTCCGGCGGCACGCTGTATCTGAAGGGCATCGAGGAGCTCTCGGCCGACATGCAGGGCGCCGTGCTCAGGATGCTCGAGACGGGCAGCTGGGTTGACACGGAGGGCGCGAGCTGCGAGCGAGCCGACATCCGCCTCGTCTGCGGAACGAGAAAGTCGTTGGCCGAACTGCTGGAGGCGGACGTCCTGAGGGAGGAGCTCTACTACAGGCTTTGCGTCTGCCCGATCCGGGTGCCCGGACTGGAGGAGCGTGCGGAGGACCTGCCCGAGATCGTGCGCCTCACGCTTCAGAGCCTGAAGGCGAAGGGACTCGAGCTCAGGCTTGCTCCGGGCGTCTGCGAGGCGCTTTCCCGCCGCACGTGGCGGGGTCACGTGCGCGAACTGCAGGCCGTGCTCGAGCGCGCGGCCATCTTCAGCCGCGGAGAAATCGTCGGCGTCGAGACCCTCTTCGACGACGAGCCTGTTCCTGCCGAGGGGCGGGACGCCTCCGAGGAGGCGCGCCTGCGTGCTTTAATTAGAGGCTGGAAGGGATCCAGAGCCGACCTTGCCGCGCATCTCGGCGTGAGCGAGCGCACCGTCTATCGCTGGATCGAACGTAGCCGTCAGGAGAAATGAAAGTGGGATGCCCCGAAGAACTGCTGTTTGATCTGGTCGAAGGAGAGGAGCACAGAGAGGTTGCGCTCGCAGACGGAGCCCTCAGCTATGCCGTGGCCTCATGCAGGAGCGGCCCGTGTGCGGGCACGATCGTGCTCATTCACGGCGTGGGCTCCAATGCGAGCCGCTGGGAGGAGTTTACGGAGCAGACGCCGCTGCGCGAAGGCTGGCGGATCATTCGCCTTGACCTGAGGGGACACGGTGCGAGCGAGTCCCGCGAAAAGGCGACGCTTGAGATTCATGCGGCCGACCTGATGCGGGTGCTGGACGACGCCGGCATTGAGAAGGCCGTGCTTGTCGGGCACAGCCTGGGCGCACAGATCGCCATGCGTGCCGCCGTGCTGTACCCGGACCGAATCCAGGGCATGGTGCTGATGGATCCTCTGGTGACGTCCGCCCTTACGCCCTCCGCCCTCGCGCATCGCAGGAAGTATCCGCTTCTCGTCACCGTGGAGTTCCTCGCCCGCATGCTCAATGCGCTCGGCATCCGCCGCCGCATGCCCCACTACAGCCTCAGGGCGCACGACCGCAAGGCGCGGGAGATGTTGGCCCGAGGCGGCGACGCCCTGCAGGCCTTCATCGACGAATACTCGTCCCCGCTCAAGGACCTCGGCCACATTCACACCGCCTGCTACATGCGCGACATTCTCGAAGTGGGCCGCGAAACGCCTGATCTCTCCGGCGTCGGGTTCCCCGTGCTGGTGATCGGCGCGTCGTCGGGAACCTTCACGGATGCGGGCCGCATGCAGGAATGGGTCAGGAGTCTTCGCGACGGTTCCTGGGCCGTCGTCAACTGTTTCCACTGGCCTCTGACGGAATGTCCCGAGGAGGTGAGCCGCATCATCGAGGAATGGATCGGAAGGGAGTTCCGCGGCTGAGCGGGAGCCTGTGAAGGGAAAAAGAAAAAGCCTGCGGCATTTGAGCTGCAGGCTTTTTTGATGTTCGACGCGCGGCATCTTATTTGGCGGCGGGCGCTTCCTCGTCTTCGCGGTTGATCGTGATGCGCACGATCGGCGGGGCGGCCTCGACGTCCTTTTCGGTCAGGCCCCAGAGGGCGACGAGATCAGCTTGGGACGGCGGCTCTTCGGCGCTGGCCTTGCGGGCGCGCCTGCAGACAAGGGAGGCGCGGACAAGCTTTTCGACGACGTCGAGCGAAAGGCAGTTAAGATCGGGAAATTCAACGCGGCAGTGCTCGATGTCGATGTTCTTGATCTTGTCTTTGAAATCCTTGACGACGTCTCGCTCGGCCAGATAGAGGACAAGCGACTTTTCATGGGATTCGACGGCAAAGAGCGGCCCGTCGAGTTCATAAAAGGCGAGTCCGAAGCGCATGCTTTCACGAACGCCTCGGGCAGAGCGGCGAATCATGCTGCAGACTCGCGCCATAGCAACGCGCCGGTCGTTGGGAAGGCTTTGCAGATAGCCTCCGACCGTCGTAGCGGCAGGAACCATGAATAGCTTCTCCGATGAAATTTTGTAGTAAAGACCTACAATTTTATCAAAATTTGGCCTATCTTGGCCGAAAATCGGAGCAGGAATGTGATTCCGCCTTCAACAGGCATCAACGCCAGAACGTGTAGTCGGCCTCAAAGGGGCGCGAAAGACGCTGTCCCTGCTGTGATGCGGAGCACTTGGTGAGCGGCATTCCGCCTCGGGTATTGGTGCGCTCCACATAGCGCACGCCCGCGAAGGTTCCCTTCTTCGGGGCCGAGGCCTTGAAGACGGCGTCGGTCAGATCCTCGGCGCTTCGCCTCGGTCCGTTCGTGAGGACGGACATCTTCAGGGTGGTGCCGTCGGAGGCGGTGATGCTCCAGTCGGAATTGAGCGTGCCCACCTTGGTGTTGCCGCGGTAGAGCCCTCCCGAGGGATGCGAGAAGCGCCAGTAGAAGCCCTTGGCGTCGTAGGAGCAGACGAAGTGCATGCGGCCCCTGGCCGTGCGGGTGGAGATCCTGCTGGCGGAGCTGATGGCGTCGCGCCAGTGGGAGACGCTCCTGCCGTCCTGACCGGAGACGCCCGGCGTGCCCTGGGGCAGGAGCGACGAACAACCCGCAAGCACTACGGCACAGGCGATTGCGGAAAAAGCGACAAGAGGACGTGGCGAACGGAGGGGCATGGCGGTCGAAATGCGGAGATTGCGGGCGGGTCGGCCGAGGATTAGCGTGAATAGGACAGGCGTCCACGGCCGCGGGCTAATACAATCAAACATAATAATCGGATACATGAGTGTCAACCTTGGTAGAGTTAACGGGTTTTGCCGATGACTCAAAAGAGGCTTCGGACACAGGATCAGAACGGTCGCAGCTCCGCCCAGGAGATAGCGGTGCGGCCATCATTTTTACGGGGGGACTGCAGTGTTCCAAATTCGCATTCACGGCCGCGGCGGACAAGGTGTTGTTACGGCTGCGGAGATGCTGGCGCTCGCCGGCTTCATGGAGGGCCATCATGCACAGGCCTTCCCGAGCTTCGGCTCCGAACGCACGGGCGCGCCGGTTGTGGCCTTCGCCCGTCTCGCATCTTCCGAGATCCGCCTGAGGGAGCCCGTGCTCGAGCCGGACGTCGTGCTCGTGCAGGACAAGACGCTGCTCGAGAGCGTCGACGTGTTCAAGGGCCTGCGCGAGGACGGCTATGTACTCATCAATTCGAGCGAGACGCCCGAGGCTCTCGGACTTGAGGATCTGAAGAAGCGTCTGCCTGAGGGGCACTTCCTCTGCGTGCCGGCCACGGCCTATGCTCTTGAAAAGATCGGCCGCCCCCTGCCCGGCGCCGCAATGCTCGCGGGCATGGCCGCCATGACGGGCAGCATGAAGCTCGAAAGCGTCATCGCCGCCTACAACGAAAAGTTCTCGGGCCGTGTCGCCCAGGCCAACGCCGAAGTCGCGAAGCTGGCCTTTGATTCGGTCAAGTCGATGCTCGGAGGTGTTCATGCTTAAGCAGTTGGAAGGCAGCCAGGGCGTTGCCCAGGCCGTGGCGCTCTGCCGCCCCGAAGTCGTCTGCGCGTACCCGATCTCGCCGCAGACCCACATCGTCGAGGCCCTTGGCGCGCTCTGCCGCAAGGGCGTCCTCAAGGATTGCGAGTACATCAACGTCGAGAGCGAGTTCGCGGCCATGTCCGTTGCCATCGGCGCATCGGTTGCCGGCGCCCGCGCCTATACGGCCACCGCCTCCCAGGGCCTGCTCTTCATGGTCGAGGCGGTCTACAACGCGTCCGGTCTCGGACTCCCGATCGTCATGACGGTCGCCAACCGTGCGATCGGCGCACCGATCAACATCTGGAACGACCATTCGGACTCCATGAGCCAGCGCGACAGCGGCTGGATCCAGCTCTTTGCGGAGACCAATCAGGAGGCCGTCGACCTGCACATCCAGGCCTTCCGCATCGCGGAGGAGCTCTCGCTGCCCGTCATGGTCTGCATGGACGGCTTCGTGCTCACCCACGCCTTCGAGCGCATGGACATTCCCTCCCAGGAGGACGTCGACGCGTTCCTGCCGCCCTATGAGCCGCGTCAGGTGCTCGATCCCGATCATCCGTACTCGATCGGCGCCATGGTCGGCCCCGAGGCCTTCACGGAAGTCCGCTGGCTTGCCCACAAGCGCATGCTCGATGCGCTGCCTGCCATTGAAAAGGCGTCTGCGGACTTCGCAGAGCGCTTCGGCCGCAAGTCGGGCGGTCTGCTCGACACCTATCGCATGGAGGATGCGGAGGTCTGCGTGCTTGCCATGGGCTCCATCCTCGGCACGATCAAGGACACGGGGGACGAAATGCGCGAGGCGGGCGTCAGGATCGGCGTGCTCTGCCTCAAGAGCTATCGTCCGTTCCCCGACGAAGCCCTTCGCGAGGCCGTCAAGTCCGTCAAGACGCTCGTCGTGCTCGAACGCATGGTGAGCGCAGGCAGCGGCGGCGCGCTCTATCTCGACGTGCTCAAGGCCGTCCGCAGGGAGCCCGTGGAGCTTCGCAGCGTCATTGCCGGCCTTGGCGGCCGCGCGGTCACGAAGGCGAGCCTGCGCGCGGTGTTCGAGTCCGCCTGCAACGGTACGCTCCCCGACGAAACGGTGTTTCTCGACCTTGACAGGACGCTTGTCGAGCATCAGCTGGCCCGCGAGGCCGAACAGCGCCACACCGGCCCCGTGGCCGAATCGTTGAACCGTGAAGTGAATGAAAGAAAGATTCTTCAGGGCGAGGAGATTTAAAGAATGAGCGAGGTCGTACATTTCTATCAAACGGGAACCTTCACCGTAGGCAACCGTCTTGTCACGCCTGAAGAGCGTGCGGGGCAGGCCTCCATGGAGCGCACCAATGCGCTCACGTCCGGTCACCGCGCCTGTCAGGGCTGCGGCGAGGCGCTCGGCGCCCGCTACGCGGTTGATGCGGCGATGCGCGCCGTGAACGGCCGTTTGGCCGCGGCCAACGCCACGGGCTGCCTTGAAGTCTTCTCGACGCCCTATCCTGAAACGAGCTGGCAGCTGCCCTGGTTCCACTCCCTCTTCGGCAACACTGCGGCGGTGGCGACCGGCATGGAGGCGGCCTATAATGCCCTGAAGCGGAAGGGGAAGGTTCAGGGGGAGGTCAAGTTCATCACCTTCGGCGGGGATGGCGGCACCTACGACATCGGCTTTCAGTCCCTGTCCGGGGCCATGGAGCGGGGCCACGACCTGACCTATGTCTGCTACGACAACGAGGCCTACATGAACACGGGCGTGCAGCGCTCGTCCGCCACGCCTCCCGCCGCCCGCACGGCGACGACCCAGGTCGCGGGCGACGAACCCGGCAACGCCTGGGGCCAGGGCAAGGACGTGCCGCTCATCGCAATGGCGCACGGCATTCCCTACGTCGCGACGGCGACCGTGGCCGATCTTCGCGATCTTGAGCGCAAGGTGACGAAGGCCATGAGCGTGCGCGGTGCCCGCTACATCCACATTCTCGTGCCTTGCCCGCTCGGCTGGGGACACGGTTCCGGCCTGACGGTTCAGATGGCCCGCATGGCTCAGCAGACCGGCATCTTCCCCGTTTTCGAGGCTGAATACGGTGAAGTCACCGGCGTGAGCAAGATCCGCCGCAAGATTCCCGTCGAGCAGTATCTGAAGCCGCAGAAGCGCTTCGCCCACCTGTTCGGCAAGAACGCGGACCTCACCGTCATCGCCCGCATTCAGGCCATGGCGGACCGCAATATCAAGGACTACGGCCTGATCGACGAGGAAGAGGTCGAAACGCATCCGACGGCGGTTCAGGGTGATGGGCGTGCTCATCACTTTTGATAGAGAAGATTAGGAGATATCTGTGAGCAGCAAACCCTTTGCCATTACGCTCGATGTCGGCACGTCGCTGGCCAACCGCACCGGAAGCTGGCGCACGCTGCGCCCGGTCTATGTGAACCGCCTCCCTCCGTGCAATGCCAAGTGTCCCGCCGGCGAGCAGTGCCAGGCATGGCTCTACCATGCTGAAAGCGGCGACTACCGTCACGCCTGGGAGAAGATCGTCGAGGACAATCCCTTCCCCGCCTGCATGGGCCGCGTGTGCTACCACACGTGCGAGTCCGCCTGCAATCGCGGCGAGCTCGACGAGTCCGTCGGCATCAACGCCGTCGAACGCTTTCTCGGCGACCATGCGCTTGAAAACGGTTGGTCGTTCAAGAAGCCCGAGACGAAGAGCGGCAAGCGCGTTCTTGTCGTGGGCGCAGGTCCTGCAGGCCTTTCCGCCGCCTACCATCTCGCCCGCATGGGTCATGAGGTCTGCGTGCGCGACGGCGCCAAGGCCGCAGGCGGCATGATGCGCTACGGCATTCCGAAGTACCGTCTGCCCCGTGAGGTTCTTGACAAGGAGATCGCGCGCATCGCCGAGCTTGGCGTGAAGTTCGAGCTCTCCCGCGAGGTGACCGATCTGGCCGCCGAAATGAAGGAAGGCGGCTTTGACGCCGTGTTCCTCGGCGTTGGCGCAAGCCTTGCCCGCCGAGCCTACATTCCCGCCGGCGACGCCGCGCACGTGCTTGACGCCGTTACGGTGCTCCGCTCCATGGAAGGCGAGGAGCAGCCGCTTCTGGGCCGCCGCGTGGTGGTCTACGGCGGCGGCAACACCGCCATGGACGCCGCCCGGGCCGCCAAGCGCCTTCCCGGCGTGGAGACCGTCTCCCTGGTGTACCGCAGAACCCGCCGCTATATGCCCGCCGACCAGGAGGAGCTG
>ENA-ORSO01001653-ORSO01001653.1-human-gut-metagenome-genome-assembly--contig:-NODE-1653-length-12628-cov-2.011851_pt1 | contig 12628 bp, 6 predicted proteins | sample MGYA00241902_ERZ509168 | MGnify/ENA primary metagenome ERZ509168 (study PRJEB26280, sample SAMEA2338806) | human gut metagenome | biome: human gut; feature: human-associated habitat; material: faeces... | reverse complement strand
TCTAAGACGCCTTCTACTTCGACTGTTGCTGCTTCTTTGATGTCTTTCAGTTCGACATCCGCGATCTTGTCTCCTTCCTGAACGGTCGAGGAGATAGACAGGAGAGAAGTTATTTCCTCTCCCAACCGGGATTGTCTTTGTTCGTCCGTCAGCTTGCTGTAGACAGATACGACTAACGCTTTATCCTTCAACTTTCCCGCTTGGCAACTCTTGGCAGCGTCTCTCAGTTCTTCCAGACCGGCATCGGTAATCGGATAGTCCAGCATGAGCAGCAACTCTTTTTGCAGGATAATCTCGTCATGTATGCTATTCACCGTCTGCCTGATCGAAGCAAATTCCTGTTTGGCGACCGAATCTTTCGCTCTGATCTTGGGGAGCAGTTTCATACACTCTGCCGTTAAGTCGTGGATGCGTATGTTTTCCTCCCGTGTAGCCTCCCGGAAGCGGTTCAGTTCGACTTGTTCGGGGATTGGAATGTCGCTTTCCGCCAGCCAGTTCTGCACATAAGGGGCTTCTCCGGTGATTTTGATGTTCGCTCCGGGCTTCACCCATACGGTGTAGCCGGTGTTGTTGAGGGATATGTACATCTTGGTCGTCCTGTCGGCTTCCCTGGTGAATTTGAATTTACCGTTCACCATTTTTTCCTGATCTTCCGGTCGTACATCCATCCCGTTTCCTTTCATCTCCGCGCAAAAAAATCTGACGGTATCCGGCATATTCCGTATGTCTCCTTCGATCGTAACGGTCTTTTGCCCGTAAGCGGAAGAAGCGCAGACAAAGATTCCAAACAACCATGCAAGTGTCTTCATAAGCAATTCGATTTATGATTAGTGCCGGCAATATACAAGTTTATTTGATTTGGAATCATGCGGGGTACGATAATTTCGTAAGCCGTAACATATCTTGATACGTTACGGCCCATTCTTTCCCTTTTATAACATTTAAGACTTAGATCAACGTCTCCGTTACCACCTGTCCGTCGAAGAGATTAATGACACGGTCAGCAAAACCGGCATCATGCTGCGAGTGGGTCACCATCACAATGGTGGTGCCTTCCTTATGCAGCTCGGTAAGTAATTCCATCACCTCACGTCCATTCTTGGAGTCCAGGTTACCGGTAGGCTCATCGGCCAGAATCAGCTTCGGCTCTGATACTACGGCACGGGCAATAGCCACACGTTGCTGTTGTCCACCCGACAGCTGCTGCGGGAAGTGCTTGGCACGATGTGCAATCCCCATCCGCTCCATGGCAGCCTCCACTTTCCGCTTACGTTCTGCCGAAGGTACGCCCAAATACAGCAAGGGCAGTTCGATGTTCTCAAACACATTCAACTCGTCAATCAGGTTAAAACTCTGGAACACGAAACCGATGTTCCCCTTGCGAACCTGCGTCCGCTGTTTCTCTTTTAAATGCCCCACTTCCTGTCCGTTGAAATAATAATTCCCGGATGTCGGGTTATCCAACAAACCGATGATGTTTAATAAAGTTGACTTACCACAACCGGAAGGGCCCATTATGGCCACGAATTCTCCCTGTTTCACGTGAAGGGACACGTCGTTCAACGCTGTTGTTTCGACCTCTTCGGTACGAAATACTTTACTTAAATGCTCAATTCTTATCATGATTCAATCTATTTACGAGTAAAACTTCACGTTGAACGTACCATTATCATGCCAAAAGGCATTTTACACTAATTATCAATACATTACCAAAATATATTTTACATCACGTGTCAAATAATTAGACAATCGTGTCTCATTTTTTGACATCTTGTTTTTCCTTATTTTTCTCTATACCACTGAAAACAAACACTTTCCGACTTTGGCACGACATTCGTTCTTCTGGATGCAAGATAAAATAAAAAATGATGATTTTAAAGCAATATTCCATTCTACTGAGCATTTTAACATCCGGCTTACTTGTCAACGGGCAAAACCGGGAATGGACTCTTCAAGCGTGTATCGATTACGGCGTGGAGAAAAGTCTTTCCATGCAACAACGGGCGCTACAAAATAAAAACGATAAACTGGACGTGCGGGATGCCACACTCTCGCTTCTACCCTCTGTTAGCGGGATTTCTCCCGGCGTCAGTTACAGTTTCGGTCGGGGAATTGACCCGGAAACCAACACGTATACGAATACCCGCTACATGTCGGTCGGGGGATTCGGCGTAGGCAGTAGTCTAACCATATTTGCCGGGTTCAGTAATATCAATCGTCTGCGAGCCGCCAAGTTAAGCCGACTCATGGGATGGGAAGAAACCGAGAACCAAGCCAACCAAATCGCCATACAGGTAATGAATGCTTTCTTCACGTTATTGTATGCCGAAGAAGAGGTTCGTATCACGCAGGAACAAGTGGAAAACTCCCGGCTACGTCTTAAAAAGATTGAACGGGAATACGAGTTAGGGAAAAAGCCGAAAAGCGACCTTTTCGAGATGCAGGCGCAACAAGCTTCCGTGGAGTTCCGGCTGATCACGGCTCAGAATAATTGTCTTAACGCACAAGCTAATCTTAAATACATTATGAATTATAACGCGGAGGAGGAGTTAAGGATTGACGCCCGATCGGTTTCCGAAGTCCTCCCGGAACTCCACGAATTGAAGACCAAAGAGGTTTTCACGCAAGCGCTCCAAACATTACCGGAAATCAAGCTGGCCGCTTACCAAATCCGTTCGGCACAACTTGGCGTGTATTCGGCAAGAGCCGGGTTATATCCCTCGATCAGTATTAGCGGAAGTATCTCATTCGGGAATTATAGTGACCAGCGTTCAGGTGATTTCTTCTCGCAAATTACGGACCGTAATCAGATCGGGAAAGGGTTCAGCATCGGCATGAGTATTCCCTTCTACTCCGGTCTGAGTCGCCGTTCCAGCCTCCAACGAGCCAAACACAATTATCAATCGTCGAAGATACAATACCAACAGACGGAACGAGCATTATATAACGAGATACAACAAGCCCTGCAAGATTTGAAGTCCTGCACCCAACGCTACCGGATTGCCGTGCAGCGAGAGAATTTCAGCTCCCTCTCCTACAACGCTGCCCGCAAACGCTACGAGCAAGGACTAATCACCATCATCGACTTGAACACGACCTCCAACAGCCTCCTCGAAGCAAAGTACGACGTGCTTCGAGCCCGCTTAGATTACGTGATGCAAAAGAGAATGATTGATTTTTATCAAGGACAACCGTTAACTAATGTAGAATTTAGAATTTAAAATGTAGAATGAATACTACTTTCCTATTCTAAATTTTAAATTCTACATTTTAAATTTATAAACACCGTGGATCGACTAATAGAACAAAAAAGAGGAATTAGAAGAAAACATATCCCTTATCTCATCGGGGGCATATTTATTCTTTGGTTTGCCGGATGGGCCATATTCGGGAATCATGAATCTGCGTTACGGGTAGACAAAGAGAAAATCACAATAGAAGACGTAAGCCAAGGGATATTCCATGATTATATCCGGATCATGGGGAACGTGGAACCATTAACGTTCTCGCAGTTAACTGTACAAGAAGGGGGAAACGTAAAGGAGATTCTCGTGGAAGAGGGAGAAATGGTGAAGGCGGGCGAGGTCATTATCCGGCTCGAAAGTAAGAATCTGGAAACGGAAATACTGAATAGCAAGGATCGTTTCGCCGAGGAAGAGAATTCCGTGCAAAATAGCCTGCTGGACTTGGAACGGGAAGAGTTGAACCTGCAACAGGAACGGTTAACGCTGGAACTTGACGTGGAAAGGAAGAAACGGAAATACTTGCAAAACAAACAACTTTTCGAGGAGGACTTGATCGCCAAGGAAGAGTATCTGGTGGCTAAAGAAGATTACGAGTACGCCATCCACAACCGGGAGCTGATCACGGAGAAACAAACAAAAGATTCCATTCGCCGCCACTCGCAGGTCATTATGCTCAAGCAAAAAATGGAGAATGCCCGGCGTAACCTGCGATTGACGCAGGAACGCTATGCCCGACTCAACGTGTGCGCCCCGATCGACGGGCAGTTGAGCGACCTAAACGTGGAGATCGGCCAGGTGGTGAGTTCCGGCAGCCAAATCGGAAAGATCAACGTGCTGAACGATTACAAGGTGATGACACAAATCGACGAACATTATATTGACCGGGTACGCAAGGGACTGACTGCCACGTTGGAACGACAAGGGAAGGATTACCAGATGGGGGTGATCAAAGTGTACCCCGACGTGAAGGACGGGCAGTTTAAAACCGACTTGGAATTCACGACTACCGTCCCTCCCAATATCCGGACGGGACAGACGTACCATCTGAACCTGCAACTCGGTGCGGCGGACGAATCGATACTGATTCCCAGAGGTACTTTCTACCAAAGCACGGGGGGACAATGGATATACGTGTTGTCTCCCGATGGAACAGAGGCTTTCCGGCGAAAAATAAAAATCGGCAAACAGAATCCCCGTTATTATCAAGTGACGGAAGGACTTCAACCGGGTGAAAAGATCATCACGTCAGGTTATGAAATGTTTGGCGATAACGAACGACTTATTTTCAAGTGATTTTTTGTACTTTGCAACACGGCTAAAAATAACACGATATGTATCATCTCAAACTGGTAGGACGTCAGATTTTTCAACGAAAAGGTTATTTCGTGATCAACACGATCGGGCTGGCCGTGGCTCTCACCGCCTCCGTACTTATTTATACTTTTCTGGTAAAAGAATGGCAGACAAACACGTACCACAAGAATGTTGACCACATTTACCGGATCACAGTTCAAACCGACGGATACGCTTACTGGGGATCAGAGGTTTGCAGCTCGCTGGGAGAGATTGCCAAAGCGGAACTTCCGGAAGTGACTGACTATACCCGGATCATCACGGCACGGGAGATGAAAATTCGCTGGGAGAATGACGATCACTATCAAACCGGAATCTCCTGCGGGTACGCAGACCGACAGTTGTTCAGCATGTTCACGTTCCCGCTCGTGACAGGGAGTATTCAAGCCCTCGAACAACCCGGCTGGGTGGTGATTTCGGAAAGTATTGCCCGGCGTTATTTCAAGGATGAAAATCCGATAGGAAAACTGGCATACTTGGAAAACCTGTACACACGTGGAAGTGTTTCGACATTCCGGATTACCGGGGTCATGAAAGATATGCCACCCCGTTCATCCATTCAAGCCGACGTGATTCTGGATTTTTCCGTGATAGAACCTTCGTTTCGGTACAACATGGGAAACGCCGTACAGACGTTTATTCAATTAACCGACGGGGCGAATATCCAAAAGGTTGAAGAGCAATTACTTCAAATTGAATACCGGGAGTCTGATTATATCCGGGAACAAAAGGAAATATTGCAGTTGCAACCGTTACGGGAAATGTACCTGCACTCGGATCACATACAAGACTTTGACCTCTCCTTCACCCAAGGGTCGGGGATCTTTAACTGGATTCTGTTCGGAATCCTCTTGCTCATCCTGTCGCTGGCATTTTGTAATTACCTCATCATCAAACTGGCCCTAACGGATAAAAATGCAGAACGGTTTGCCATACAAAAATATTTCGGGAGTAGTAATCGAAATATTTTCGTGCAGGTGTTGTTGGAAATAGGCATATATACCGTGACGGCCTTCGCCTTGACGGTCGTGCTGACCTCTATTTTTTATCCCTATTTCGCACAGATCATTTCGCCCAAGCATCCCTTCCCATTTTATTTGAGCGGGACGGAAGTTATCGTCTTCCTGTTCATCTTCCTGTTGTTTGCCGGATGCGTCGGGGGAATTACTTACGGACATATCAGCCGAAAACTCAACTCTTCCGGACTGAAAAACACGATTGCCTCTTCCCGCTCGTCACTGGATTTGAAGAAAATTCTGATGGTTGCCCAACTGACAATCTTCTGCGGGTTGCTTTTTTTCTCCATCGTGTTTCTCCGACAAATCGATTATCTCCAAAATAAACCGCTGGGTTACAATAACCGGAACACGATTTCTTTCGATTGGCCGAATCCCTACGAGATCACGTCTCTGAAGAAAGAGTTGTCGCAACACCCGGACGTGTTGGCCGTGAGTTGCGGCGCCTTGCTCCCGATCGGGAACTGGGCGCATCGGGATATTCATCTGGTAGAGCAACCGGAAAAAAGCATACGATCCTACTCGCTCTTGTGTGACGAAGATTTTCTCCGTACCTACCAGTTAAAACTCGTGGAAGGACGGGATGCCAAAACGAAGGTCACGACACCGGGAATTTATTCCCGTAAGCCCGTGGACGTCGTGGAGGTCGTCGTGAACCAGAAGTTCGTGCGGCAAATGGGATTGAATCACCCGATCGGAACGCTACTGAGTGACGGAACCGCCAAAATGCAAATCGTGGGGATCGTGCAGGACTTTCACTACCGCTCACTCTATGAACCGATACAACCCGTCATGATCGGCAGTGACCTTCCGGGGGTGTCGTTCACCCTCATCGTCCGGTACCGGGAAAGGAAACGAAGCGAGATGATCCAGTACCTGCAACAATTACACGAAAGCCGTCACCCGGAAACGCTGATGCATTACCAAGAATATCCCTATTCCGAACTATACGAGCGGGAAATCATGCTGGGACATCTCGTGTATATATTCACAGGCATCGCCCTATTGATCGGGGGTATGGGAGTACTTGCCTTTTCTGTTTTCATCGCCGAGAGCAAGACCAAAGAGATCGCTCTCCGCAAGGTGAACGGAGCCTCGGAAGGACAAATCATGATTTACCTAAATCGCATTTTCGCAGGACAGTTGGCAATCGCCTGTATCGTGGGGATTCCCTGTTCCTATTTGATTTGCCGACAATGGTTGCAAGGTTTCGCATACAAAGTCACGATAAGCCCTTGGATTACCGTTTGCGTGATCGGGTTTTCCTTGCTACTGGTGGTTCTCATCACCGGCTGGCAAATACGCCGGGCCACACGCCGCAACCCGATTGATTCACTTAAAACCGAATGACCATGCGGATGTTTCAATATAAAATATTATTCCGGCATTGGGGTAAAAATAAGATATATCCCTGTATCTCGACATTCAGTCTGGTTATCGGTCTCACGTGTAGCACATTACTGATCGGGTTTGCCATGCACGAACAGCACACGGCACACTCCACGCCCGGAGAGGATCAGCTTTACGTGGTGCAAACGAAAGATAATTTTTACCACAACTCGGAACTGAAAACATACGATACCCCGGTCGGGGCTGCCCAAAAGCTACACGAGAAATACCCGCAGGTGACAGGGTACTGCACTTTCCGACAAGAATTCGTCGTCATGCACCGGGGAAAGCACAAGCAGGAGACTGATAACGCATATAAAGTCACTCCCGGTTTCGACACGCTTTTCCAACCGAAAATGATCAGCGGGAATTTAAAACAAACCCTATCCCAGCCTTTGGAAATCGCGATAACCCGGAGTTTTGCCCTCCGCACGTTCGGGAAGGAAAACCCGTTGGGAGAGGTACTCACACTCGAAACCTACAAAGATGTATTCGTGAAGGACGGAGAGGGTTACGGGGTCTCCCAACAACAAGTCAATCAAGACTACACGATCACCTCTGTCATTGACGATCGCCCACCAAGTGTCCTATATTACGAGCTACTTTTCGGGTTATCCCCGGAAGAGATTGCCCGACAACCTTTCAGCACCTCGTGGTATCATAACGTGGTGCAAGTACAAGCGAGAAGTGACCGATCCACCCTACAAGAAAAGATCAATCAGGATGAAAACGCCAACCCGCTTTTCCTGCTCCCCATCGAGCAGGCGTACTACACGAAAGATTATTCCGAGAACCGACTTTTCAGGTACCGGGATTATAAACAGTTGCAAACCAGCCTGTATATCGCACTACTTATTCTGATTATCGCTTGTTTTAATCACGTGAATATCAACATGACCCGTTCGTTCCAACGTCTGCTTTATTCCGGCCAGCAACTGATACACGGAGCCTCCCGGAACGAAATCCGGTGGCAGGTGATTCAGGAAACAGCTCTCCAAGTGGGCTTTGCTTTCCTTATTTCACTAGCATTGATTTACATGGTGTTACCGAAGTTTAATGCCTTTATGGATTCTCGGCTGACTTTTTCCGATTTGTTCCGGGGAGAAACGCTATCCATCATTTCCTATACCCTTGTCGCCGTGATCTTGTTCCCGTCAATTTATATCCTGTACAAAGCAGAACGGGTAGCATTGGCCGATATTCTAAGGAAAAATTACACGTTTCATCGTTCGCTGATTGCCGGAATTATTGTTGTCCAATTCACGATTTCGATCATTTTGCTAGCCCTTTTCCTCACGATAAAAGGGCAGACCGAATACATCACGCACATTCGCCCGGACGCGGAATCGATTATTTCCATAGAACACGAATATACACCCAACGAACATTCGTGGAAGACATTCAAAGAGCAAGTGATCACGCTACCGGAAGTTGTTGACTACACCTCTACCCTCCCGCTCATGAATGGAGCCATCGCTAACCGGGAATTTAATGCCAACACGTTAAAGATGGATCAACGTTTTTTCCATTTTTATCACGCCGAACTCGTGGCAGGGGATTCCTTGTGTCATGCTACCGATGTTTCGATCCACAAGGTGTTGGTGAATGAATCGCTGATCAGAAAGAAACAGATCGAAAACCCAGTCGGGCAATCTTTTTCACATGACGGAATGGACTTCGTAATTTGCGGAGTCATCAAAGATTACGCCATTGATCACGTCACGAACGAGGTCGAACCGTTAATTATTATCCGGGAGACGGATGACTGGGTAAACGCCAGAGGCTCGGTGATTAAAACCCGACCGGGAGAGGTTGAGGCCACGATTGCCCGGATGCAGAGCTTGTGGAAAACGATCGCTCCTGATGAATCACCGTTGGTTTTTACCTCTTTGGCCGAGATTTACAGGGATATACACAAGGAAGAGTTTCGGACGGCACGAATCGTTTCCGTATTCACATGGATCAGTATGCTACTCTCTTGCATGGGATTGTTCGGGTTAGCGTGGTACTCGGTTGAATGTCGGACAAAAGAAATTTGCTTGCGGAAAGTAAATGGAGCAACCGAAAAGCAAATCGTACTACTCGTGTGCGGACGTTTTGTAAAATGGATGATCTGGGCCTCACTTCTCGGTACTCCAATCGCTTGGTATCTGGCCAACACGTGGATTTCGCAATTCGTGTACAGGGCTGAGTTATCCCCGTGGATTTTTATTATGAGCGTATTGCTCGTGATCATGATAGGCATTATGACCGTGATTCGCCAATCTTGGTATGCCGCAACGTTAAACCCAATAGATACTCTTAAAACCGAATAGCCATGCAAAACGTTCAATTCAAAATCATATTTCGAGGTTGGATAAAAAATAAGATCTACACGCTGATTTCGTTGGTCAGCCTAATCACTGGAATCACGTGTTGCACGCTGCTAGTTACTTTCGTGATACACGAGTATAATATCGCTCATTCTATCTTGAATAGTAAAAATAGTTATCTTGTTCAGGAGCAAAGGAAACAAGACGTCCATCCCAATGATGCTTTCATTTCCGGGGAAAGCGGGGTGCAACTGAAAAACATTTATCCAGAAGTGAAAGCCTATTGTGTATTCCGGAATGAACATCTTCTTTTCAGTGAAAAAGCGGAAGAACCGGACTACATGGACGCATATTCTGTTACACCCAACTTTACAGATTTTTTTAAACTTCCCCTTTTATCGGGAGATTTACGCAAAACGCTCTCATCCCCCAATGAGATTGCCGTTACCCGGTCTTTTGCCCGCCAACAATTCGGAATCGCTAACCCGATCGGGAAATCTCTCACGCTAGGGCGCTATATTGTTCATTTTGACGGGGAGAAAAATATCTACAAAAAGATATTCGAACCTTGCACGATCACAACTGTTATTGACGATTCACAAAAGAATTTTCTCCATTTTGGGATATTGCGAGGATTACCGGACGAAGAAATATCACAAGTCACCGGATTCGCTTTTTACATTTTTATCGAGCTTTCGTCTAAAGTTACAGCTCCAAATTTCCTAACAAAAATAAATGATCGGAACGAAGAAGTATTCAAGGATAGAACAATCTATCTAAAACCTGTCGAACAACTCTATTTTTCAAAAGCAAAACATTTATACGAGGACGGATTAATCTTTAAACGTGATCCTTCTTTCGTTTATTTAAGCATGGGTGTTGCCATACTCATATTTATCATCGCTTGTTTCAACCACATCAACATTTGCCTGACCCACACCATACAACAATTAAAAACAACCGGAATTCAACTTATTTCAGGAGAATCAAAACAAGGAATACGTAAACAGTTAATCATGGAAACCGGATTACTCGTCATGTTTTCCTTTATCGTGTCCATCGGTATTATCCATGTACTTATTCCTTATTTCAATACATTCATTACTTCCGACCTAAGTCTATCGGATTTGTATGCCGGATACACCCCGCTGGTGCTGATTCTTTTACTCTGTACAATTATCATCATACCTCCTCTATATGTGATCCTAAAAATCAACAAAAATTCTCTATCCGAGATTCTAAAAAATGAAAACAAACAAAAAACTATTCTCATTCGCAATATTGTAATTACCCAGTTTACCATATCTATCATCCTGACGACAACTGTGGTAAACATTCACCACCAGATGGACTTTGCGACACATTGCCGTCCACACGCCAATGAAATTTTGATATTAGGATGGGGACTTTACACGGTAGAAGAAGAAACGACGAAAGCTTTCTATGACCAACTCACTTCCATCCCGGAGATCACACACCGAACAATGAGTGCTATCACTCAAAATTGCACTTACGGATTAGATAATATGCACGTGGCTTGTACGGATGCCGATCTCTCGTTCTTTGATTTTTATGATATACAACTTTTGGAAGGAAGACTTTTCTCCCCGGGGAAACAGAGATTATATGAAGCTATCGTGAACGAGACTTTTCTAAAAAAACAAGGGATAACAGAGCCTTTAGGTAAAACATTCCAACTAGGGGATGAAACCTACACGATCATCGGGGTCGTTGCCGATTATCCAAGAGATAAACTCACCCGAGAGATCACTCCATTATTTATTCGATTCAGTGATACCGGATCCGAGCGTCATATTATCCGTATTCAACCCGGTACCCGAAAAATAGTTGAAGAAAAGATTAATGCACTTTGGGAACAAGTTGCTCCCGGAGCAATCGAAATAAAAACTTGTAGTCTGTCTGAACGCTACATGGAGTTTCACGAAGAAGAGTTACAAGTCATGAAAATTCTTTCAATATTTTCCTATATCAGCATTTTGCTAGCCGGCTTAGGATTATTCGGGTTGGCATGGTTCTCCGTAGAAAACAGGCGGAAAGAGATCAGCCTCCGTAAAATTAACGGGGCCAGTGAAAACCAGATCGCCGTGTTACTGTGCGCCCGGTTTATCAAATGGATTCTGATCGCTTTTTGTATCGGGGCGCCGATTGCCTATTACTGCTCGGCACAGTGGCTCACGCAATTCGTTTATAAAAACGAGATTTCTCCGGTATCATTTATCTTTATCGGTATAGCGGCAGTCTTTATTGGCACGCTGACCGTTGCCTGGCAGGCGTTTAAAGCCTCCCGAATGAATCCGGTAGATACTATAAAATAGGGGAAAGAACACTTAACTTTCCCCTATCCAAATCATTTTCGTCCGGTTCTGTACCCAAGGCCCGGACAAAAGTTCGAATATCACGCTTGCTTGATCGAAAGGCCGATACGTTTCCGTACCTTATCAACCTGCACGATTTTCACTGAAACATGCTGATTCAAAGAAAGTACATCCGCCGGGTTCGAAATATATTTATCAGCGATCTCGGATATGTGCACCAGTCCGTCCTGTTTCACGCCAATATCCACGAAGGCTCCGAAGTTCGTCAGATTAGTCACGATACCCGGAACAACCATCCCGATCTCCAAATCGTCGATCGTATGAATGTTGTCAGCGAAACTGAATACTTTAGCCACGGAACGGGGATCACGCCCCGGTTTCTTGAGTTCATCCACGATGTCTTTCAACGTGGGTAGCCCAATCCGGTCATTCACATAACGGGATAGTTCAATCTTGTTACAAGCTTCCTCGTTACCTATCAACAACTTCAACGGAATGCCCAAGTCTTCTGCCATCCGTTCTGCCACTGCGTATGATTCCGGATGCACGGATGAATTATCCAAGGGATTTTCGGCACCCTCGATCCGGAGGAACCCGGCACACTGTTCGAATGCCTTCTCTCCCATACGTTTCACTTTTTTCAATTCGCCGCGACTACGGAATGCCCCGTTCTCCTTGATATAAGTAACCACATTTTCTGCCAAAGTCGGCCCCAATCCGGAGACGTAAGTCAACAAGTACTTGCTTGCCGTGTTCACGTTCACCCCAACCCGGTTCACACATGACTCGACCACCCGATCCAAACTCTCTTTCAATTTGGATTGATCGACATCATGCTGGTATTGCCCTACCCCGATAGACTTCGGGTCAATCTTTACCAACTCAGCCAACGGGTCCATCAGCCGACGCCCTATCGACACGGCTCCGCGAACCGTTACATCATACTGCGGGAACTCGTCCCGAGCTATCTTAGAGGC
>ENA-ORSO01001646-ORSO01001646.1-human-gut-metagenome-genome-assembly--contig:-NODE-1646-length-12663-cov-2.850492_pt1 | contig 12663 bp, 9 predicted proteins | sample MGYA00241902_ERZ509168 | MGnify/ENA primary metagenome ERZ509168 (study PRJEB26280, sample SAMEA2338806) | human gut metagenome | biome: human gut; feature: human-associated habitat; material: faeces... | reverse complement strand
TACCATGCCTATGACGTATGGCGGCATACGCTGGAAGCCCTTAAGGAAAAGCTCGACGGACGCGACCTGCACTTTGAAACGACCGTATCGAAAAAGCAGGAGAACCCGCCGCTTCCCTACAACTTGACCGTGCTGCTTTCCGACATGAGCGAGCGCTTCGGCTTCACTGCCGCCGAGACTCAGCAAATCACGCAGGATTTGCGTGATAAGTACAAAGCCATCACCTACAACCGCTCCGATTCCCAATACCTCAAGGAGGAGCACCGAGAGCAGGCACCGGCAGTCCTTGCGCAGGCGATGAAGAACCTCGGCGTGCGCTGGCCTTTGGATTACCGGCTCCATTCCAAGGCGTTCAACGACGGGAACGTGACCGCCCACCACGGCATCATCCCGCAGGAAGCGGATGCGCCCGTGTCCGCGATGGAACCGGACGAAGCCAAGGTCTACACCGCCATCTGCGAGCGCTATGCGGTGCAATTTCTTCCTCCCGCCGTGTACGACGTGAGCGAGAGCACGGTAAGCGTGGACGGCGGAACGCTTAAGCTCACCGCGAAGCGCCTTTCGGACGCGGGGTTCACGGCTGTCTTCCCGAACATCTCGAACAGCCGCGTCAGAGAGGATTCCGATACGGGGAACCCATGGGTTCCCGCAGGAAGCCACACCCTTGCCGGTATCTCCTGCTCAATCACGGAAGGGGAGACCACTCCGCCCGCACCCTATACGGAGGGCACCCTCATCACAGACATGGCATCCATCGCGAAGTACGTCAAAGACCCGGAAATCCGGGAAATCCTTAAGCGTAAGGATGATGGCAAGAAGGGCGAACACGGCGGTATCGGAACGACGGCCACCCGCTCCTCCATCATCGAGGGTCTGAAAACCCGTGGCTACCTTGAGGAACGAAAGGGAAAGGTTCGAGCGACCGATAAGGCCAAGGCGTTCTACGCACTCCTCCCGCCGGAGATTCGCGGTGCAGACGTGACCGCAAGATGGTGGCTCATCCAGCAGGATATCGCAGACGGCAAGGCGGACGTGAACGCCCTGCAAGATTCCGTCATCGAGGTCTTCAATCACCACCGCGAGACCGCCTACGTGGGCGCATCCATCGCAGGTGCCGGAAAGACCGTAGTGGGCAAGTGTCCGAGGTGCGGCAAGGACGTTATAAAGACCGGCTCCATCTACGCCTGCTCCTCCATCAAGAACGAGAAGCAGGAGGACGGCACTTGGAAGGAGGTCGCGGGCTGCGGGTTCAAGCTGTTCGGCTTCTGCACCAAGAAGTTCACCGAGAGGCAGGCCGCATCCCTTCTTGACGGGAAGGCGGTCTCGCTAAGGGGCTGCAAGTCCAAGGCCGGAAAGACCTTCGACTGCACAGTCGTTCTTCAAAAGGACGGGTCGGTAGAACCTATTTTCACACCGAGAAAACCCACGAAGAAAGGCCGCAGGTAGCGGCAGAAAGGAAGGAATGACATGGCAACACTCCTATCACCGGATATGCTTCCCGAGGATATTCGGAACATGGATTTCGGGCAGGCTTCCATGCCCCACGCGCCAGAAGCCCAGACCCCGGAAGTGCCCTACGATACGACCACATCCGCACCAGACCGCCCTGCCATACCGCTCTCCCCGGACATGCTTTCCGGGAACCTGCGAGGAAACGACAGTGAGAAATCGGGCATCGAGTTCTCCTTCGATGCCTTCGGATACACCCAGCAGGTCGAGCTTGTACAGGAGTCCTATGCGGACGGGAACCTTGCAGTGACCGCCTATCTCTCCGACCCAACCGACGAATCGTTCGGTCAGCCTTGGAGCAGCGTCACCGTGAACTTCGGTTCCCCGCTGCAACAGGACGCGACCGTTTTCCTCGACACCAATAACATGGGAGAAGCGATGCTCTCGAAAATCTCCCAGCTCGGAGCCTTCACCGGCCAGTTCATGCGTTCGGGATTCTGCTCCTACCCGGCCTTCACCTTCGATACCGAAGTCATGGGCAACATGCGCGACTTAAACGAGTTTGCATCGGCAGACCACAGCAGCCTTACCGAGATGCGGGGCGCGTGCCACGCGGCACTCGAAAACGTATACGGCAGCGAGTTCACGGATGCTTTGGAAAGCGGTTACGACCTGAACGCCGAATCCCATGACTGCGCTTCCGGAAGCGCCGTGCTCGAAACCTGCGATACGACCCGTGCGGAACAACCTATGAACCATGCGAAGGGGGTGCGATAGGCATGAGCCGCTTTCACTCGAACCGGACTTGCATCCGTTCGCCGACAGCTATCCCAAGCAGCCAAAACACACCATTGTGCTAAAATCGGGTACCGTATACACACCGCGCGGGACTACCCGTTCCGCACAGACAGAAAGGATGAAAAAACATGCCCAAGAAGACACCGGAGCCAGAGCAGGCTCCCAAGGCAGACAACTACGCCAAAATCAACATGCCCGCCGCCTTCCTCACGCCCCACGACATTCAGACAAGTGACGGGCGCACCTTCGAGAAGTGCTTCGTTTCCTTCCCCAAGGGGACGAAGGTGAACGGCATCGACGTGAGCGGCTTCTCAACCGATGTGTTCCTCTCCGACTACATGAAGAAGGACATGCTTGAGAAGGGACGCGCCACGGTCTCGTTCAAGAAGGACGAGCCGGTGCCCATCTGGACGGGGAAGAAGGACGATGCCGAACACCCGTATCAGCGCTATGAGGTGAAGGCCACCGACCTCACCCACGCACTCAAGGTGGCGCAGGACTCCTATAAGGCCGAAAAAGCCGCAGAGCGTGCCGCCGCAAAGGACGGCGTGAGCCTTGCGGGCGAAGCGCGCGACATGGAGACCGGGAAGGACGCGCTCGCAGGCGATGACCCCGCCAAGTCCACCAAGTCGCGAACCGGACAGGATATTGCCCAGTAGTACAGAGGAAAGAGGTGACAGTCCATGGTAATCGAGGTGCTCTACAAGTCCTTCCGCTTCGAGAAGTTCGACTCGTCTGCCCAGACGAACTCCGAGCCGTTCCGCGCGAAGGGAACGAACATCCTTACCGACTGGAACCTCTACCTCGGTGCCCTTGAGGAAAACGGCATCATCCTCGCAGAGCACTGGTATGACGGAAATCCGCAGCACGCAGGCGGGCAGGTGACCCTTGAGGGCACCAAGGTTCCCGCCGCCACCCGTCAGGTCGGGAGCGCCATGCTCCTCGTCTCGCCAGATGAGCTGGACGATGTGGTCTGGCTCAAGAAGGACGGCGAAAAGCTCCTGTGGCGGGAGGGCGATGAGCTGATAAACGGTGAGCGGTTCTTCGCCATGGAGCAGCTGTGTTACTCCGATGCCACAGTGCAATCCATCAACCGTCGCGCCATCGCCGTGTTCGACTATCTGAAGCACGCGCACCCGACGCGCTCGGATGATGAGATTGCCCGCATCATGGGCTACACCGAATCCGCCATCGAGCGCATCCGCGATGCAGAAATCTCTCAGGACGAGGGTTTCGTGGACGATGACGGGGAAGGTCAAAACGAGGAAGACAACACCGGGGCTATCGGCGGATATGACTTCGGTTAGAGATAGAACGAAACGAGAAACGCAGTTCAAACGAACCACCAACGAAGCTACAGAAAACCACGCAAACAAGGAAGGAGAAAAGAACACATGAAGATTCTCGGACGAATCAAGAAATCTAAGGTGCTCACTGCGGTCATGACCGCAGTGCTCATCTTCCAATCGGCCTGCCCCACCGGGCTTGCCTATGCCGCGCAGAAATCGGGTGTTAGCGCCTATGCTGCCGGTCAGACCATCGACCAAGCACTCGGTGCCACCAAGACGGTCGAGTCCGTGCTCTCCCAGCACGAGAACGACGAGTATTACCTCACCACGCCATATGGCAACAAAGGGCCTCATGGCGAGGGCGGCGCAATCGACACTTGGGACTGCTGGAAACCGAAGGGCGAGTACGGTAGCGGTGCCTATATGAACTGCGCCGGTTTTGTGGTTGCCGTCCTCCGTGCCTGTGGAGCGAATACATCCATCATCGGAAACTATACCGCCATGGACGGCTACAACAGGGGTAACGAGACGAACGCATCTAAATGGGATGAGTATTGCCGCGACAACAATGCCGTCAGCTACACATTCAGCTCCAAAGAGCAGATGCTCGCGTCCGGTATCCTTGAGAAGGGCGATATCATCTACATGGAGCCGGCGGACTGGAATCATAGCAATTCAGACTGCCATATCGGCTTCTTCTGGGGCAGCAACAGCTCGGAAGACCTTTTCTGGCACTCTTCCAGCCACGCGGACGGTATTGTAAAGGGCTATTTCCCGAACTCCGCAGGCGGCAACGTGATTTCCAAAATCACGCCCAAGTATCCCGTTGGCTACTACCGTGTCATCAAGACGTTGCACAAGGGATATCTGACACTGCATAAGGACTCCTCAAATAAGACCCTTACCGATGCCAATGACTGCTATTCCCTCGCAGGTGCCGAATATGGGGTCTACACTGACTCCAACTGCTCGAACAAGGTAGCGACCCTTACGACGAACGTAAGCGGGAACGCGAACATCGTCTCGCTCAACCCCGGACGCTACTATGTGAAGGAGACCAAGGCTCCCAAGGGATATTTCACCGATTCGCAGGTTTACACCGCAGATGTTTCCGGTGCGAATCGCGAATCCTCGCCTGTGAAGCTCTCAGTCAGCGACAATCCCGCAAATGACCCTATGGCTATGCTCCTTGGTAAATACGACGGCCAGAAGACCTATAACGGCGCTGGTAACCTCCCGCAGGGTTCCGCCACCCTTGCAGGTGCCGAGTTCACCGTCGATTACTACGCCACCCTTGACTACAAGAGCTACGATGACCTTAAGAACGCCGACGTGAAGCCGACACGTTCTTGGACGTTCAAGACGAACGAAAACGGAATCGCCAACTTCAAGGCCGACGATTTTGTTTCCGGCGATGCCTTCTACTACAACTCCAACAACGACCCGTGCATCCCACGCGGCACTGTCGTCATTCGTGAGACCAAGGCACCCACAGGCTATGTGAAGTCCGACGATGTATCCTTCCAGAAGATTCAGGAGAATCCGACCACAGGTGCCGTTCGTACTTACAACGTCCCGGAGGTTGCCGAGCAGGTCTACCGCTCCGATATCGAGTTCACGAAAAAGGCCGATAACGGTTCCGAGCACCTTGCAGGCGTGCCCTTCAAGGTGACCTCCCTCACTACCGGCGAGTCCCATATCGCTGTGACCGATGAGAACGGCTATTTCAGCTCCGCGTCCTCTTGGAACGCGCATGACTCGAACACCAACGCGAACGATTGGGCGCTGACCGCAAGCGACACCATCGACAGCACAAAGCTCGATGCTAACGCCGGTTTCTGGTTCGGCAACAACAGCGCGCTCGATGGGAACGGCACCACTTCCACCTCCGATGCCGTCAAGGCGGACAACAAGCTCGGTGCCCTGCCCTTTGACACCTATTCCATTGAAGAGCTTCGCTGCTCCGCTAATGAGGGCTATGCGCTCATCAACACGACTGTTACTGTGACCCGTGATGCCAAGACTATCGACCTCGGCACCTTCGATGACCCGGAGCCGGAAATCCACACCACCGCCTACGACGCTTCTGATAGCGACCATTACGTTGGGGTCGGCACCGTCAAGATTTCCGATAAGGTAGAGTACAGCCATCTCGTCGCGGGTAAGACCTACACCGTCATCGGTGAACTGCATGATGCCGCTACCGGCGATGCTGTCACGGTTAACGGTCAGGCTATCACTGCTGAAAAGACCTTCACGGCTGAGGACTCCGCAGGTTCCGTCACGCTTGACTACGCTTTCGATTCCTACGACCTCAAGGGGAAGACCCTCGTGGTCTATGAGACGCTTACCGATGCAAAGGGTGCGAAGCTCGCCGAGCATAGGAACAAATCCGACGTTTCCCAGCAGGTGACCGTGCTCACGCCGAAGCTCTCGACAAGCGCTGTGGGCGATGCGGACAATAGCAAGTCCGTCACCGCTGAGGGTGATGTTACCGTTACCGATTATGTCCGTTACACCGGGCTTACCGCCGGGCAGACCTACACGCTCACGGGAACCCTTATGGACAAGTCCACCAAGAAGGCTTTCGTGGATGCCGACGGCAACCCCGTCACCGCGACTGCTGAGTTCACGGCGGAAGCCGAAAGCGGTACCGCGACCGTGACCTTCACCTTCAATGCCAGCAGCATCAAGACCGGCACCAAGCTCATCGCCTTCGAGACCCTTTCCACGAACGGTATCGAGATTGCCGACCACAAGGATATCAACGACATTGACCAGACCGTTACCGTGAAGGCTCCCGTTATCGGCACCACCGCCGTCGATGCTGCCGACGGTGACAAGACGGTTACGGGCGAGGAAAATGTCGCTGTCCGCGATACCGTCCACTACAACAACGTGACCCCCGGCAAGACCTACAAGGTCATCGGTACCCTCTACGAGAAGGTTCTTGACAAGAACGGAAAGGTCACGAAGAAGGTATTCAAAGACAAGGACGGTACCCCCGTCACTGCGGAAGCAAACTTTACCGCAGAGGACTCCTACGGAAACGTCGATGTGACCTTCTACTTCGATGGCAGTTCGCTCAAGGAAGGTACCTCTCTCGTTGCCTTCGAGTCCCTGTCCTACAACGACAATGAGATTGCTTCCCATGCCGACGTGAATGATTCCGGCCAGACTGTCATCATCACGAAGCCCAAGCTCTCCACTACCGCAACGGATGCCCTTGATGGTGATAAGAACCTCATCGGTGAGGATAATGCCACCATCGTCGATACCGTCCATTACATGAACGTGACCCCCGGCAAGACCTACAAGGTTTCCGGCACCCTCTACGAGAAGGTCACCGACAAGGACGGCAAGGTCACCAAGAAGCAGCTCCTCGATGCCGACGGCAACCCCGTCACCGCCGAGACCGAGTTCGTTCCCGAGGACACCTACGGCACCGTCGATGTGACCTTCACCTTCGATGGGTCGCTCCTGAAAGACAACACGCCGGTGGTCGCTTTCGAGTCCCTGTCCTACAAGGACAAGGAGATTGCTTCCCATAGCGATATCGAGGATGAAGACCAGACGGTCACCATGCACACTTCCGAGATTGGTACCACAGCCACGGACAAGCTCGATGGTGACAAGACCGTTATCGCCGATGCCGAGTCCACCGTCACCGACAAGGTGGAGTACGACCATGTGCTCACCGGCAAGGCCTACACCATGGCCGGTATCCTGATGGATGCAAAGACCGGCCTTCCCGTACTGACCGGCGAAGGCGCGAAGAAGTATACCGAGGATGACCTCACCAAGTTCACCTCCGGCCTGATGAGCGTGCTCGGCTTCCAGTCGAACACCTACTCCATCAAGGTTAAGGACAAGGACTGGGGCAACGGTGCCGCCATCGTCAAGAACGCGGACGGTTCCTACACCTATGATGCTTCCGAGCGCACCGAGAACAAGGACGGCACTTGGACTGTCAAGACCGACACCCAGACTCTCACCGAGCAGGAAGACGGCCCTTGGAAGCTCACCGGTCTGGAGGGTAGCGGCAGCGCCACCGCAGACGGCGGCACAAGCTTCGTCCGTAATATCGAGGAAACCTACAAGGCCGATGAGGTCGAGGTTACCGATAACGGTATCGACTGGTCGAACGCAAAGAAGCTCCCGACCGCTTCCATCGACCTCGCCAAGGTCAAGGCATATGCCGAGGAGAACAAAGACCTCCTCTCCTGCCTTGTCTACAAGACGGCGGAGTTCACCCCTGAGAAGGAGTCCGGTTCCATCGACATGGACTACACCTTCAACTCCAACGACGTTATCGACCGCCTGTCCGGCGAGACCAAGAACCTCGTGGTCTTCGAGGTCATGTTCAAGGGCAGCATCGAGAACGCTTCCGATGAGACTCCCGTTTCCATCGTCGCGAGCGAATGCGATAAGGACAACGAGGGACAGACGGTAAAACTCGCCCCGAGTACCATCGGTACCACCGCGACTGACAAGTCCGACGGTGACCATGAACTGATGGCTGGCAAGGATGCCGTCATCACTGACGAGGTGAAGTACGAGGGTCTTATCCCCGGCAAGGAGTACACGCTCCATGCCACGCTCATGGATAAGAAGACCGGCGAACCTTTGAAGGTTGCCGACAAGGGCGTGACCGCCGAACTCAAGTTCACGCCGAACAGTGAGAGCGGCACGGTCTCCATCAACCTCGGCGAGTTCGATGCAACCTCCCTCGACGGTCATACACTGGTTGTCTTCGAGGAGCTGACCAAACAGAGCGATATCGACGGCAAGGCCACGGACGTTACCGTAGCGGAGCATAAGGATATCAACGACGAGGGACAGTCCGTGACCGTCACCTCGACCCCGGCAGGCTCCACCTACGGAAAGACCGGCGTTGACATGACGAACATCGCCATCGCCATCGGCATCCTCCTGATTGCCGCAGGCTGCGCGACCGCTTACGGCATCAAGAGCCGCAAGACCACCAAGGGCGATGCGGACGAGAACGCAGAGGATAACACCGAAGCCTAGTGCCCGTAACGCCTGAAACCGGCAGGGTGCCGCGACACTCCGGCACCCTGCCTTCCTTTTTAATTTGAAAGGGGGATACACCCATGAAGGACGATAAAGAGAACGATATCGAGATGAACAACGGGGATTCCGCCGAAGCGCCTGCGGATGAGAACAACATGCAGGCAAACCCGGAAAGCGAGAAGAAGCCACATAACCGGAAGGTCATCGCCGCCATCTGCGGCCTTGCCCTCGTCGCGCTCATCGGCGGCGGTGCCTATTATGGCATCAGTCACCAAACCGGTGCAGATTCCAAGGCCGAATCCGTGCAGGCGAATGATTCCAAGGAAAGCGGTTCTGACGCGTCTACGAAGGACAGCTCTAAGAGCAAAGAGAAGTCTCACACCCACGACTGGTCTATCACCTACAAGACCGTCCACCATGACGCAGTGACGCACACGGAGCACGTGGCACCCGTCTACCAGAACCAGACCACCTACCATACCGTTTGCAATGAGTGCAAGCAGGTCATCGACGGCAAGGCCGATGAGCACATCAAGCAGACCGGTCACTCCGGCTACTCCACCAACGTCCCCATCACCGATGAGGTCATGGTGAGCGAGGGCTATGACAAACAAGTCACCGACACCCCGGCTTACGATGAGACGGTCATCGACAAGCTGGTCTGCACCACCTGCGGAGCAACGAAGGATGCCCCGCAGGCCGCATCGGATGCCGACAAGTAATTCAGATGGCCAGATTGGGAAATCATAACCGGAAATCCCGTGCGGCTTTTGCGGCAGCGGCGGTCTTCTTGGCCGTCGCTGCCATCCTTTTCGGCGTGCTGCTTCATTTCTATCAGGACGCAAGTCCATCACCGTCACCAAACGGCACGCCGCAGGAAACCGCCACGGAAAGCGCAGGGGGTCGGGAATCCGAGTTCCCTACTGTTGATTGGGATTACTGGAAGAGTGTGAACGGGGATGTTATCGGATGGATAACCGTGCCGGGGACGGATATCAATCATCCCATCCTGCAAGCCCACGCATCTGACCCGGATTACTACCTGCATCACGATATCTACCGGAACTACAACCCCTTGGGTGCGCTCTATCTCGACGCAGAATGCGAGAAGGAGGGCTTTCAAAGTCCGAATGCCGTCATCCTCGGACACAGCCTGCGTATCGGTGGTGCCATCTCCTGTTTCGGAAATATCCAGAACTACAGCGATAAAACTTTCGCATCGGAGCACGCCAAGGTACTCATCCAGACACCGGAAAAGAAGATGCGCTACACCGTGCGCTTCGCCAACATCGTGAAGGGATGGGAACCGACCAAACGGACGGCGTTTGCCGGTGAATCGGATTTCCGAAGTTGGTACGATTCCTCGCGGGAATCTGCCGCCATGGTACTCGATACCGATTCCGAACCGAATCAGGTCATCTCCCTCGTCTCCTGCTCCTATAACTTCTGGAAGCAGAATGAGCGGACGGTCGTGACCACCAGTATCGACCAAAAACAAGCGCAAACGGAAACTGTTTCGACCGAATCCCGTCAGACTGGCTCTGATGCCGAATAAGGGCAGGTTTCAATCCGTTCGCACCTACGCTACAAACGTACCGTCAAGACCCCGCAGATGCGATTCTGTGGGGTCGTTTTCTTAGAACATGTCGGAAAAGCGGCAGCTATCGTATAATTTCAATGAGCTTTCCCGGAAAGGAGACCATGATGAAATCTAAGCAGAAGCAGACTCCTACGGAGATTATTGATAACCAGCGTCAGGCGGTCGTTGAGAAAATCATCGAGGACATGAAGCGCGACGGGCTTCATTGGGCAGAACCGTACCTGCCCTTCCTAACACCGCACAACCCCGTCTCCGGCACCGTGTATCAGGGCGGAAACCGTGTGCATCTTGGCTTCATCGGGTTCATGCGCGGCTATACGGACAACCGGTGGGCTACCTTCAACCAGATAAAGGATGCCGGTTGGCATGTGAAAAAGGGTGCCAAGTCCGCGCTCATCGAGAAATGGAAACAGTTCGCCTTCTACAAGAAAAACGAGGATACCGGCGAGAAGGAACTTGCCGGACGCTACCCGAAGCTCGTGGGCTACTGGAACGTCTTCAATGCGGAGGATATCGAGGGCATCCCGCCGGAGAACGCTCCCGTCCATCTGAACGACCGAACGGCAACCATCGCACAGAACCTTGAGGAGTCTTCCAGATGCCCCGTCATCGAGAGCAGCGGCTACCTCGGAAGTGCCGCCTACTCTCCGGCTACCGACCGCATCCTCATCGCCCCGCGAGAGACCTTTCGCTCGGATGAAGCGTTCACCCGCGTCCTGCTGCATGAGATGACCCACTCCACCGGACACCCATCCGCCCTCGCCCGTGAACTCGACACCCGCTTCGGAAGCCCTTCCTATGCTGAGGAAGAGCTGGTCGCGGAGCTTGGAAGCCTGTTCCTTTCCGCAGACCTCGGCATCCAAAACACGGAACTTGAGGGCGAGTTCTACGAGAACCACGTCTCCTATCTGCAATCTTGGATGAACGCCTTGGAAAACGACCCATCCTGCCTCTTCAAAGCCGCATCGAAGGCAGACCATGCGGACACCTTCATCATGGAGCGCTACGAGGAGGAGCTTGGAAAGAACATTGAGATTGACGCACCGGAACTGGAAGAGGAGGTATCGCTCGCCGGGGAGAGTCATGACATGGCAAGCGCATCCGAACACCAGCCGGAAAGCGAGATGCCAGAAAACGTTCTCTCCACCGTTCTGTAACATGCGTTTGCCAAAAAGAACGTGTGTTCAATTTCCATATTGCCGTAATACCGGCATTATAGTATAATGGCAACATATGATAACAGCCATCTGGCAGAAAGGACGATAGGTATGGCAGAAATGGAAAAGAGACCTTGGCGCTTCACCATCGAGTTCGATGATGAGAAGGCAAAAAGGAATGGTTACAACGTAGATGACCTCTACGATTGCGTGGGAAAGTATGCGGAGCAGATGGGCAACGTGCGCATCGGTCTTGGTACTTGGCAGGCAAAGAGCCGCGAGGTGCAGTTCGGGGCGCAGTGTCCTGTTTGCGCCACCCTTTCCAAACAGCCTTGGGTCATGCAGAACATTAAGTCTTGGCGTACCTATGAGGACATGAATGAACCGGAGGGCGAAGACTACCTACAGGTAATCCGGGATATCAGCCCGGAACGTATTTACGACTAACCGCATTTACACTTAGGATTCCAAATGGAACTTGATAGGAAAGCATTTCATTTCGACCTAGACAACAAATCTGTTGAACGCTTCTATACTGGTAAAAAGAATCCATGGTCAGACATTCAGGACTTTCTGGAATCCCATTGCTTTGAAAAGCCACAATATTCAGGGTATGAATCGGCTGAAAATATCGTCATGTCCTATCAACGCGCCTATGGCACCGTAGATAAGATGATGGATAAGTTTCCTTGGTTTCATAGATGCGTGAAAGCAGCCACCTTCACGGAAATCGGTGAAAGCTATGATGTGAAGGAGTTTCTTGAGAACGGATTGCAATTATCGCTTCCCCTCCGCCCCAAGACCCGCAAGGAACTTCACTTCGATTTGGGAACGGCTGCGCTCAGCGAGAATTACGTCTCCATCAGGCCGAATGCTTGGCGCGGCGCTTGGACGCTTATCCGCAACTTCATGGAACGCAACGGATTCGTCCACACCCAGTATTCCGGCTATGAATCAAAGGCGGCGATGCCGATTGACAAGGCATTGGCCGTCATGGAGGAATTGCAACAGAGATATCCTTGGTTCAAGGATTCCCTTCTCGCCGCGTCGGTCACCGAGGTCGGCGAGCGCCACGATGCCCTCTCCTATATCAAGGGTTCCCATGGTATCATCGTTCCGGTTCCCGCCCATTCGCTTGAGCGTGAGGAGCCGGATTTCTTCGGTTCCGAAATCGGTGATATGAAGAGTGCGACCGCAGAGCTATCGAAACGGAACGGATTGGAACCACCGAAAGACCTGAACAGAGCGCATTAGAAAAAGCCCCGGTCAAATGGCCGGGGCTTTCCTTTCCTGAAATAGACGATTGCTTTGCTCTTTCAAGTTACTTCGTGGCGCC
>ENA-ORSO01001640-ORSO01001640.1-human-gut-metagenome-genome-assembly--contig:-NODE-1640-length-12704-cov-17.245395_pt1 | contig 12704 bp, 8 predicted proteins | sample MGYA00241902_ERZ509168 | MGnify/ENA primary metagenome ERZ509168 (study PRJEB26280, sample SAMEA2338806) | human gut metagenome | biome: human gut; feature: human-associated habitat; material: faeces... | reverse complement strand
CTTACTCGGGACTTCCACCCGTTAGACAATGCTCATGCCGAGCATACTATAAAAAAGGCATTGAACAGTTATCCCGTTCAATGCCTTTATATTGATATTCGTGTTGATGCTATACACGTGGTGCATCAGCCACCGAATAAATTAGTCAAGCCACTTTACATAGCAGAAGTCCTGACGGTGCGGCAGGTTCTCGTTCTTCGGGAACATACGCACGCAGCTCTTGAATGAGCCAGCCACGTCGGGTTCAAAGGTAGCCTCGAAGGTGTAGTGGTTACCCTCATGAGCCACCATCTTGAACGGACGCACGTTGAACACGCGGTCGTTGCCATTCTCGTCCTTGGTGATAGATACCAACTCAAGGCCTACAGCATCGTTCAAGCCAGCCTCGTCGATAACATAGCGCATGGTATACTTCTTACCTGTTTCAGCGCCATACAGTACCGAGTCGTCTTTAGACACTACGTGGATAGCATCCCAGCGTTCTGCCACAGCCTCTTTCCACTGTGCGATATCCTTTGCCAAGCGGTTGTTATCGGCCTCCAACTTGTGGAAACGAGCTGCCTCCTTGGTATAGAACTTGTCATAATAGTCGTCAAGCTGACGCTTCATCGTATAGTGAGGAGCGATGGTAGCGATAGAGTTCTTGATTGTCTTCACCCAGCCTTCGCTGTAACCCTTTTCGTTGCGATCGTAGTAGAGGGGCAGGATATCGTTCTCGAGCAGCGAGTAGATAGTGGCAGCATCGAGCTGATCCTGATAGCCCTGGTTCTGATAGGTACGCTTCTCGGGAAGCGCCCAGCCGGCACCCTCGCGATAGCCCTCAACCCACCATCCGTCGAGCACAGAGAGGTTTACAACACCGTTCATCTCGGCCTTCTCACCAGAGGTACCTGAAGCCTCGAGCGGACGTGTAGGTGTGTTCATCCAGATATCAACGCCTGACACGAGACGACGTGCGAGCTGCATGTCATAGTCTTCAAGGAAGATAATCTTGCCGAGGAACTCAGGACGCTGGCTGATTTCGAATATCTTCTTGATCAAGCCCTGACCAGCGCCATCGGTGGGGTGAGCCTTACCAGAGAAGAGGAACTGTACAGGACGCTCGGGGTCGTTTACGATCTTGGCCAGACGGTCGAGGTCGGTAAACAGCAGGTGAGCACGCTTGTAGGTAGCAAAGCGACGGCAGAAGCCAATCATCAGCGCGTTGGGGTTGATACGCTCAAGCAGTGATACCACGCGTGAGGGGTCGCCCTGGTTCTTCAACCATGTCTGTGTAAACTTCTCACGGATGTAGCTTGTAAGCTTCTTCTTCAGCGCCATACGTGTCTCCCAAATCTCCTCATCGGGCACGTTATAGATAGCATGCCAGATGCTCTCGTTGCTCTGGTCGCTCATGAAGCTCTCGTCAAAATATTTAGCATAGAGCTTGCGCCACTCGGTAGCGGTCCATGTGGGGAAGTGTACACCGTTGGTAACATAACCTACGTGGTTCTCCTCGGGATAGTAGCCCTTCCAGATGGGTGAGAACATCTGCTGGCTTACCCATCCGTGCAGCTTGCTCACGCCGTTAACCTCCTGACAAGTGTTGCAAGCGAAGGTTGACATGCAGAAGCGCTCGCTGTGGTCGTCGGGGTTCTGACGGCCCATGCCGATAAACTCGTCCCAAGAGATGCCCAACATTTGAGGATAGCCACCCATATACTTGCCGAAGAGAGCCTCGTCAAAGTAGTCGTGACCAGCGGGCACCGGTGTGTGTACGGTATAGAGTGAAGAGGCGCGCACCAGCTCCAGAGCCTGGTTGAAGGTGAGGCCATTCTTAACATAGTCGCACAGACGCTCGAGGTTGCACAGAGCAGCGTGACCCTCGTTGCAATGGTAGATATCTTTCTTGATGCCCAGCTTCTTCAGCATGAGCATACCGCCGATACCGAGCAGAATTTCCTGCTTCAGACGGTTCTCCCAGTCGCCACCATACAGTGAGTGAGTGATGGGGCGGTCAAACTCTGAGTTCATGTCGTTGTCGGTGTCGAGCAGATACAGCTTCACACGACCCACGTTCACCTGCCATACATAAGCATGAACCTGATAGTTCATATAGGGCACGTCAACAACAACGGGGTTGCCATTCTCGTCGAGCACGCGCTCGATGGGCAGCGAGTTGAAGTTCTGCGCATCGTAGTTAGCAATCTGCTGGCCGTCCATGCTGAGCGACTGCTTGAAGTAGCCGTAGCGATAGAGGAAGCCGATGGCGCACATGTCAACATTGCTGTCAGAAGCCTCTTTCACATAGTCGCCAGCAAGCATACCCAGACCACCTGAGTAGATTTTCAGCACCTGGTTAATACCATACTCCATACAGAAGTAAGCCACCGAGGGGCGCTTCTTGTTGGGCTTCACGTCCATGTAGGCGCGGAACATTTTGTAAACGTCCTTTACGCGCTTCATGATGGCCTTATCTTTTACGATAGCCTCTTTGCGCTCATAGCTCAAACGTTCAAGCAGCAACACGGGGTTACGGCCCACCTCTTCATAGAGTTTTGCGTCAAGACTCTCCCACATATCGCGGGCTTCATAGTTCCATGCCCACCACATATTATGGGCAATCTCGTCAAGACACTTCAGCTGTTCAGGAAGTGTCGACTTGATGCTAACTTCCTTCCACTGAGGAGTGTTAGAATAATCGGCTTTGATTTTCATAGATGATACTATTTTATTATTTTCTTACGCTTAATAATATTTCTTATTCATATTCATATGCTGGCTCACACAGTGAGGGTGCTTACGCCTTGCGGGCAGCAGCCTTTGTCAGTGCTATGCTATAGGCCTCTTCATAATACTTGATAAACTTATTCCAAAGGGCCTTCTTCGATAAACGGCTGGCTGCCGTACGAGTCTTGGTAACCTCGGTAGCAGACAGGGCCGAGTAGGCAGCAATAGCATCGCTGATGTCGTCGGCCACCTCGTTATAATTGGTGTCGGTACGGTGTACCACCTTTACGCCATCACTCAGTTCGCCATCATGTCCTAACACGCTGTTGGCCCACAAGCCAAAGCCAGCAAGGTCGGTAGTGATGCAAGGCACCTTAAAGGCTACGGCCTCGAGCGGAGTATAACCCCACGGCTCATAGTAAGAAGGATAAACGCACAGGTCGTTACCCAAGATAAGGTCGTAGTAAGGCATGTTCAGCAAACCGTCGTCGCCATTCAGATAGCAGGGCACGAAGATAAGCTTCACGGCATCGTTCTTGTCGTTATGCATGCCCAACCAGCTGAGCTGTCCCAGTACACGGTCGGTGTCTTCTTCATGCAGACGGTGCGTGATAACAGGGTTAGGAAGAGCCGAGGTGTAAACCTTGTTTTCCTTCAAACGCTCAACAAGGTCGGTACGGGGCTCTTTCACCCAGGCGGGCACCTCGATGATAGCAATCACCTTCTTCTTCAGGTCGCTGTTATTGCGCAAACGATTCATGCTCTCTACAAACACATCGATACCCTTATTGCGATACTCGTAACGACCGCTGGTAGAGATAATCATCGTGTTATCGTCGAAAGTGTCGCCAGTCAATGCGTTAGCAAGACGGAAGATGGCCTGACGAGCCGCCTTTCGTTTCTTGTCAAACTCACGCTTGGCGGGCACAAACGAGTCTTCAAAACCATTGGGCAACACTACATCGACGGGCTTATCAAGCAACTGCGCACACTCGCGAGCAGTAATGTCGCTTACGGTAGTGAAACAGTCAACGTACTTTGCGGTCTGCTTCTCAATCGACTGCTTGCTCTGCATATTCAGCTCGGCAGCCATCTGGTCGCCATTGTAGCAGTTGAAATATTCGTACAAAGGCTTGTTATTACCAGCTATGCTGCGACCAATACTGGTGGCATGGGTGGTAAAGAGGGTACCTATCTGGGGCAAACGGTCGTGTATGTATAACACGCCAAGGCCTGTCATCCACTCGTTGCCGTGATAAATAACCTTGTCGGCAGCCGAGAGATAATAGTTATAGAAGCTTTCTACCACACGGGCAGCAGCAAATGAGAACATAGATGCCTCGTCGTAGTCGCCATAAGCGTGCAGACTGTCAACACCGAACTTCTCCCATAATTTCGTGTAAATTTTATCTTTGTCTTTGTAGAAGGCAGTAAACTCTACCAAGATGGCAATGGGGTTGCCAGGAACATCCCAGCGACCTGTCTTCACTATAAGGCCTTCAGAGGTAGCCTTCGTTCGCCAATCGGCAAAGAGTGAAGGATCTTCTACAAAATACGGACTTTTCTTCGAGCCCCAACAATCGGGACCTATAAATATAATATGGTCGGGCATCATCGTCTGAAGTGTCTGTGCACGCGAGGCTAACACCGTATAGATGCCTCCCACTTTATTACACACTTCCCAGCTCGACTCAAAAATATAATCTGGTTTTTGGAGTTTCATTTGATAACTTCGATCTCTAATATTGCTCACAAAAATACAATTAAAAAAATTAATAAACGATTTTATTTGTAAGAATTTCTAAAAAAGAAACGCTTTCTTGACATAATTCACTATATTTGTTCGCAAAAAAAGAAAGAACAATGAAAAAGTGCATCTTCACGCTCATTACGCTCTGTGCGTCAACTATTTGTTTCGCGCAAAATGACAACGTTGTCTTTAAAGGATACCTCTATAATAGCGATTATCAGGTGTTCTTAAACATCAACTTTTACGACAACAATATCACCTCGGCAGCACAACCCATCTTCGGACAGATGCCTGGCTACTTCGGGGCCAAACGTGACCCTCGCGAATGGTTTATCACGAACGCAACTATTACCAGCAAGAAAACAGCAAAACTTGACATCACAAACGACTATGGTAGCGAAGACCTAACCGCTACTCTCACCTGCAACAACGACAGCACCTTTACACTGACACAAAACAGTGGCAGCCGAATGAAGATAGCTGTAAACCGCAAGTGGGTAAAACTTCCTACAACACTTGTGTTTAAACGCAAATAGTGGTAAGCGCGTTTAAAAAAACACCACCAACCACCATTTTATTATAAAAGCTTTTTTGTATGTAAATATGTCAAAGAGCACCGCTGAACGTTTCAGCAGTGCAAAGATACTATTGTGTAAAAGCGAAAGCAAAAATAAATGGTATCAAATGACAGGAAGGCATGAAAATGTGTGAGGGTATCTATTTAGAAGTGCTGGGTGAGTAGAGGGTTGGGTGCTGTAGGACGGGGCACGGAGGCCACCGTCCTACTTTAGTTTGCCTCGCGACCGACCTACTTAAATAAATTATGGCTCAAACAATATTGTTGTGTTTTTAATAATCTATTTTCGCGCTTCGCGCGTTTTGTTTTAAACATTAATTCCCATTAATTGAACATTAATTAAACATCAATAAAAATCGCGCGAAGCGCGTATTAATGATAATTAATGGATAATTAATGGGAATTAATGTTTAAAAACCCGCAAGCAATGCAAAGCATTGCGAGCATAATAATATATTATTAAATTGTTAAAAACACAACATTATTATTTGTTTCTAAGTTTATTCAATATTCCATCGCAAACCTACTTGAAGGCTGAAGTTGGTGGGATGTTCTTTGAAGATGGTTTGCACAGCGCTACCATTATCAAAGTAATAGCGCACACCTGGTTCAACGTAAACGCCCAACTGTTGCGCCACATTTAACTGCACACCAGCACCGCCTGTTACGGAGAACTGGGCACGGTCGTTGTCAATGTTGCTTTTATGTCCGTCGGCCTTTAATGTGGCCTTTACGTTCATATCGGCCTGTGCGCCCGCCATGATGTAGGTGCGCAACCAACTGTTGCCCCATACCGTGTAGCTGAGGTTGAGCGGGATGCCTACATAATGCAAGGTTTGCGTTTCTTTTGGCATTGATGCGCCATGCTGAAACGATGAGGTGGCCAATGTGTAAACCAAACCAGAGGCCAAGGCTATACGTGGGGTAACACTGTATGAAGCTGTAAAACCTATCGAGATGGGCATATCGTGATGGGTAACATCTTTTGTGTCTTGCTCATAGGGGCTTACGCGAAACATCTCATTGTCGGCATATTCGGTGTTTACCGCCGAAAGACTATTAACATAGATGGGGCCTGACGACTTGTAGCGGTTCATGTTGCCCGCTGTGCCTACACCCACTTGCCAACGTGTGTTGCTGGCCTGATGCTGGGTGCGTGGCAGTGCATAGGTGGTGCGCGCTACCTGCGTTTGTGTCGCCGTGGCGGTAGGGGTTGATGTCGTGGTCGAAACCTCAGCTATGGGCTCGCTCTGCACCTCCTGTTCGGCCATTGTTAAAGCCATCACCTCTTCTTCTTTATTGCTTGCCGTTGGCGCTAATGCGTTATCTTTATAAGCCAGCATGGCATGAGTAGAGGTTGTCGAAATATGACTGTTAGCAGCTGATGCCTTTGTGTTTACAGCTGATGTCTTTGTGTTTACAGCCGAAGCATCTGCTACCACAGCCTTATTATCGGTCAATGTTATGGGGTGAGGAGCAGGTTCGAGCATGGCGATGTCGGGGGTGTTGCTACGCAGTTGCCACCACATACCCACGCCTGCTATGAGCACCACTGATGCCGCTGCTGCCCAAGGCAACAAGGCTACGCGATGCGGTTTCTTGGCAACCTGAGCATCTTCAGCATCCTGTTGTTGGCCTTGTGCATTCTGTTGTTGGCCTTGTGTATCCAATTGTTGGCTGATGCTGTCCCACAAGTTCTCGGGTGCAGGCACCTCGGCATCGTTTAAGCGCTGCCTTAACTGTTCTGTCCAATCGTTGTGTTTCATATCTTATTGTTGCCGTTTTATATATTCATTAATTAATTTGCCAAGCATCTTCTTGGCGTGGAAATATTGCGAGGCCGACGAGTTTTCTTTGATGCCGAGCCGTTGCGCTATCTCTTTGTGGCTGAGCTGCTCAAAGACAAACAAGTTGAGTACCACACGATAGCCTGCGGGCAGTTGGCCTATCAGCTGCATGAGCACCTCGTCGCTCACGCCTCCTATGTCGGGAGTTGGCTCGTCGGCCATGTCGGGCACGTCGTACGATAGTTGAAGGTTGTTGCGCTTACGCAGAAAGTCGAGCGCCATATTGGCTACAATGCGCCCCATCCATGCTTTCAGTGCCCCTTCGCCACGAGGGTTAAACTGTGGCAGCGAGGTGAAAATCTTAATGAAGCTGTCTTGCAGAACATCTCGCACATCGTCTCTGTCCGGAATATACCTCAGCGCGATGGCCATGAGATATCCCGAATAGCGGTCGTAGAGCGTGCGCATGGCAGTGCGGTCGCCCTCTTTTATTTTGCTTATAAGCTGCTGTTCTGTATTCAATTGTTCTTTCGCTTTCTTTCTTATGGTGCAAATAAAAAGGCTTCCACCATCGTTGTCTACGAACCTGTTACACTCGTAAAACGAACATGGAAGCCTTTTCTTGCATGGCTTATCTTTATTTTATGCTTATTTCTTGGTCTGTTGATAGCGCTGGCCGTTCATCTTGCCCACCTCGTCGTATAGGGTTTGTAAGATGGCTTTGCCTCTTGATACGCGTAGGCTGTCGCCCTCGGGGGCTACGTTGAAGAACACCTTGTTTGAGGCGTTGTCGTACACACTGACGCCCGAATTGTCGAGATAACCAAAGCCATTAACAAAACTATAAAAGGCGAAGGGATAGGTGTAGCTCTCGCTCAGCACGTTACGGCTGAAGGCAAAGTCGGCATGGCTTAAGCCCAACTGTGCCAGCAAGGTAGCAGCCAAGTCGGTTTGGTTCATAATCTTCTCTACCGTGAGCTTTTGTTTCACGGCGCCACCCGTCCATATCATGGGTATACGGAAGAATTTCGGACTGAAGCGCTCGCCATCTTTGGGGTAGGGGATGCCGTGGTCGGGCAGCAAGATGATGAGGGTGTTGTTCCATTGCGGGGTCTGGCGGAAGCGTTTGATAAACTCGCCAATGCAGTGGTCGGTATAAGCAAAGGCGTTAAAGTGTTTGTCTTCAAACTTGTTAAAGGGCACCTCGAACGGCTCGTGGCTGCTCAGTGTGAGGAAGGCCGTAAACCAAGGCTTCTTGTTGTTCTCGCGCGCCTTCAGCATATCGAACAGGTGGTTGAAGGTAATGTGGTCGGGCACACCCCACTTGCTGTAGTTGCGGTCGGCCATCGAGAAGTCGTCTTGCGATGTAAGCTTCTCAAAGCCACCAGCGCGCAGATAGCCTTGCGTGTTGGTAAAGTTGATGTCGCCACCATATAAGAAGTCGGTGCTATAGCCAGCCTTTCCCAGCGTATGGGCAATGTTGGGCAAGGTTTGGCACAGGCTGGGCACCTTCATCAGCGACAGCGTGGGCAAGCCAGGGAAGGCGCTGAAGGTGCACACGGTGCCACGGTCGGTGCGGAAACTGTTGGCAAAGATGCGCGAGAAGAAGATGCCCTCGTCGGCCAACTGTTCCAAGTTGGGGGCTACACCTTTGGCGCCGCCCAATCGTTCTATCATGGTGGCACCGAAGCTTTCCATAAATATCACTAAAATGTTGGGGCGCGCAGTGTTTAACACGTAGGTGGTGCCCTTGTCGCTCTTTGGATATAGGCCCGTCATGAGCTGTGCGCGGCGTGTTTCGTAGTAGAAGTTGAACTCGTCTTCATATCGTGCCTGTCGTTCGGTGCTTGAGAAAAGGTTGAAAGCAGGGTTGATGGCCGAAAGGTTTAAAAACTGGTCGGTGCTAAAGTAGGCGTCGCCCACATTGGCTGTCGACACGCGAAACCCTCCTCTGATAATCAAGAACAGCAGTGCTGCTATGGGCAGCGCGCACAGGGTGGCCACCATCTGTTGTCCTTTCATATTGATGCGTTGTAGTTGGTGTGGCGTGACGAGCCACAGCAGCCCGCTCATAAGAGCTGTGAGGCCAAGGATGAGCAGGGTGCGCCCAAAAATGTAGCCTGTTGATACGCTGGCCATCGCGTTTTTGGGCGAGTCGATATAGATGAAGATGGAGGCATCGAGCTTGCTCTCCCAAAAGGCAAAGAGCGAGAGGTCGCCAATGAAGATGAGGCTGATAAGAAACATCACAACAATATAATAAGGTGTCATGATTTTTCGGAACGGCAAGTGGCGATACCACACCGATGTAATGGTGAGCAAAAACGGCACGATGGAAAGGTATCCTGTGGTGGTGGCGTCGAGTGAGGCACCGTGCCACATCACGCTCATATAGTCGATTAATGAATAACTTTTGCTGGCATTGCACAGCATGAAAATGGGCTTCTGAATGAGAAAATAAAACCACACCAGAAGAAAATAGGATAAAATATATTTTATTCTGTTCAACATATCGATCTACCTTTACTAAGAATGAAGAGAATTAATAACTGCGCCCCATTGGCCCATTGCGTTGCCCCACTGGCCCATTGCGTTGTGTGTTAACGCTCGCTACACCTATGTGCGCAATATTGTTATATGTGCAAAGTTAATTATTTATAGCACTACCGCCAAATTTTCGGCGCAAAAAAGCAGCCATGCCCCCACAATATATTAACATCAAAAACTCTACGCGCGCGTATTTAATAATAGGTATTCCACTATTAAACCCACTGCCAAGGCTTGTATATAGAGCGCAAGAATGGTGTGGCTCGGAAGGTTGTAGTGAAATTAAAGTATAAATAGGCGGTTTGACAAAAGGATAATAAAATGCTATTTTTGCTGTAATAGTGTTAGAAAAGCGTTGTTTTGTTGTCTTTTTGTTCTTTTAATGGCTTTTTTGCTTTATCGCTTATGCCTTGCTGTTCTCTCCTTTTATGCTTCAAATACGCCAAAAAAGAATGGTAAAGGATGTTTAGACTTGATTTATGACAATTTGTATATTATTTTTGTAAATTTATTGAATAAATGTATAATGTTTTTCAAGATAATATTTACTTTTGCTATTGAATTTATTAAAAGAGCACCTTTCGTAAATTGATTAAAGCGTTAGCGGTGCTGTGTCCTTTAACTTAAAACATCGTTAAAATGCAGAAATTATACTTAAAAGCAATCTCAATCGTTTCATTCCTTTTGTTAATGGTGGCTCCATGTAGCGCACAAATGCGTAAGGTGCGTCATCATGCTGATGTGGCCGACTGGAAATTGTTGGGTACAGGACGTATGGTGGATGGCTGGGTAACCCCAGGCTTGAACCCCGAAAAAGGATCAGAATATGATCCTGCCGACTACGCTTTCGATGTAGAAGTATATGAGAGTGTGGCTACGCCTGGAAAATATAAGTTGGCCAGCCCCTGGACTTCAGATAAGTTTCCTTTCTTAAGTAAGAATGAAAATAAAGAAGCTCACGATATTATTATCGATGCTACCGACCCCAACTTTGTTGAGGTGGCCGCTCAGGTATCGGGATTTGTGAATGTTGACAAAACGCGTACAAATTATTCTAACCCCTTCTATATTGGTTGTGCTGGTACCTATTTTAAAACGGAAGAGGGCTACTCGAAAGAAGATATTACGAACTATAATTATAACTCTACCCTAAAAGATGGTGTGATAACCATTGTGTCGCCTCGTTTTGGAAAAACGGCTTCGGGTAACGATTTTGGTTACAACTGGCAAGGCGACTATGCCACCGTTATCACACTGCCTTCTGCCGCTCCTTCTGAGCAGTGGGTAGCAGCTGGAAAAGCAACCTATACTGATGGCTTTATCGTGCCTGGCTATTTAAAAGGCGTTCCTGCTGACTATAGTTGGACTGTAGATGTAGAAGAAAGTACAGAACAGGCTGGGGTGTATCGTTTGGTTAATCCGTACACAGCAGACAATTGTCCCTTGGCTGTATATAATGAAAACACCACACCCACTTATATTAAGATTGATGCTTCTGACCCTGAACTCGTAGTGATTGAGCCTCAATACAGCGGCTTTTCAAACAAGTTTAACGGTGGCGATATGATTAATTTCTTCGTGGGTAACGATGCTGGTGTGTATGTGGCCAGTGGTGTGTCGAAAGACGATTTGAAGAAAATGTCGTCGTTTGAAGGCAAAGCCGATGTGTTTAAAGATGGCGTTATCTCAATAAAAGAACCACTTTATGGTAAGGATGCTGCCTTCGAGTTTGGCTATAAATGGACGAAGGGTGATGTGGTATTAAACTATCCTGCCATGATTACTTTTGCTAAAGAAACGAGCGTGAAGGGCATTGAGGTTAACGCTCTGCACAATGGTGCCGAGGCTGTATACGACTTGCAAGGTATGCGTGTGCAGAACACTGCAAAGCCTGGTCTTTATATTGTGCGTAAGGGAGGTAAAACCTTTAAGATGCTGCGACATCTTAAGTGAAAAGTGGAAAGTGAAAAATCCATTTGCTCTTATTGAGAGGAATAGAGCTTTTCGCTTTCATACAATAGGTAATTTTCGTTTAATAGAGAGATATTTTTAACTGTAAAAAGACAAGTGTTATGAAAAAAGTTCTACTTAGTGTTTGCATGGCCATCGCTGCCATGAACGTTTCAGCCCAGAACCTTACTGTTCTTTCAGAGAAAACATTGCCCATGGGCAACAAAATTCAGGTCGTGAAAGATGCTCAGGGACGCATCTTCCGTAAGTTGGTTAAGCCCGAAGGCTATAAAGCTGCTGCTACGGCTCCTGTTAAAGAGGCTGCTTCAGACGATATCGAAACTTATTATGAAGGTTTTGAAAACTATCGTACCAACTTTGGTATGGATTGGATACCTGTCGACTGGTCTGAGATTAATACCCCTGAGAATATTCCTACCGATGAGCAACTTTCACATAATGTTAATATGTCGTGGTATGTGTATGAGTCAAGCAATATGTATCAGGAAATGACCACAGATGGCACAAAGGAGGCATTCATTCATTTCGGATATGAGTCTGAGACTTATGGCTTGACAGCTGCTGCACAAGACGAGTGGTTGGTTTCGCCTGAAATAACATTGGCCAGCAACGAAACTTTGAGCTTCTTGCTGCAAGCCGATTATATGGATGTATATAATTGTAAAGAATTCGACTGGAGCCAAATAAAATACCCCGAGCCTCGTGAGGTGGTAAACACTATGAAGGTAATGGTTTCAGAGGATGAAGGCAAAAACTGGACCGAGGTATGGGACCTTGCTAAAAATGTAACCGATAAGTTGACCGACCGTCAGTGCTATGATGCCAGCGATTTGAAAATTCGTCCTCAGGAAGTAGACCTCTCGGCTTATGCTGGTAAAACAGTGCAGGTGGCTTTCAGATATTGGCGTAAAGCTGGCGACTGGATGGGCAACTCGATGATTCTTGATGGCATTCATATTACACATCCTTCGCCTGCTGGCATTGATAATGTGAAGGCTAACGGTTCTCAGAACGCTGCAGCCGAGTACTTCACTGTTAATGGTATGCGTGTTTCAAACGTTAAGCCTGCAACAAAGGGCTTGTATATTGAGCGCAAGAATGGTGTTGCCCGCAAAGTAGTGGTAAAATAAACGCACACGTTTTTCTTATAAATAAGTAATGAGGGTATTGGTACCGTAAGGTGTCAATACCCTTTTTCTATTGCTGTCTGGTAAAACTCCAAAGAGCATAAATATCCTCGCCGAAGCCTTGTAATATTAAACTTCGGGGTTTATTCTGTCAAAAGCAAGCCCTCTAATCGAAGATAGTAAACATATCGTCTCAGTACTTGGCCGAGATTACTCCAGTACTTGGCCGAGATTAC
>ENA-ORSO01001591-ORSO01001591.1-human-gut-metagenome-genome-assembly--contig:-NODE-1591-length-13034-cov-2.263426_pt1 | contig 13034 bp, 7 predicted proteins | sample MGYA00241902_ERZ509168 | MGnify/ENA primary metagenome ERZ509168 (study PRJEB26280, sample SAMEA2338806) | human gut metagenome | biome: human gut; feature: human-associated habitat; material: faeces... | reverse complement strand
CCTTCCACGGCTTGCGTTTCGTCGCTTTCCGCTTGTAGGACATCCATTTCCGCTCCCGTTGTCTTTCCCTTCGTATGCTGTCTTTCATAAGAAAGGAAGGCGTTGTAAATGCTTTGGCTCATTTTACGGATACCGTTTTGTGAGTTGAGGAAAGCCTCTTCATCGTGTGTGGAAATGTAGCCCAATTCAATCAATACGCTCGGCATGCTTGTTTCCCGTAATACGAGGAACCCCGCCTGATGCACGCCTTTGTCCGGCCGTCCGCCGGTTGTCCTGAACTCTTTTTGGATTTGTTTGGCAAAGTCCACGCTCTGAGCCATGTATTTGTCTTGCATCAGTTCGAAAATGATGTAACTTTCCGAAGACTTCGGGTCGAATCCCTGATAACGTTCCTTGTAGTCGTCCTCCACCAGGATTACGGCATTTTCCCGTTTGGCCACTTCCAGATTTTCATCGGCGCGGGCCATACCCAGCGTGTAGGTTTCAGTTCCCCGGCCTATCGCCTTGCCCGGCAAAGAGTTCGTATGTATGGACACGAACAGGTCGGCATTCGCCCGGTTGGCGATTTCTGCCCGTCGTCCCAACGGAATGAACACATCGGTCTTTCGGGTATAAATCACTTTTACGTCTGGACAATTTTCTTCCACCAGTTTGCCGAATGCCTTGGCTACAGACAGGTTGATGTTTTTCTCGCGGGAGAAACGGCCTATGGCACCGGGGTCTTTTCCGCCGTGTCCTGCATCGATGACCAAGGTGAAACGGTCTGTTCCGGCCGGTGCGGCCGAGGCATATAAAAACTGTGTCTCTCCGGCGTATGCCAAAAGAAACACGAAAAGGACTTTTATAATCGTTATCGTTTTTTTTAGTTCCATTTTGTTGCAAAGATAGTGTAAGTCGGGTGTAATTCGGCTGGCCCGAATTTGCAGACTGCCGCCTATCTCGTGCAAATATAATAGATTTTCAGGTAAGAAACGCCTTATTTTTATGCTTTTCTGTAGGGAGTCCCTGAGATTTTAATAGATTTTATCAGTCTGCCGGTCGGGCATCTCCTTTCTTTTCGCTATATTCGCACCGTCATTAACTGAAGGCTCATGAAAAATAATCTGAGGAAAACTTGTGTATGTATTTCAGCTTTGTGCATGGTCGGGGCCGTATGGCCGGTTGCCATGCAGGAGAAAGATGCCGTTTCCGTAAGTGCAGTTAGGAAACCGGAAGTGAGGGCGTCTTTTTCTGCCACTGGGGAACGTTTGGGACGGGGGGCCGTAGCTGTCAGGCTATCGCCCGATACGGTCATGGTGAGTTGGCGTTATTTGTCCTCCGATCCGGTGCGTACGGTATTCAATGTGTATCGCGACGGCCTGTTGGTTACTCCTAAACCTGTGGCTGTTTCCACACAATTTTACGATTATAACCCCTCCCGGGGAAAATCGGTATATGAGGTACGTCCGATGATAGACGGTCGTGAAAAAACGTCGTCCGGCGGTAAATGGACGCTTCCGGCCGATGCCCCGTGCGGTTATGTCAACATCCCGTTGCAACAACCGGAGCCGCAGACGATGCCCGACGGTGAGGCTTGTACCTATACGGCCAATGACGCGTCCGTCGGTGATTTGGACGGCGACGGGGATTTTGAGATTGTACTGAAGTGGGAGCCTTCCAATGCCAAAGACAATTCCCACAGCGGTTTCACCGGGACGGTGTTCCTGGACGCGTACGAACTGGACGGCACCCGTCTGTGGCGTATCGACTTGGGGCGTAACATCCGTGCGGGGGCGCATTACACCCAGTTCATGGTGTATGACCTTGACGGCGACGGACGGGCTGAAGTCACGGCCAAGACCGCAGACGGCACGGTGGACGGCCGGGGACATACGATAGGCGACCCCTCGGCGGACTACCGGGTGGGGGCGCAAGAACCGGTGGAAGGCCGGAAGGGGTATATCGCTTCGGGACCGGAGTTCCTGACCGTGTTCGACGGGAAGACGGGCGCGGCCTTGCAAACGGTGGACTATGTCCCTCCGTGCGGACGGTTGGAAGACTGGGGCGACAATTATGCCAACCGTAGCGAGCGGTATCTGGCGGCTGTGGCATATTTGGACGGGCGGCATCCGAGCGTGGTGATGTGCCGGGGATATTATACGCGCAGTGTTTTGGCGGCTTTCGATTGGGATGGCAAGCGGCTGACGTCGCGTTGGGTGTTCGATACGGATTCCGCCCGTTGGGCTTCGTACGCAGGGCAGGGGAACCATAACCTGCGTGTGGCCGACGTAGACGGTGACGGTTGTGACGAAATCACATACGGCTCGTGTGCGATAGACCATGACGGGACGGGGCTGTACAATACCGGTTTCGGTCATGGCGACGCCTTGCACCTCACGGCTTTCGACCCCTCGTCCGACCGCTTGCAAGTGTGGGATTGCCACGAGAACAAGCGCGACGGAAGTGATTTCCGCGATGCCGCGACCGGAAAGGTCATCTTCCGTCTCCCGGCTGCCAAAGACGTGGGGCGTTGCATGGCGGCGGACATCGACCCTACGAATTATGGAGTGGAGATGTGGTCGTCGGCTTCCGGAGGCATACGGAATATAAAAGGAGAGGTGGTTTGTGCCGCGCCACGGGGCTTGCCGATGAACATGGCCGTATGGTGGGACGGTGATTTGCTGCGCGAGATGCTGGACCATGAAACGGTGAGCAAGTACGACTGGGAGGCAAAGGCTTGCCGTCCGCTGGCGACGTTCGACGGATGCAGTTTCAACAACGGGTCGAAAAGCAATCCTTGTTTGCAGGGCGACATCTTGGGCGACTGGCGCGAAGAGGTCGTGGTGCGCACGGCAGACAATACGGCTTTGCGCGTGTATGTGTCCCCGCTTCCCACTCCTTACCGTTTCCATACGTTTTTGGAAGACCGGCCTTACCGGCTCAGTATCGTAACGGAAAACGTGGCTTATAACCAACCCACACAGCCCGGCTTCTATTTCGGTGCGGAATTGGAACGGAGCGGCAAGCTTTTCCGAGGGTATCAGTTTGGAAAATGAGAATATGGAAAATCATATGAACTAAAAATGAAAAAGCAATGAAGAAAAACTTTTTGGCGGCTATCTTGTTAGCCGGAATGATGTCTGCGGGCGGGGCGGCTTGGGCTGCCGGTGAGGCGGACGCTGCTCCTTGGGCCGCAGTCATGGCTGCGGCAGCACAGCAGGATGAAAAGACCGTCACCAGTCCCGACGGTGTGACCTTCCTCAAAGTAGGATTGAAAGACGGACGTGCATATTATAAGGTAGGATATTATGCGGACGGGAAAGAAGGGCGGAAGGAAGTGACTATGTTGGAGGAGTCTCCCTTGGGCTTGGTGGCCAATATCGGTGATTTCAGCCGTGACTTGGTATGGGTGAAAGAACAGACCGGTACGCACGACATCCGTTACGACCTGGAGCGCAGCAAGGCGAGCCGGGTGGACAAGAAGGCCAATACCTTTACCGTGCGTCTGGCCAATGCCAAGAAGCAGGAGATGGAAGTGGAATTCGTGGTGGAAGACCACAACGTGGCTTTCCGTTATTTCCTGCCCAAGCAGGGCGGAACGGGTTGCGTGCGCGTGATGAACGAAACCACGGGGTTCCGTTTCCCAGGCAAGACCACGACTTTCCTCACGCCGCAGAGCGACGCCATGATAGGATGGAAGCGAACGAAGCCCAGTTACGAGGAGGAATACAAGGCCGACGCACCGATGGACACGCCTTCACAGTATGGCCACGGCTACACCTTCCCCGGATTGTTCCATGTGGGGGAAGACGGTTGGGTGCTCGTGAGCGAAACGGGCGTGGACAGCCGCTATTGTGCTTCCCGCCTGAGCGACGCGCAGGATGGTCTGTACACTGTGGCTTTCCCGATGCCGGAAGAAAACAACGGCAACGGCACGTCGGAACCGGCCTTTGCCTTGCCCGGCCATACGCCTTGGCGTACGATAACGGTGTCTCAGGACTTGGCTCCCATCGTGGAGACCACGGTGATTTGGGACGTAGTGGAACCCCGTTTCACCACGGAGCATAAATATAAGTACGGGCGCGGCACGTGGAGCTGGATTCTCTGGCAAGACAACAGCATCAACTACGACGATCAGGTGCGCTATATCGACATGGCTTCTGCCATGGGCTACGAATACACCTTGATAGACAACTGGTGGGACAACAATATCGGCCATAAGCGGATGGAAGAGCTTATCCGTTACGCACGCAGCAAGGGCGTGGAACTTTTCTTGTGGTACAGTTCCAGCGGTTACTGGAACGACATCGAGCAAAGCCCGATAAACATCATGGACAACCCGATTGCCCGTAAACGTGAGATGCGTTGGTTGCAGCAACAGGGCGTGAAGGGCATCAAGGTGGACTTCTTCGGCGGCGACAAGCAGGAGACGATGCGCCTTTACGAGGCCATCCTGAGCGATGCCGACGACCACGGGCTGATGGTCATCTTCCACGGTTGTACGTTGCCGCGCGGCTGGGAGCGCATGTATCCCAACTATGTGGGTAGCGAGGCCGTGTTGGCATCCGAGAATATGATTTTCAACCAGCATTTCTGCGACAACGAAGCATTCAATGCCACGCTTCATCCCTTTATTCGCAACACCGTGGGATGTATGGAGTTCGGCGGCACCTTCCTCAACAAGCGCATGAACCGGGGGAACGACGGCGGCCCGACCCGTGTCACCACCGACATTTTCCAGTTGGCTACAGCCGTGGCTTTCCAGAATCCTATCCAGAATTTTGCATTGGCACCGAACAACCTGACGGATGTGCCGGCTTTCGAGATAGACTTCATGAAAGGGATTCCTACGGTGTGGGATGAAGTGAAGTTTATCGACGGTTACCCCGGACGTTACGTCGTGTTGGCGCGTCGCCACGGGCAGGATTGGTATGTGGCTGCCTTGAATGCCGGAAAAGAGACGCTCAAACTGACGGTAGACTTGCCCATGTTGGCCAGTAGCCCGGTGGCATATTACCATGATGGCAAAGACGGCAAGACCCCGCAGGTGGAAGAAACCAAAGTGGGTAAGAAAGGCCAGTTTAAGTTCACGCTTCCGGCTCAGGGCGGTGCCGTGCTGAAGGGTAAGGCTCTGTAAGGATTCACGGCAGGTAATACCGTGGCATAGAAAAGCCTTCACGATCTCATACTTCTTGTTTTATAATGTGTTAGGGTGAATAGTTTACACCTTTTAACCTTTCTGGTTGTCCAATGAAATCCTATAGGAGGTGAAGGGAAAAACAGGGGAAAGTTCACTTTAACGCATTGGTATACAGGAAGTATGAACGCGTGAAGGCTTTTTTCGAGGAATGGTAAAGAAGAGGAGACGGGTCTTTTTTAGGACATATTATCACGTCGCTGTGTCGTTTTGGAGGGGTTCTGTATGTCCGTAATTCGTTTGCCGCATATCGGAGAATCGTTCTCAGCCAAACGATTTTTCGTTTGGCTGAAAGAAATTGAGCGGTTTCTACAAATATAGGATTAAAATCCAAAAACATAGTGGCTTTTCCAGCAGGCTGGCCGTGAAAGGAAATGAGAATTATGTGGTGCAAGTGACGAATGTCTACGGAAAGAAAGCCGACGTGAAACTCCACGTGAAATAACATGAATATGTTTAAGGGGAAAGTGTGTTTTTTCCCCATATAAGTAGAAGCCTCCCTACGTTATAAAACGTGGGAGGCTTTTTGGGCTGTATAACCATGTGATAACAATGTGGGTCAAATCAGTATCATGCCGGCTTCCTTGCATTCCCGGCGCATTTCTTCAGGCCAGATGCTCGACTGGGTTTCGCCTACATGTGCTTTGTGGAGCAGCACCATGCACAGGCGGCTTTGCCCGATACCGCCACCGATGGATTGGGGCAGAGTACCATCGAGCAGCCGACGGTGGAAATAAAGGTTCTTACGGTCTTCCTTTCCGCTCAGTTGCAGTTGTCGGAGTAAAGCCTCTTGGTCTACGCGGATGCCCATAGAGGAAAGTTCGATGGCGCGGCCCAATATGGGATACCAGATGAGCAGGTCTCCGTTCAGTCCGGCCAAGCCGGTACGTTTGTCAGTAGTGGAGTAATCGTCGTAATCCGGAGCACGTAAGTCATGCTCTTTTCCGTCGCCCAGCTTCCCGCCGATGCCGATAATGAATACGGCACCGTATTCCCGGCAGATGGCATCCTCACGTTCTTTCGGGGTGAGGTCGGGATAACGCTGGCGAAGTTCCTCGGCATGTATGAAATGTATGTCCTCCGGCAGGAATGCTTTCAATTGTGGATAGGTCTCGCAAATAAAGAACTCCGTGCGTAGGATGGCATTGTAAATGCGGTTGACGATTTTTTTCAGGTATTCCGTGTTGCGACAGTGGGACGGCATGACACGTTCCCAATCCCACTGGTCTACGTAAAGCGAATGCAGGTTGTCCATTTCTTCGTCCGCACGGATGGCGTTCATGTCGGTGATGATGCCATATCCCGGTTCCACATTATACTCAGCCAGTGTGACCCGTTTCCATTTGGCCAGCGAGTGAACCACCTCCGCTTGTGCCTCGTTCATGTCTTTGATGGGGAAAGTGACAGGACGTTCCACTCCGTTCAGGTCATCGTTCATTCCTAACCCTTTGAGTACGAATAGGGGAGCAGTCACCCTACGTAAACGCAGTTCGGTGGATATGCTACTCAGGAAGAAGTCTTTTATTTTCTTAATGGCAATTTCTGTCTGCTGCAAATCCAACAGCGCATGATAGTTTTCCGGTTTGATTAAATGACTCATTGCTTTATGACGTTTATTGATTTCTTTCAGAATGTTCTGCAAAGATAGCGTATTTTTGTTAACGTGGAAGCGGATAAAGTGTTTTTTGTGTCTATATGATAATTTTTATTCTGCGGATTAATTTTTTGAAATAGTTTGGTGCGTCTTTGTTTTTTTCTTAATTTTGCATCGTTTTTAAGGCTCCGTAGCTTAGCTGTATAGAGCGTCAGATTCCGGTTCTGAAGGTCGAGGGTTAGAATCCCTCCGGGGTCACGAGAGGAAAGTCCTTCACAATCTATGGATTGTGAAGGACTTTTTTTATGTTTTGTATTTGGGGATTTTTGTATGTTTTCGTTTTCTGCTTTCCAACGGGTTCAGACTAAAAAAAGATAGCCGTCTTTCACAAGACAGCTACCTTTACATTAACCTAATTTCAATAATGAAAAACAATTCTTATTCCGTTCATGCTCGCTTGCATGATTGCTCTCTTAGTAAGAGAGCAATGGAGATTTCCATTGCGCTAATTTATAGAGATTTATGTTTTCGGATGGAACGATTTTATCAACATTTGGAAGCGTTTGCGAACGAAAAAAACAATCCTATATTTTGCAGGTTCGCTGATTTTGCTTAATTTCTTCGGTGAAGAAGGTTTTTTATTCCACTTGTGTATCTCTTACTAAGAGATATATTTTTTTCTCCCTGATAGATAGTATTTTGTGTTTTTTTGATGCCTGCTTGTTTTTGTTTGACCTGAAGGACGGGGTTAGGTGTTTAGGTATTTATAGAAAACCGGTTTGTAACGCTTGAAAAGTTGTAATATTTTCTCTGTATATAAGGACTGGGGTGTGGGTTCCGGCTCCCGGATGAGATGTTCGATAAGTAAGTTGACATTATGGGCCCAGAAAATGAATGTACGGTTGGGGTGGAAAGTCGAACTGAATTCTAATAAACGGTCCAAAGAGAAACTGGTGGAGATAATACCGGCTCCGGCACACATGGCATCGTAGGCATTGCATTCCTGTTCGATATGCGCCGGAACCATCAAGACAGGCTTGCCCATGTAAATAGCTTCGCAGATGGATTCGAATCCGGCAGTACTGGCATAGGCACGACATCCGCTCATTTGTTTCAGGAAGGCGTGGTCGTCCAACGGATAGAAACTCAGCGTGTCGTCGATGTGGCAGACTTCCGTTTCGTTTTTGCGGTCCCAAAAGAAACGAAGAGGAATGTGGGGATACGCTTTATGCCAGGCCATGACTTGGGACGAGAATCCGGAATTCACCATGTAACCATGGATGTAATGGCCTTCGGATACCGTTTGTTGCAGAACTTCTTTGCGCAAGAGAGGGGGGACGACGTAGATACGTTGCTTTTTATCATCGGCCATCCTGCTGAAAGAAAGAGCCAGCATACGGTCAGAACCGATAGCCGTAAGCCGTGTGAACATTTTCAGGTACGGTTTACCCGAGGAAAACGAAAGTCTTTGTGGAGGAAAAGATATTGGTGTCCGATACATATCTGTCGGGTTTCGGGACGACAGAACAGGTAGGTCAGCCCGGTCAGCAGTTCGTAAAAGTTGATTACGATGTCTGCGCCGGAGGCTTTGATGCGTTGGCGGATGAACAGGATGCTTCGGGAGAATGCCGGCAAGCGCACGATATTATAAAGTATGCTTCCCGTCAGGTTGTTTTTGCGGTTGGCAGGGGTAGGCAGGAAGTTCGGACTCTCGAAACGACTGAGGGGAGCTTTGAGTTTTTGCCGGAAAAATGTCGGTAGTTCCCGGTTACGGCTCTTGCCGACAAGTACTTCTACGACCTCGTGCCCTTCGCGTAGCAGATGTTCTTCGAGTGTGAGAGCTTGCGTCAGGTGCCCCCTTCCTTCTCCTTGCACGATAAACAGGAATTTCATGAAGCTATGGTCAGTAAATTGGTGGCCGGTGTGTCTTGCGGGAGGCTGTCGGCGATGTCCGTATAGAAAATGATGTTCCAATGTCCGTCTTCATCTTCGGCCAGTGCGGAAAGGGTCTCCACCCAGTCGCCGGAATTGAGGTAATGTATGCTTTCGTATTCGGTATTATCCGGATGATGGATGTGTCCGCAAATGATTCCGTCGTATTTGCGGGCATGGGCAAATTCGGCCAAGGTGTGTTCGAAGTCCGAAATATAGTTGACGGCGGACTTCACTTTTTGTTTTACATGCTGTGAAAGCGAATAATAAGGTTTGCCGTGTCGTACGCGGTAACGGTTGTAGAAACTGTTGAAAGCCAGCAGGAGAGTATAGCCGAGGTCACCCAACAGGGCGAGCCATTTCATTTGTGTCGTGACCCGGTCGAATATATCACCGTGAGTGACAAAGTAACGTTTGCCGCCGCTTTCCAGTTCATAGTCTTTCACGATGCGGAGGTTGGCGAACGTGAGAGGAGCCAGATTGTCCAGGAAATCATCGTGGTTCCCGCGGACGTAGATGATTTCGGTGTCTTGGCGTTCCATCATTTTCATCAGTACTTTAAAGAAACGGGTGTGTCGGGGCTGCCATTTTCTCGTACCGCCTTTTTTCAGATGCCATCCGTCTATGATGTCGCCGTTGAGAATCAGGCGGTCGCAATCGACGTGGCTCAGGAAATGGCTGACTTCTTCTGTTTTGGAATGCGAGGTACCCAAATGAATGTCGGAGAGCACGAGCGTGCGGTAATGCCTTCTTTGTTCCATGTGCTTCTGTTTTTTTAGGACGCTACAAAGTTAGGCGTGGGATATGACAACCCGGTTTCTTTTCGGTGAGAATACGGTAACAAAGCGAAAAGAGACTTATTCCGTCGGGAACGAGTCTCTCTTTCGAACAGTTGAATATTGAGGTTAATGTTGGATAGTCTTTTTATGTCCTACGATGTAAATGCCTTTAGACAATCCGCTTGTGGCTTGCCCGGCGGGGACATTGCTACGCAATTTCATGCCTTGCAGGTTGTACACATCGACATTTTCTGTATCCGCTTCACCGAGGATTCCCGATACGTCGTTTATGATTTCGTCTTTGCTGTATAGTTTTACCTGATCGATGTATAGGCGGGTGTTGTAGGCAGCTCCTACTCCGGCTGTGGTTTCGAGTCCCATGCTGACGGTCACCTGCGTTTCCGTTTCAAGCGAAAAAGGGCATTCCACAGTTTCCCAATGGTTGGCTAACCGGGGATATTTGTATATTCCCGTGTCGCCGAAACGGATGCCGCAACGGGAATAATTGAGGTTGTCGCCGGTCGTGGTGATGGTGTAATCGTTGATGTGCCGCATTTCGTTGGCGCACACGTATTGTGCCAGAAAACTCAATTTGTATTCGCCTTTGGGCAAGGTGAAGGTGACTAATATCGTCCCAAGAGTTCAGGATGCTCAGGCAGCGTTTGCCGCAGGCATCATCCGTGGCGGGAGCCGCCATGATACTGGCCGAGTTGCCCACGTTGGACGGAGATACGCAATACATGGTGGTGCTGTAAGGCATGGAATACAGTACGGCGAAGTTGGAGCCGCCTTTCAATCCGTTGCCGGGTGTCCAACCTTGGATGGGCAGGACTTGCGGCCATTTGCTGTCGGCAGCTTTGACCGTATTGATGTAGCAAGGATCGTAGACCACTCCGTTCAATGTCACTTTGCTTTCCGTTCCATAGGTCTGGTCTTCTTCAAAACCGGGATTGGAGAGAAACTGTGCGGTGACATCGAAAAACTCCTCCTGTTCTTCTTTGAGGTCAACGGTTTCGATGAGGATTTCGTTCCCGACAGCTTTGACGGATACACAAGATTCATGTTCCACAGTGACCGGTGCGGTCAGTTTATTCCCGTCAGCCCAAATCGTGACTTGGGCTTGTTGCTTTTGTCCGCTATAATTATAGAGGTAGGCACCGCAAGAGTCGTTTTCCATCTGTCGGGCGGAAAGTCCGTCGCCTTGAATGAATACACGGAGCGTATTGGCCACGCTGTGGTTCACGTCGCAGCGGAATGTGGCCGTGGCGCCTTGCTCGTTGACGGCAGTCATTTCCGTGAAGACCGGTGCTCCGTCTGGCAAAAGGATGTCTTTCAGGGTGCAGGCCGTTTCTCCGAGATAGTTGCTCAACAGCAGATAACGCGCACTGTCAGGGTCGCTGACGATGACGCCGTTCCAACCTTCGGCTACTTGTGCCGTCAGGGACAGTACGTCAGCGGCCAACTGTTCCGTGTCGGCCGAGTCCACATTACTATAATATATAATGTGTCGGCGGTCTACGATGCTTCCGTTGCTGAAGCTACGTCCGTCGGCCGAGTAAACCGGATAAATCTTGGACAGGAAGATGGAACTGTTCAGTTCACGGTCTCCGAAGGCGATGGACTTGTCGGTGGCCGTGTTCACGATTCCTACCTCATTGTCGATATTGACCCAATTTCCCATGAATGATTTCAACTGGCTGCCATCGGTTTGCAGGCGTCCTTTGCTATGGTAGAGCGTACGTTTCTCTTTGGTGAACGGATCGGTGCTGATGGCCATCAGACCACCTTTCTCTTCGGTAATGGTTCCATTGGTTTTGCCCACCACGTAATCCATGTAGATGAAAGCATTGCCCGGAGTGGAGAAGAGAGTGAAGTTGTTTTCCAGACTGTTTCCGTTGGTCATCAACTTGCCGTTCATGGTGTAACTGTTCCCGTTCAGGTCGTAGATACCGCTGATGACGGGCGAGGCATCTGTGGCCTTGCCGCTTACGGTGTACCAACCCAGAATGTTTCCCGTGTTGTTCTTCTTATAGGGCACGATGATTTTGTTTTTGTCAGGCTTGTTGGACGCGATATATCCGGTATAGCTCTTCAGTCCGTTGCTCCACGAGAATACGCTGAAACGGTCGGGCGTATTGGCCCGTACTATGTTTTGCGGGGTGAAGATGTAGGCTTGTTCCTGCGATTGGCTGAAGTCTTTCCAGGATGTGGCCTGTATGTCGGCCGTAGAAGCCAGTTCATGCATCAGGTAAGTCATCATGACGCGATGCCCTTCCACACCCATACGTCGTGGGCCGATGTCGCTGTTGAGCAACCAGCTTCCGTCCTGTGTCGTGCTCTGTCGGGCCTTGATATGTTTGTAAGCCAGATTTTCCAGCATTAGAGCATTCGGGTCGCGCAGGAAACAGGCCGCCGTGGTGTAGCTGGTGATTTGGTCGTAGAGGAACATGCTCCAGTCGTTGCCGTTCGGCATAGCCAGTTCTCCATCGGCCAACGCCAGACGGCAGAGCACTTCGTCCATGACTTTCTGGTTGTTGTGCATCAAGGCGTTGGTCTTCCATTTCGGGTTTCCTCCCTGGAACAGATGGAGAGCCAGATGGGATTCGCCCAGCTCCTGCATTACGACATTTTGGTAAGAAGTATGAAAGTAATTGTGGTTTTGCAATGTATAGTCGTCATACAGGTTTTTGCCGATGTACAGGTCTTGTACGGTGGTCTCGTCATATTCAGGGTCGATGACCGTAGTGTTTTGGGCGTCATCGACGTGCGAATAGCAATTGATGGCAAACGCACGCAGGCGGTCGAACCATTTGGGGGCCAGTGCATCGTCGGGGTATAGCCCCAAAGCACAGGACAAGATGTTGGTTTCCCAACCGTTTTCTTCGGCTTTCGTATCGCCGTTGTACCCCGTGGGAATGCTGCGCTCCAGTTCGTAATTGCATTCCGCCTTGATCATGTTGTAAATATAAGTCTTTTGGTTCTCGTCCAATTCTTCGTTCAGGAAGTAAGAGGCGTATGCCAATGACGTGGCCCAAAGCGAACTTTCCCATACGTGGTCGGCATTGCTGACAGAGCCCCAATATTTGTTGTCCGAAGTAATTTTGAATTTATTGGCTTTATGGGTGGAATAACCGAAGACGAGCGACTTCACGGCCATGTCCTTCACCACGTCCCAAGTGACGCCTTCTGGAAGAGTTACTTTACCTTTGCCATATTTACAAAGGAAAGCGCAAATCATGGAAAAGTCGGCATTTGTGCGTACTCCGTCCTCGTTGCTTTGTCCGGCACTTTGGGCTTTAAAATATCCGCAGGCTTCATCCTTACTGTTGGGAGCCGCGCAGTCGTACCATATATTATGGGCGTATGTCAGAGAGTTGGCCAACATTTGCAACAGATCCTGCTGCATGGCGGATTCTTCCACGAATTCATGGGATATGACACCTTCGGTGGGGGAATCCACTTGATCTTCCGTGCCGCCCTCAATACTCGGTGCGTTGGGGTCGAGGCTGCCCTCCGGCAGTTGCGTCAGCGTAAAATGGTCGTATGCGATGCA